>Ga0153931_100255_pt1 | contig 16507 bp, 17 predicted proteins | sample TSNJ015MetaG_FD_104730 | JGI IMG/M metagenome (GOLD analysis project Ga0153931, IMG submission 104730) | Attine ant fungus gardens microbial communities from New Jersey, USA - TSNJ015 MetaG | ecosystem: Host-associated > Fungi > Mycelium > Unclassified | place: USA: New Jersey, Wharton State...
CCACCTTGACATGGTGGGGGTCGTTGGTTCGAGTCCAATCGCGCCTACCAAACAAAATCCGCTCTGCTGGGCGGTCTAGAAGGGCTCACCGAAAGGTGGGCCCTTTTTTGTTGTCTGCGATTTACCAATGCCCCGTTCGGTGCCCGCCTTCTTGTTCAAATTGCCCTGAGTGCATCGGTACTGATCACATGCTGCGTGGACATGGTTGAGGTTTACTCAAAATAGCCTATACCGGTGTGGGCGCGTTCGAGTGAGCGGCGTCGTGCTATTCTCGCGCGCACAAAAACAGACGGATTTGATCACGCTGCCAGCGAATGTGGCGTGACAGGGGCGCGAAAAGAACAATGAGAAAAGAACTGAGTGCTGGACTGGATTTCACCCGCATCATCGCTTGCTTCATGGTCGTTGTTCTTCATGTTTCCGCCACCGGGGTTGCAGCGTTCGGCCATGACTGGGCTTATTTCAATGCGTATGACTCCCTCGTCCGGTCGTGTGTGCCGCTCTTCTTGATGTTGTCGGGTGCGCTGCTGCTTGGCAGAGAGGAAGGGGTAAAGGCGTTTTATACAAAGCGCTTTATCAGGATCTTCCCGCCGCTGATCTTCTGGTCGGTGTTCTATGTGCTGTGGAAGACGCGGTTGACGGGTGATTACAGCGGGTTAAGTGCCTCGATGGTTTCGGTGTTCAAGGTCCCTGCTTATTTTCACCTGTGGTACTTATATGCGCTGGTCGGGATCTACCTGTTTATTCCGTTCATGGCCAAGATCTACCGACATTCCACCGACGCGGAAAAACTCATCTATTTATCCATCTGGTTTGTTGTTGCCAGCGTTATTCCGTTGGTGACTTATTTTTATCCGGGTGTTGGCGATCTGGCCTCTGTATACGGGCTGTCGTCCTTTGCAGGGTTAAGCGGGTTCGTGTTTCTCGGGGCTTACGTGTTTGATCGAATACAGACGCAGCAAGCGCCCACCGTGCTTGTGGATGCCGCAGGATTTCTGATTTGTGCGGTGTGCACAGCGTTGGCCACGTATGGGTTGTCGTTGCGCGACGGCGTGCCCAATCAACTGTTTTTCTCTTACCTTTCGCCTTTTGTCGTGGTCGGCTCTATTTTCGGCTTTCGCCTGTTTGTTGAACTAGGCGCGCGCCTGGCCCGACATGCCAAGGTCTTGAATGTTCTGGCGGGCTCAACCCTGGGTGTGTACTGCTTGCATATCTTTGTGATGAATAGACTGAGCATCGTCTATGGGCCTTTGATCGAAGGGCATTCGATGCTCTGGATAATTCCCGCGCTGGTCTTCTCTGTCTTCCTCATCACACTTGTGCCGATATTCATTGCGCGGCTGTTCACGCCCTTGAGGCATATTATTTAAGATTTTCAGCGCGAATGCGGCCCCCGCGCGGTTATGCGCAGCGGAGGTTGAAAGGCATTACTGATGGGTCAGCAGAACAGCGTGGCAACCGACAACAGGCAGATGATTTGAACAACCATCTGGCAGCGTATTTCACCATTTGTTGTCGTCATATTCATTTGTCCGGCGTACATAGCGGCTACCTCTTGGTCGGCAATACTGCCGTGAGCGGTGCGCAAAACGCGCAACCGCTCAATGGAGTATAGGTCTGGAACAGGATTCTTCACGGTCCCGTCGTTTTGGCGCGGTTCAGCACGCTTTCCCCGGCGCCCACCGGTAAACGATAGACGTCAATCAATCCCGCGAGCCCAAGCAGCGCCACGCCCACGAAGGCCACCCGAAAGTCCCCGACGGCCGCGTGCACGGCGTGCCCTTGCACGGCCATCGACGCCCGTAGCAACAGCGCCGCCATGGAAACCCCCAGACCCATCGCCAGCTGGAACGCCATGCTGAACAGCGCCGACGCCTCGCTCATCCGCGCCTTGGGGACGTCGGCGAAGCCGATTGAGTTGTAGCAAGTAAACTGCATCGACCGTGACAGCCCACCCACGAACAGCACGGCCGCCATCAGCGGCAACGGCGTTTGCACCGTGAACAAGGCGCAGGCGGCAACCAATGCGACGCCAATGGCGCCATTGATCAGCAGCACCGGGCGAAACCCGAAGCGTTGCATGATTGGCGTCGTGAAGGGTTTCATTGCCAGGTTGCCGGCAAACACCGCCAGCACCAGCAAGCCGGCATCCACCGGAGAAAGGCCGAAACCCACTTGAAACAACAAGGGCAGCAGAAAGGGCAGGGCGCTGATGGCGAGACGGAACAGCGACCCGCCAAGAATACTCACGCGAAAGGTGCCGATGGACAGGGTCTGAAGCGGTAATAACGGTTCAGCATGCTGGCGGCAATGACGCACGGCCCATGCCGCGAGCAACGTGCCCGTGGCCACCAGTACAAAACCCGGGATCAGCGTTTCGCTGGTCTGGTTGCCCAGCCATTCCAGCCCGCCAAGCACTGCCACGCACGCACCGGCCAGCAGCACAAAGCCTTTGGCGTCGAACCGCCGTACGCTGGCCTCGCGCCCCTTGGGCACCAGCCACAAGGCGGCAACCAGGGCCAGTATCCCCAGAGGCAGATTCACGTAAAAAATCCACGGCCACGTTGCGTGGGTCACGATCAAACCACCCACCACCGGCCCTAGAATCGGCGCGACCAGCCCAGGCCAGGTGATCACCGCAATCATGTTCACCAAGTCTTTTTTGTCGGTATTGCGCAGCACCGCCAGGCGCCCCACCGGCACCATCAGCGCACCGCCCACGCCTTGCAGCACGCGGGCGATCACGAACATCTCAAGGCTCTGGCTCAACCCGCAAAGCAGCGAAGCCAGGGTGAAGATGATGATCGCAGCGGCGAACACCCGACGTGCGCCAAAGCGGTCGGCGATCCAACTGGACAGCGGGATGAAGATCGCCACGGCAAGAATGTACGCGGTGATGCCGATATTCATGTCGACCGCCGTGACCCCGAACGCCGACGCCATGGTGGGCAAGGCGGTGGCGATGACGGTGGCATCGAGGTTCTCCATGAAAAAGGTCACGGCGACCACCAGGGCGATCAAACGGGTCTGCACGCTTGAAACAGGTGTAACGGATGAAGTCACCGGCGTTGGCCTTTTTCAGTGAAGGTCGATCGCACTCGACAATACCGGGTCAGCCCTGGGCCCGCACGCTCGAATTACCGCGTCTGCGTCACCTTCTTCAAATACCGCGGCTGATCCGGATTGCGCCCGCGCGCCACAGCCAGCTGCGCTGCGCTCAGATAGAACCCTTGAATCATCGTGAAGGGCTCCAGTAGCGCATGTGCGGTCGGCACGCTGGGCAACAGGCCTTCGCAAACCGTACCGCGCGGCGCTACCACCAGCACGCGGGCGCCGCGGGCGCGCATTTCCGCGGCAAAAGCCAGGGTGCCCGGTTGCTCCGGGCCGCTGGGCGCGAAGACCAGCACCGGGTAGCCCTCTTCGATGATCTCCATCGGGCCATGGCGCACTTCCGCGCTGGAAAAAGCTTCAGCCTGGATGCCGGAAGTTTCCTTGAGTTTTAGCGCGGCCTCCTGGGCTATCGGCAACGCCGCGCCGCGACCGATCACAATCATTTTGTCGGCGTTTGTGAGCATGCCAAGCAGTGGCGACCAGTCCTCGGCGGCGGCGTTATGCAGATGGCCCGGCAAGTGTTGCAGAGCCTCGCTCAGCCCGGTGTCGATGGTTAGCGCATCTGCCAGGCTGGCGACCGCCTGGGCGCCGGCCATTAACATCGCCACGTAGCTTTTGGTGGCGGCCACACTCTGTTCCAGGCCGGCAGGCAGCAGGATTTCATGCTCGCTCATGGCTGCCAGCGGTGAGCCGGCGGTGTTGACCAGCGCCACCGAATGCGCGCCGCGCTGATGCAGGTAATGCACGCTGTCAATCAGGTCGGGGCTTTTGCCGGACTGGGAAAATGCCGCGACCCAGCTGTTCTTCAAGCGCAGCGGCGGTTGTTGCAAGCTGACCAGTGACAGGGGAATCGACACGCTGGGGATGCCGACCTGACTCATCAGTGCATAGCTGAAATACGCGGCGGCATGGTCGGAGCTGCCGCGCGCGACGGTGATCATCAACTCGGGCAGCGTCTGCGCCCATTGCCGGGTCAGCGCATGGATCGCGCTGTCATCCTCGAGCATGCGTTGCACGATCGCCGGGATGGACAAGGTCTCACTCAACATCAATGACATGATTAAACTCCTGGCGCGTCGAGGGTCTTGCCGGCCGCGATCAGTTGCTGCGCAAGGGCGTTCAGCCCGGCCGCGTCCATCGCCATGCTCAAGGCGCCCCACAGTGGCGCATCGTGGGTGAAGTGCGCAGCGGCGAGGGTGGGTGGGAAGGGCACTGCGCGCTGGATCAGCGTTTCGATCAACGGCGCCAACAGCGCCGCCTGGCGGTAGAGGCCGCCGCCAATCACGATACGCTCGACGTCCAGCGCCACGGCGAGGTTGGCGATGTGCACCGTACAAGCGGCGATGCGCAGCGCCAAGGCCTTGCGTACGGCGGGGTCAGCGCTGGTAAACAGGTCCTGGGCGTGATGCCCGTGTCCCAGCATTTCACCCGCCAGCTGGCTGAGGGCATTGCCGGAGAACAGCTCCTCCAGCGGTGCGTTGCCGCTCTGATAGGTCGCCCATTGATCAGGGTGCTCCGGGTTCAGAAACGGCGACAACAGGTAGCCGATTTCCATGGCTGCGCCGTTATGCCCACGGATCAACCTGCCATTGGCGATGGCTGCAGCGGAAAGCCCGGTACCGAGGTTCAGGTAGATCGCGTTATCAATACCCGCCAGCGACCCCCAGCGCACTTCGGCCAGGGCGCCGGCCTTGACGTCGTTATCGAGGCGCACGGGGACGTTGCCGAATGCTTGGGCGATCAACGAGTGCAGGTCGAGCCCTTCGAACCCCGGTGTGTTGGGCGCCATCAGCAACGTCGGGCCGCGCACCACACCGGGGAATACTGCCGCCACGCTCAACACCGGGGCGTTGCCCCATTCGGTCACACAATCGCGCGCGGCCGCGAGGATGCGATGCAGGGCGGGCGTGCCGGACAAACCGTCGGCATGGGTGGCGAGAATCCGCGTGTTCATGCGCTGGCGGGCGGTGTCGTAGCAGGCGACCTGAGTCTTGGTGCCGCCCACGTCAATCGCCAGCAGCAAGCCTTGCCGGGGCGCCGTAGCGCCCGTTGATCTGACTGATTCATGCATTGCGTTAATCACTTGTTAAAGGGCCATAGTCGCTGAACACGCGCCCAGAACAGATAAGCCACGCTGCCGGCCAGCACCCAGACCAGCGACCATTGGATCGGGTAGGCGCCGGGCGCGTTGTGGTTGGACGCCATGTAGATATACACCCAGCCCAGCAGCGCGATGAGCGCAGGCACCGGGTAGAGCCACATTTTGTAAGGCCGGGCCAGGTGCGGTTTGGTTTTGCGCAGCACCAGCAACGAGACGATCTGCGCCACTGACTGCACCAGGATCATCACCGTGGTCAGCAGTTGAATCAGGGTATTCAAATCGGTCAGTCGCCCGATCATGAAGCCCACGGAAGTCAGCGCGCCCATGCTCAAGATGCCCCAGGTAGGGAACGCATGCTTGGGATGGGTCTTGCTGAAGGCGTTGAAGAACACGTTGTCCTTGGCGGCTTCGAAGGGCACGCGGGAGCCGCCGAGCAAACCGGCGAATACCGAGGCGACTGCGGTGATCAGTATCAGCACGGTGACGATCCCGGCGGCCGTACTGCCCCAGGTTTCGCTGAGTACCACCGAGGCTACCGACTTGTAGGCGGCGGATTCGGGGTCGAGCATGCGGTGCCAGTCGACCACGCCCAGTACGCCGACTTGCATCACCAGGTAGATGACCAGGATGCCGACGATCGACAGAATGATCGACTTGGGAATCACCCGGCCCGGTTGTTCGACTTCACCGGCCAGGTACGCCGAGGTGTTGTAACCCAGGTAGTCATAGATGCCGATGGTCAACCCGCCGGCCATGCCAAACCAGAAACCGCTGTCGGCCAGGTTGAACGCGCCTTCGGGGAAGGTGAACGCCAGGTCGGCGTGGAAATTGGACAGTGCGGCGGCAATCAGCGCGCCGATGCTGATCAGCATGATCACCCACAACACGATGCTCAACTTGGCAATGGACTCGATCTTGCGCCACAGCATCACGATGATCAGCCAGATCACCACCAGGCCGATCAGGTTGCCGGCGGTCTGGCTCATGTCGGGCCAAAACCAGGTCAGGTATTGCACAAATCCGATGATGCCGGTGGACATGATCAGCGGAATGAACAGCATCGCCGTCCAGACGAACAGAAACGGCAGCAGCTTGCCGGTTCGTTTGCCGAACGCCTCACGCAGATAAACATAAGTGCCGCCGGCACCTGGCAATGACGCGCCGAGTTCGGCCCAGACCAGCCCGTCACACAGGGCCAGCAGGGCGCCAAGGATCCAGCCCAGGTAGGCCTGGGGGCCACCCATGATTACGATCATTGCCGGGATGGTGATAAAGGGGCCCACGCCGCACATCTGGCTCATGTTCAGGGTGATGGCGGGGAATAGACCGATTTTGCGTTTGCTGTTGGGTAAATCCGGGTCAACGGGTGTCAGCGTGCTCATGGGGACGACCTCTTGTTCGAGTGACAGGCGCGTGAGGGCAGAGTGCAAAGGGGGCTGCTTGCCATCGAGGGTGCTGTCGACCCGTCATTATTGTTATGGGGCGTAACCGGCATTCGCAGTGGATGCGAGAGACCGAGGCGCTTAGAAAACCACAGCAAGAGTATTAATTCAACTTGATTTAATTAATCGGCTGCGCGGATTATCCGCCCATGAAAACGCCTCAGAACCAACGCACGCTCACCACTGGCACGAATGCCGAACACGCCCGGTTGCACAACCGTCGGGTGATTCTCGAGGCCATCCGCCAGAACGGCCGGCTGACCCGCGCCGACCTCACGCGGCTCACCTCGCTGACCGCGCAGACCATTTCCAATATCGTCACCGAGTTGCACGAAGAAGGCGTCCTGCTCGCTCATGCGGCCGAGAAGGGTGGGCGAGGCCAACCGCCGGTGCCGTTGTCGCTGAACCCCGACGGTGGTTATTCCATCGGCTTTCATATCGAACAGCACCGCATCATCGGCGTGCTGCTTGATCTGCTTGGGCAGACGGTGGCTCAAGTCACGCTGACCGTCAGCTACCCAACGTTCGAGCAGGCATTACCGTTGGTGCTGGACGCGGTGAAAGGTTTTCGGCAGCAGAGGCCGGCCGGGCGCTTCCTGGGTGTGGGCATTGCCCTGCCGGGCCCTTTCAGTGTCGAAGGCATGACGGCGGTCGGGCCGACGGCGATGTCCGGCTGGGACGCGCCGGATATCGCTGAGCGCTTGCAGCGGGAAACCGGCCTGGCGGTACTGATAGAAAACGATGCCACGGCGGCGACCATGGGTGAGCGCCTTTATGGGGTCGCCAGCGAGCTGACGAATTTTGTGCACCTGTTTATCGGCAGCGGTCTTGGTGCCGGTTTGTACCTGGATAACCGCCTGTATTCCGGCCACTGGCACAATGCTGGTGAGATCGGGCACATGACGGTGATTCCGGGTGGCAAGGCGTGTTCCTGCGGTAACCAAGGGTGCCTGGAGCGCTACATCTCCATTGCCGCACTGTTGGAGCACCTGGGCCTGCCGGCCGAGCATGACCTCTGCGCGTGGGACGCCAACGATCAGGCGCTGGACGCAAACGTAGAGGTTTGGCTGGCGGAAGCGGCGCCGGCGTTGCGCCAGGCGATCAACATCCTGGAGTCAGTGCTTGACCCGCAGACCATCCTGATCAGCGGCTTTTTGCCTGAGGCCATCCTTGCCCGCCTGATAACCCGCCTTGAGCCATTGAGCCGTTCCGTCAGTAGCCGTGCCGAACGCCAGTACCCGCGCATTCAAATGGGGGCCGCAGGGCAGGACGCAGTGGCATTGGGGGCGGCAGCCTTGATGATCCTGGCGGAGATCAGCCCGGATTACGAGGCGCTGCTCAAGCCGCAGTAAGGCTGCATACTGGCTGCCGACTCAATTCATACCAGGGAGCACGTTATGGAAGTGGCAATGGAAGTGTCGTTCGACGTAACGGCGCAGGAGCGTGAGGCCATCCTCAAACCGCTGAGGGCTTACAACCTTGGTCACACGGGCAACATGGCGTTCGAAACCGTCGGGATTTTGTTGCGAGACCCCGCCACGCAAGACGTTGTCGGTGGCCTTTATGGAAAAATTTCCTACGGGTGGTTGTTCATTGAGCTGTTGAGCATCCCGGATCAGATGCGTACCCAAGGTACCGGCACGCGTTTGATGCGCGCCGCCGAAGACCTGGCCCGTGAACGGCAATGTGTTGGCATTTGGCTGGACACCTTCAGCTTTCAGGCGCCGGGGTTTTATCGAAAGCTGGGCTTCAGTGAATTTGGCCATATTGCTGATTACCCGGCGGGTCACCAGCGGCATTTTTTCCAGAAACGCCTCGGCTGAATCTTCGTACGGCGCCGACTCGCCCGGCGCCAATCACCCACAAAATTTATTGGTTTGCAGCAACAATTTTTCTTGTTGGACACCTCCCGCCCCCAGGCAGCAAAGTTGCCGCCACTGACGCTCGACCTATCGGGTCAACAATAAAAACCGCGCCGGGCTGCATGCCACTTTCATGCTGTGAACCCTTGGTTCACATCCTGCTGTAATGGCGCCGCAGCGCGCATTCAAGGACCTCTCCGTCATGCAAACTGTTGTGAACCTATGGCCGTTGATCGGCGTACTTGTCATCGTGGTTGGCTTCGTCTTGCGCTTCAATCCGCTGTTGGTGGTTACCGCCGCTGCCATCGCCACCGGGCTGGCAGCCCACTTCCCGCTGGAAAAAATCCTCGCCAGCATGGGCGAAGGTTTCCTTCAGACCCGCGCGCTGCAACTGATCCTGTTATTGCCCCTGGCTGTCATTGGCCTGTTGGAGCGCCATGGCCTGCGCTTGCATGCGCAAAACTGGATCGCGCGTTTCGAGCGAGCCACAGTGGGGCGCCTGTTGATCATCTACCTGTTTGTGCGCGAGTCCACCGCCGCCATGGGCCTGACCAGCCTGGGCGGCCATCCGCAAATGGTGCGGCCGCTGCTGGCGCCCATGGCCGAAGGGGCGGCGGAGAAACGCTACGGCAAGCTGCCGGACAGGTTGCGCCACAAAGTGCTGGCCATGTGTGCGGCAACCGATAACGTCGGGCTGTTTTTCGGTGAAGACATCTTTGTCGCCTTTGGTGCGATCGCGCTGATGCACACCTTCCTGTTGGGTTCGGGGATTGATGTGGAGCCACTGCACATTGCCGTGTGGGGCATCCCGACGGCGATTTGCGCCTTTATCATCCATGCCATTCGCCTGCACCGGTTTGATCGCAGGCTTACGCGCGACATGACGCCCGCCGCCACGACGGTGGAGGCTGCACAATGATCATCTCCATTGAGTACCTGTACTGGCTTGCCGGTGTGCTATTGCTGATAACTGCGGGAATGGTCCTGCTGGATCGCACCCATCCCAAACGCTGGTCGACTGCGCTGTTCTGGCTCTTGTTTGCTGTGCCGTTCCTGGTGGGGGAGCGCCTGCCGTCGGTGGTCATTGGTGTTGGCGTGGTGGTGATGGCGCTGATCGCAGGCTTGGGTGGCGTCGGCCGCGGCAAGCCTGCCGAACTGCATGACAAGGCCTCCCGCGCGAGTGCCGGGCGCCTGGGGCATAAACTGTTTATTCCCGCGCTGGCCATTCCCCTGACCACCGTGATTGGCTCGGTGTTGCTCAAACACACCGAGATCGGTGGCGTACCGCTGCTGGACCCGAAAAACACCACCTTTGTATCCTTGGGTATCGGCTGCCTGATCGCCCTCGGCCTGGCTTGCTGGCTGACCCGCGACACACCGGTGCAAGCCTTGCGTGAATCCCGACGCCTGACCGAGGCCCTCGGCTGGGCCATGGTGTTGCCGCAGATGCTTGCAATGCTGGGGCTATTGTTTAATGAAGCCGGGGTGGGCACGGCCGTTGCGCATGTCACCACTACCTACATCAACCTCGATTTCAAGTGGGTGGCGGTGATGGTCTACGTGTTGGGCATGGCGCTGTTCACTGTGATCATGGGTAACGGCTTTGCGGCGTTTCCGGTGATGACCGGCGGTGTCGGTGTACCGGTGTTGGTGGGCGTGTATGGCGGCAACCCGGCGGTGATGGCGGCGATCGGCATGTTCTCCGGTTATTGCGGTACGTTGATGACGCCGATGGCTGCCAACTTCAATATCGTCCCGGCGGCGTTGCTGGAGTTGCCAGACAAAAACGCGGTGATCAAGGCTCAACTGCCGACTGCGTTGATGATGCTGGTGGTCAATATCGTGCTGCTCTACCTGTTGATGTGAGGCCAAAAATGCAAACTGTGTTGCTGACGGGCTTCGAGCCCTTTGACCAGGACCTGATCAACCCGTCCTGGGAGGCGTCGCGCCAGTTGGACGGCGTGCGACTGAGCGAAGACGTGCACATTGTCGCGCGTCGACTGCCCTGTGCGTTTGCCACGGCCGGGGCGTGCCTGACGCGATTGATCGCTGAATTTGACCCGGTGATGGTGATTGCCACAGGCCTCGCCCCCGGTCGTGGCGATTTCTCCATGGAGCGGGTGGCGATCAACGTGAACGACGCACGCATCCCTGACAATTTGGGCGCACAACCGGTCGATACCCCAGTGGTGGTCGGAGGGCCGGCCGCCTACTTCACGACCTTGCCGATCAAAGCGATGGTCAAGGCTGTGCGCGAGGCCGGGATCGCGGCGTCGGTTTCACAGACGGCGGGGACCTTTGTGTGTAATCAGGTGTTTTACCTGTTGCAGCATGCCCTAGCCGGCACGGCGATACGCAGTGGCTTTATCCACGTGCCCCCCAGCCTGCCGGAGCAGGTTTCTGGTGCGGCGCAGCCTTCGATGGCGCTGGTGACAATGGTTGAAGGTTTGCGGATTGCGCTACAGACGGCGTGGGACACGCCGGTGGATATCGTGCAAACCGGTGGGCAGGTCAGCTGACCTGCCCTGTTTGAAATGGCGATCAGCTTCTCTCTCATGTCAGCCAGCCCTTTTTTCCAGTAAACCCAAGCGTTTTTCCATAGCAGAATTTCCGTTATTACCTGCACCGGCTCTGCCCTGAGTCAGCGTCTCGCGCCGCCTGATTGATGCGTTTGTTCACCAAAGCGTGATACCTGTTTTGAATGATCCGAGAGCGCGCTCCGGGCGAGAGTAGAGGCAGATGGGGACGGCTGCGACCTACAAAACTGTGCAAAATAACAGCAGGCTTCTGGCACGCACTGCTCAGTGTTCCCGCCTCGGAAAAATCAGCTCAAAACATGTCAATGCGCCTTCACTGGTGACGCTGTAGCGGCCGTTATGCAGCTGCATGATGGTGGCGACGATCGATAAACCCAGCCCGTTGGATTGGGCCGAGCGCTCCCGCGATTCGTCCACCCGATAAAACCGTTCGAACAGCCTGGGCAGGTGTTCGGCAGGGATGGTTTCTCCCTGATTGATGACGCTCAGCCGGATGCCTTCGGCGTTTGGCGTGGCTTGAATCACCAGCTCCGAACCGGGTGCACCGTATTTGATGGCATTGGCACACAGATTTGCCAGCGCCCGGCGCAGCAGCATCGGTTCAGCCCAGATCACGCCTTCGCCCTGCGCGAGGATGCTGATATTCACATCGCTCGCCAACCCTTCGAAGTAATCAGCCATGCGTTGCACCTCATCCGCCGCATTGAGCTCCTGGCGCTGGCGCAAGGCGCTGGCCGGATCGGTGCGGGCGAGAAACAGCATGTTGTCGAGCATCCGTGCCAGGCGCTCGAGCTCTTCGACATTGGAGGCCAGCAATTGCTGATAGCTTTCGATGTTGCGGCTCTGCTGGAGCGCGACCTGGGTTTCGCCCAGCAGGTTGTTGATCGGCGTGCGCAGTTCGTGGGCCATGTCGGTGGACACCTGGCCCAGTTGCACAAAGCCCTTGGCCAGTCGCTCGAGCATGGTGTTGAAAGAGTCGATCATCGGCAGAAGTTCTTTCGGTGCACCGTGGCTGTCAAGTCGTTCGGCAAGGTTGCCCACGCCGATGCCTTGGGCATGTTTGGCCAGGCGCCGCAGCGGCAGCAGGCCTCGGTAGACCAGCAGGTAACCGACCAGGGCGAGGATAATTGCCGCGATGCTGGCCAGGATAAATACGCTCAGGCGATAGCTGGCAAGCATGGCGGTGCGTTCGGTCATCAAGCGTCCCGTGGTGACTTGCAGGCTTCCCAAATCTCCGGAATCAATCGAGGCGGCCACGGTGGCGAAGGGTACGCCGTTTACACCAGGTAAGTGGTGCACGTCGGAAAAGCCCAGCTCATGGTCCTTTGGCACGGGCGTTACGTTCGGCATTTCGATGTTGCCCGGGTTGACCAGCAGTAGCGGCTTCTGCCCCGGCGCCGCGATACTCAGCACCGACTCGCTGTTGCCCAGCATGTTCTGGAACAGTTCCGGCTTGGTCTTGATCAGGTCCAGGGTGTTGCTGTCGTTGAGCAGGTTGCGCAACTGGTCGGCGCGATAGATCAGCGCGGCATCGTCACGCTTGATCAGTTCACGCTCAAGCTCGCGGTACAGCGCTACGCCCAGGGTAGCCAGCAGGGCAAAAGCGAGCAAGGCGAAGATCAGCGCCAGGCGCAGGGTCAGCGAGTAGTGGCGGCGGCTGTTCATGGCTGGGTGTCGAAGCGGTAGCCAATGCCCCGCACGCTGTGGATTAGCTTGAGCTGGAACGGGTCGTCGATTTTCAGGCGCAGGCGCCTTACGGCGACGTCGACCACATTAGTGTCGCTGTCGAAGTTCATGTCCCAGACGCGCGAGGCGATCATCGAACGTGACAGCACCTGGTCCTGGTGGGTCGCGAACAGGTGCAACAGGGCGAACTCTTTATTGGTCAGGGTAATGCGCGTGCCGGCGCGGGTGACACGGCGTTTGAGCACGTCGATTTGCAGGTCGGCGATGTGCAGCTGTTCTTCTTCGCGGCTCGGGCCACGGCGGGTCAAGGTGCGCAAACGCGCGACCAGTTCGGCGAAGGAGAACGGTTTGATCAAGTAATCGTCGGCACCCAGTTCAAGGCCTTTGATTCGGTCGGCAATGTCATCGCGGGCGGTGAGAAACAGTACCGGCGTGTCGGCCTCCTTGCGCAGGCGGCGCAGCACTTCCCAACCGTCCATTTTCGGCATCATCACATCCAGCACGATCACGTCGAATGACGTTTCCAGCGCCTGGTGCAACCCGTCCACACCGTCACGGGCGAGGCTCACGGAGTAACCCAGTTCCTGCAGCCCATTGAGCAGGTAATTGCCGGCCTTGGGTTCGTCTTCGACTACGAGGATATGCATGGGAAGTGCCCTGGTTCTGTGCGTGGCGCAAGTGTAGCCCGATCAATTGTCACTGGCGCAACCGATGCCCTGTACTTGGTAGTCCAGCACATGTTCGCGACCCTGGTGGTCGAGGTAATCGAGGCGAGCGGGGACGATGCCACACTGCCCGTAGGTGTCGGTGCTCGACAGCACTTTGTCGACGTCCAGGTGCACGAAGAAGCCGGTCTTGTCGTGGATCACGTTGGGGGCGGAAGGGGCGTCGGCAGCAAATGCAGAACCGGTGGCAAGCAGTGCGGCGAAGCCCAGAATAAACAGTTTCATGGCAGTAGTTCTCTTAAAGGGTCGGCTGCCGGGATTGGCAGTGAGTTCACAGTAACCAGGCGCCCCAAACAGCCAACCAACAGGATCATGACAAGTTCGTAATCAACGGATTCAAGGCTGGCGACCGGACGCTTCGAGGATCAGGTCAGTGATTTCCTTGGCGTGGGACACCAGCGACAAGTGGCTCGAAGGCAGCTCGATGGTGGTGGCGTTCATGCGCTTGGCGAGGAAGCGCTCCAGGTCCGGGTTGATGGTCTGGTCATTGCTCGACACGGCGTACCACGACGGTTTGGTGTGCCAGGCGGCATTCACGGTGCGACCACTGAACAGCGTTTTGGTGATCGGTTGTTGTACGGCGTACAGCTCCAGTGCTTTGGCGCGGGGCACGTCGGCGGCGAAATACTTGAGGAAAGCGTTCTGGTTCAAGGTCAGGTAACCGTCGTGCTCTTCAACGCCGGCTCGCACCGGCATGCTCGGGTATTTGGCAGAGAGCGCGACGAAGTCTTCATTGGCGTCCGGCGCGCGGGCTGCCACATACACCAGGGAGCTGACCTTCGGGTTCGCGCCGGCGTCGCTGACCACCGTGCCGGCGTAGGAATGGCCGACCAGTACGGTAGGACCGTCCTGTTGATCGAGTACGCGGTTGGTGGCGGCGACGTCATCGGCCACCGAGGTCAGCGGGTTCTGTACGGCGGTGACATGCAGGCCGGCGGCCTGAAGACGGGTGATCACCTCGGACCAGCTCGAGCCGTCCGCCCAGGAGCCGTGTACCAGGACCACGTTGTTGGCTTTGATCGGTGCGACGGTGCCGGCCATGGCGGTAGCGGTGCCCAGCATCAACAAGCTGGCGGCGATCAGGCAGAGTGTACTTGCAGGTTTCATCGTGCGGCCCTTCATCAGTGTGCAGGTGTGTCACCCGGTGTGGGTGACTGACGACTCCACTGTATGAAGTGAGGGTGCTGACAAGACTTACAGCTTCATTACAAGCTTGTAATGCAAAGGGGGAGGGCAGTGCTCTGCAGCGTTTACAAGTGTTGACGTGATCCGTAGATTGCATCGGGGTCAGCATTTGTTACCGATAAAAAGGAAATCCCACAGTGTCTATTCAAGGTCCAGCCGCCTTTACCCAGCGTTACCGCGCCTTTTTATTCGACATGGATGGCACCTTGCTCAACTCCATCGCCGCCGCCGAACGGGTGTGGAGTATCTGGGCTGAACGCCACGGCCTCGACGTGGCGGCCTTTCTGAGCACCATTCACGGTGCACGAGCCATTGATACGATTACCCGGCAGGCATTGCCAGGCGTGGACGCTGAAGTTGAAGCGCAGTGGATAACCGAGGCGGAAATCAACGATGTCGAGGGTGTCGTCGCGATTCCGGGCGCGGTCGAGTTTCTGAACAGTTTGCCTGGCGATCAGTGGGCGCTGGTCACGTCTGCGCCCAGGGAGTTGGCGATGCGCCGCCTGCAAGCGGCGGGCATTGCGCCGCCGGTAGTGCTGGTGACGGCTGAGGATGTCGCCAGCGGCAAGCCGGACCCAGCTTGTTATGTGCTGGGTGCGCAACGTCTGGGCGTACCGGTGCAGGACTGCCTGGTGTTCGAGGATGCGACGGTGGGGATTCGCGCCGCGGAGGCGGCGGGGGCTGACGTGGTAGTCGTGACTTCGACGCACTTGCAGCCGATGGCCACGGTACATACGTCGATTGAGGGGTATGAGCAGGTGCGCGTGCATCGTAACGATGACGGTTTGCTGCGTTTATCGATCGCCGTGGCTTGATACGCGAAAGCCAACCGCGTTATGGCCAAGGTCTTATCAGCTGTCAGGTCTGTTCGGCCTTACGCTGTTTTCCGGTAGGGCGTGCAGTCGGCTGCTGCGAAGGCCCTGCCGGGACATCACCATTTCCCTGAGGATTTCGTTCGCCAGCCGGGCTATCGCTTCTGCGCCGCGATAGTGCGCGCGGACGATGCCGGTGATTGCAAAGTGGTCAGTTTCAGGGCCGCTGAGAACAGCCGACAATGTGCCGTCAGCGTGCAGTGTGCAGGCGATTGTGTAACTGGGCAGGCGGGCCGCCAGCGCAGTTTCGATTTCGGATTTACTCAGGGTATCCATCTGTTTCAGCCCTTAATACTGACCTTGCAAGCCCAAGCATAGGTCTTGCCACGACACTGTAAATACCGGTGATCTGATTGCCCGCAAGGAGGCGTCATCGTGCAGTTTTGTGATGCGTTCTTTGGGCCGCGCGTTGGCATAACTTGCGCAGAATTGCCTTCTGAATAGGCTTGAGGCAGAACGCAAACAGGTAAGCGCAGAGAAACAGCGCCAGATCAGGCCAAGAGCTGCCACTGGAGGCGCTGGTACTTTCAATTTCGTATCTCAGGCCATAACCCGCCGTCACGAAGACCAGCCCTATCAGCAGGACGATCCACCAGGACTTGGAAACTAGGGGCTTGGGGGCGGTAGGCCTCATCGACGTGCTCCTGAATGCACTCGGACGGCAGGATAATAGTCAGAAGATTCGGCTGTGGATTACGCAACAAGTTCCAGTCGTCAAGACAGTTTCATCTTGGGGCGAAGCGCGAGGCGCAAAGCGAGCTGTTCACGCAAGAGAGGCGAGCAGGCTTGAAGGGTCTTCGCCAGCCGTTACAGTGAACGAAAGGGCTGGCTACTGAGAGTGCGTCAAGGAGTCTGATTTTTGTCCGGAGCCGTCAGGCCAGCCTGGATGCGCTGGTAAATCTCCTCGCGATGCACGGCAACGTCCTTGGGTGCGTTGATGCCGATTCGTACTTGCTGGCCGCTGACGCCCAGAATGGTGATCGTGA
>Ga0153931_100257_pt1 | contig 16358 bp, 17 predicted proteins | sample TSNJ015MetaG_FD_104730 | JGI IMG/M metagenome (GOLD analysis project Ga0153931, IMG submission 104730) | Attine ant fungus gardens microbial communities from New Jersey, USA - TSNJ015 MetaG | ecosystem: Host-associated > Fungi > Mycelium > Unclassified | place: USA: New Jersey, Wharton State...
AGCACTTCTTCGAGAACTACAAAGACCTCGAAAAAGGCAAATGGGTGAAGATCGACGGTTGGGGCAACGCAGACGCCGCCCGCGCCGAGATCATGAAGTCGGTGGCTGCCTACAAAGGCTGATACCCGCTCCTCATTGCCTCGGCAATCAAAAAAGCCCCGACTATTCGGGGCTTTTTTTGTGGGAAAAATTAAACTCCAAGTGCAATGTTTAATGCGCCATGTTTAACAGCATTAAGACACTGACATATCGACCTACAACTAAGTAAATCCCTACACGCGCAATTCAACGCATAGTTTATTTGATGTCTTTTTTCGGCCAGTAAACTCTGCGTTTATGAATACATCAGGTGATCGACTAAAAGCGTTATTACGGGAAGTTCATCTTTCCGCCTCCGACTTCGCCAAGAACCGCGGCGTCACGCCTCAACACGTGAACAACTGGTTCAAACGCGGCGTGCCCATGGGCCGACTCAACGAGATCGCAGAACTGCTTTGCGTCTCCAGCCGTTGGCTGCGCACCGGCGAAGGCCTCAAACACCCACCGGCCAACTTCCTGCTGGAAGGCCCCGGTACCACCAAAGGACTGCCTACCCGCGAAGACAGCGGCAAGTACCTCACCGGCCCCACCCGCCTCCCGGAAAAAATCGACGTGGAGATTGCCCTCCACCCCACCTTCACCTCCACCGAGCGCATCCGCGTCTCCCTGCAAACTCTGGAAACCCTCAACGTAAACCCCGACCGCGCCATAGGCGCCTACATGGTCGACAACAGCATGATCGACATCATCCAGCAAGGCGCCACCCTCGCCATCGACCGTGGCCGCAGCCAAATCACCGACGGCGAAATCTACGCCGTCGAACACGACGGCATGCTGCGCATCAAATACCTCTACAACCGCCCCGGCGGCGGCCTGCGCATGCGCAGCCACAACGCCAGCGAACACCCGGACGAATACCTCACCCACGAGCAACGCTTCGAACAGAACTTTCAGATCGTGGGCTGGGTGTTCTGGTGGTCCACCCTTAACAACCGCCGACCGGTCCCACTGGACGAACACCTGCTGGGCTGGGAAGGCTCTAAATCGGACCCGGAGGTAGGCATTTGAGGTGAATGTGGGTATCATCCGCCGCACATTTGGCAGGGGATGGCTTTGCGCTATCTATTCTGCCTGGCGATGCGGAGGAGTTCCCGCTGATGCCCCTACTATTCAGCCCGACGTGATGTGGGCTGAGCGATTTGAAGGCTGGTGAGGTTTGTCAAAAACAAGCTGAAGCGGTCCCCGAGAAGCCGGCCACAAGCCGGCTTTTTATTGCCTGGGATAATCGAACCTAAGTTGCCTGGCGAGGCGTGGATAAAAGATCGAGTGCGCTTAGCAGAACAGTGCGAAGGAAAATTAAAATAGCGTGGCCGGCCCCGCATCAACTCCATAGATCAAAGATCTCCAAACGGTGACATCTGTACCGTGGCTTTCAGGCTGCCTGGTAGGTTGCGAACGGCCAGTTTTTTCAATTAGCTTTCTACTGCTGGCCCGACGCATTACACCACCTAGAGCACGCGCCTCATTTGGCTTTCGAAGCCCAGCCTCCCAAATATCATCTGGTGTAAACTCAGGCTTTGCTTTCGCAACCTCACATACAATCGTAAATGCTTCCTCAGCCCAGTCCTTATCTGCCATACATCCCTCCAATCTCAATAAAAATGAAAGTTTTGCACGCGTGCGTAAGCTACTCATCTAGATATGTTTGCTCAACAATCATTCACCTAGTGAGGCAAAAATTTAAACCTCGCCCAAAATCATCAACCTAATAAGAAGTCCAGGCTCACTTCTAAACCACACATCTGACCCCCTTGCTAATTCACTTATCCGCTTCTTAAATGGATAGGAATTACGGTCTTCAAATGCAGTTATCATACGAACATGCTTTCTTGGTATTCCCGAGTCAGCAGCAATTTTTAGCAAACACTCCTTTCGCAACTCTGTTATCGGTCCATCACTGTGAACAACCTCAATAAAAACAAGACGAAGACCATCTGCATGACCTGTGTCAGCAGCAACAATGTCTGGAAGTTCGGCAGAAGCGTTTAGATGTAACCCAATATCTTCAGCTTCTCCAGAAAGCTCTCGAAAGGTCTTTATTTCTGAAGTACTTACATGAACAACAACCGGTGCAACCATAATCTGCTCAAGTAAAGCTTCACATACATCTCTCGTTATCACCGATGCTTCGCCAGGAGGCAACCGTAAGGTAGTGCCGGTAGTAGGCAGAGTGACCATCACCTGTCCTTCCTTGACACCAGTCCTTCTCAGCAAACGCATTCTTTGAAGAACCATTGGATCGAGATTTCGCTCCTGCCATAGCGCTATAAGCTCCACTAAGCTTTCCTCGTCAATCGTCGGATCGAAGAGCTTGGCAAAACTTTCAGCTAAACAGTAAATCGGCGCTGGTGACGTCGTCGCTACACCCTCGCGTTTTAGAATCATCCCTAAAGGAATAGCTCTGTTTCTAATCAAATCATCACGAAGGGGTTCCCGAGTATTATCGGCATACCATTGCCCTAAAGCCTTCTGTCCAGGCGTGTGGCAAGAGGCAATCCATGTATGACGCTCTTCGTCAGTAATTTTTTCTGTTTGCGGGAATCCGAACCTGATCACTGTAGATGGGCGAAAATACCTACCTAAACCGTCTACAAAAGCGCCGTACAAAGCGACAAATACCATGCGCGCAGCCATCTCACCGATCAAGATTGAGCGATCAGGGAAAGACTCAGGAAAAATCAGCGAAAGCCGCTCTCGGACAAAAAGGAGTGATGCGAAAGGAGGCAAAGTAGGCATCTGGATATGTCTCACATGGGCATGAGACACATCCTACATGGCGCGCCGAATGAGCTGCAACTAAATATTTCACACTTCAGCTCTGAAGGTGTTTTCTTACACCGCAGCTGACATCGATTGCACGCGTAAGATCTGCTCTACTGCTCGATCGGCTTCTGCAAGGGAAGGCCGATTGGACAGCAGATTTCCGATAGCTCTAATTGAATCCATCTTGGGAAAACGGAGCTTTCGGAGCTCTGTCGCGTTCACCTGAGTGCTGCCCGCAACTGCACGGAAATAAGCGTCCACTATGGAGCTATTCAGATAGGCTGAAAGCCCGACAGTTTCCTCACGAGTAAGCTCTCCACCAGGCCTATGGATATAATTTAGATGATTTTCTAATCCTATAAACTCTCCGGGCAGGCTACCGGCAAGATACGGAGCAGCTGTCACCCGTCTAGTATCCTCTTTTGGGCTGAAGCGGCGCATTACCACGTAGTTTGTATTTCGGAGAAGCATCCAGGCACTACCGGCACAGGGAAGGATGTGCTCACGTTTCTTCTGGATGGGCCAACTTATCCCTTCATGTTTGACGTGCTGCATCCAAAGCAACGGCACTGAACCTTTACCGATATTCTCCAGAATATATTCCTTCGAACGGAATGGAACCACTGGCCCCGTTGATACTTTAAGACCCAGAGACGCGAGCGTATCTGGCATAAAGTCAGGGGCATTTGGCTCTCGACTTGCTCCGGCTGCTATCGGAATCGCAATCGTCATCTCTTCATCTGCGCCTATTACATCAATAGTCGGAATCGCGAAAAGCTCTGCATCAGTTAGGTCTAAGACTCCTTGACTAGTGCTAAACGTGATCTCCCCCATATGTAACGACTGGGCTGTAGCCCAAGCAATGACAGCCTCTTGGAGGATCCTATCTTCGTAGAAGTGCGCTTGACGACTTTCAAAGAGATGCATCGCGTCGATTTGTAGACAATGAAACAAATGCCGTCTTACCGCGGCAAAATACGAGCCACTTAGCCAAGATCGAGGAGTAATAAAACACCAGCGTCCTGCCGGTTTTACTAGACTCGCACACGCCGCCTGAAACAGCCCATATATATTGGGCTGTCCATAAACAGCATAACTATGGGCTTTGGCCCTAAGATCCGACTTATTCAACTTAAAATAGGGGGGATTCGCGATACAGATATCGAATTCCGGCCGCGCTGATTGTGCTAACTCAGATAACAGAAAATCACCTATCACAATGTGACAAGTCAACTTCACATTCAAGGCTTTCGCCGAACGCCTCAGCCGGTCAGTCAAACGCCGTAGGTAAGGCCTGAGCCGAATATCTACCTCATATAGATTCAGCTCGATATGCTTGGGAAGCTCATCACGATGCAGAAGCTCTTGCACCACCGCAGCAGCCAAAACCCCGGCCCCGGCTGCAGGTTCTAAGATACTTACTACATCAGAAACAATTCCTGTAACTGCTCGCTTCGCCATGAACCTCGCAATGGGCGGAGGAGTCATGAACTGGCCCAAGCTTTTCTGCTCGTCTCTATCGAGAGACGACACGAAAGCTTTTCCGTTTAAGTGTGCGAACTCGGTAATAGGCATCGTTTTCTACGCAAAGTGAATATTGGTTTACCGCTAGGCATGGAATCCAAGCCAAAGGCGAATTTTGCCCGTTTTGACTTGACCCTGGGAGGGTTTTCGCTTTTTTGAGACCAAATGACACATCCGAGACATATCAAGCATCGAAACGAAATAGCCTGGCACCAGTCACGATGTCTGGCTAAGGGCGGGTAGCCCAGGTCTACTCGCGCTCCAATCGCGCTATTTAGCCTGCAAACACTCCACAGCCCGATCCGCCACCATCTTCGCCATGCCCACCAAATGGATCACCGCCCGATGCGGCGCGCCCAGCGGTTCACCGAGAACCTGCGACGTAGCTACCGCGCACTGCAGTAACTCCGCCACACGCACCCAGGCATCTTCAAAGCTCAGTTCTTCGTTAACAGTAAATGGCTTAGTCGCAGCCGATGAGGACGAACCCGAAACAATATTTTCCATGGCACAACTCCAATCAGAAAGTGTGTACCAATCGAATCCGGGCGACTAAACCCGATCACTGAAAATGCAGTGACGGTCCGCAGCCTAGTCGCGGGATTTTGCTGGCGCAAGCCGCTGGGATTCTCTAGGAAACGTCCTGCAAATGAAAGGGACCGGTACTGCTGGCCCTTCAACCATTGTCATCTTTGAGTTGACAGTATTACCCCTCCCACCTGATTTATCCCCCACGCCCCACCCATTAATCTGTGCCCATATTGAACGCAACGCCAAACCAACCCAACTAAAAAAAGGATTTCAACCATGAGCACTCCAACCCTCAGCCGCTTGAACAAAGACGACGCCGTAGTTCTGCTGGTCGACCACCAAACCGGCCTGATCTCGCTGGTCCAGGACTTCTCCCCCAACGAGTTCAAGAACAACGTGCTGGCCCTGGCCGACCTGGCGAAGTTCTTCAACCTGCCGACGATCCTCACGACCAGTTTCGAGCAAGGTCCTAACGGCCCGTTGGTGCCGGAACTGAAGGAGATGTTCCCGGAGGCGCCCTATATCGCTCGCCCGGGTCAGATTAATGCGTGGGATAACGAGGATTTCGTTAAGGCGGTCAAGGCGACTGGGCGCAAGCAGATCATCATTGCGGGTGTGGTGACGGATGTGTGTGTGGCGTTCCCGACGTTGTCGGCGCTGGCGGAGGGTTTTGAGGTGTTTGTGGTGACGGATGCGTCGGGCACGTTCAATACCACGGTGCAGCAGGCGGCGTGGAGCCGGATGACGCAGGCGGGTGCGCAGTTGATGAATTGGTTTTCGGTGGCGTGTGAGTTGCAGGGCGACTGGCGCAATGACATGGAAGGGTTGGGGAATTTGTTGTCCCAGCGGATTCCTAACTATCGGAATTTGATGAATGGGTATGCGGCGGTGACGGCGCGTCAGGGCTGAGGTTGACGGGATTTCCCCAAAAACCTGTGGGAGCGGGCTTGCCCGCGATGGCGGTGAATCAGTCGATATATTCGGTGACTGATGCACCATCTTCGCGGGCAAGCCCGCTCCCACATTTGATCTTCGCTGCCTTGGAGTATTGGTGCAGACCCGCTCACCACAGAGGCGCTGTTTGCCCTTACTCAGTCGAGGATCAGGTGCGGCAAGAACCGGCTTGAGTCTCTGGTGATCAAGCTATTGTCTTCGCGCACGCCGATGCCGGCGGCTTGATCGCCAATCACCCACGACCCGATCAGCGTGTAGCTGTCGCCAAAGCGCGGCAGCGGCGCGAATTCCTGGAGGATGAACGGCGCGTCGGTGTAGGGGCCGTCTTCTTTTACGATCAGGCCGTCGGCGGTTTGCAGTTCGATGTTGGCGCCTTCGCGGGAGAAGAACGGTTTGCGCACCCAGCCCTTTGGCACGGCTTTGCCGGGGTCGGTATCCAGGTGGGACGCGAGCAGGTTGGGGTGGCCTTGGTTGAATTCCCACAGCAGCGGCAGGACGCCTTTGTTGGAGAGGATGGATTTCCAGGCGGGCTCGAAGAACTGGGTATCGCACTCGGCAATCGCGGCGCCGAAGGGCTCGTGGAAGATGAATTCCCAGGCGTGCAGTTTGAACAGGTGCGCAATCCAGCGATCTTCGAGGTCGACGAAACGGCCTTCGCTGGTGAGGCCAATGTCTTCAATGTCGATGTGGCGTGATTCGATGCCGACTTTTTCCGCGACCAGGCGCAGGTAGTCCGTGGTGCCTTTGTCTTCGACCGAGTCTTTCATCGAGGCGAAGTAGAACGGCTGGTTGACCTGCAATTGGGCGAAGGCCTGGTGCAGTTTGGTGTCGATGCTGTTGAACTGGTCGGCATGCTTGGGCAGCAGGCCGCGTTCGATGCATTGTTCCAGCCAGCCCCATTGAAACGCCGCCGCCTCGTAGAGGCTGGTCGGTGTGTCGTAGTTGAGCTCCAGCAGCTTGGCGGGCCCGGTGCCGTTGTAGGAGAAGTCCATGCGCCCGTACAGGTGCGGGTGGCCTTCGAGCCATGAGGTTCGGATCATGTCGAAGAACGACGCGGGAATGCTCAGCCGTTCCAGCAGCTCTTCGCTCTGCACTACACGGGCCACGAGGTCCATGCACATGTCATGGATCTCGGTGGTCGGGTCTTCGAGGTCGCGCTCGATTTGCTTGAGCGTGAACTGGTAGTAGGCGCTCTCGTCCCAGTAGGGTTCGTCGTCGATGGTGTGGAACAGAAAGCCGAGGCTGTCGGCGGTCTGTTTCCAGTCATGACGCTCTGCGCAGTGGATCTTTTTCATGGCCCGGTTTCCTTAACTGCTCGACCCGCCGCCGCCCCAGCCGCTGCGGGCGCTGGCTTTGCTGCCAAAGCCGCCACGGGAGGTCGAGGACGCCACGGACACCGGCTTGCTGGAGGAGCGCAGCGTGTTGGTGTAGTTGCTGCTGCCGTACCTGGCCTGGTTGGACCGGCCAAACGTCGCCCCATTCGAGACCCGCTGGTTGAGGGTCGAAGAGCCGTAATCGCCGCGATCATCGCGGTAGCGGTAGACCGGCTCGGAGCGGTAGCTGTTGCGATTGTTGCTGAGCATGTTGCCGATCAGCAGGCCCGTCAGCAGGCTGCTGGTGGAGAACCCTGAGCCGCCACTGTTCGCTTGGGCGCCGCCGGCTTGAGCGTTGGCCGCATCGACCTGGGATTGCGTCACCTGGCCGGCGGCGGTCAGTTCGAAACCGCCCAGTTTGGGGATGAACTTGCCGTTGGAGTCCTGCTGACACCAGTTGGCGACAAAGTCGGCATCGCAATCGGCCTGGCTGTCGTACACCGGAGCAATGCGCCGATGTTCGGCCATGGCCGTCATGTAGGCGTCCGAGCACACGTCCACCGGCAGTTTTTCATCGGCGCATTGCTGAACCGACTGGAAGTTGTACTTCTTTTGCAAATCGTAGGTTTTTTCGGTCGGCCCGCAGCCGGATATCGCCATCGCGACCGACGCTGCCAGCGACAACTGGACGTACTTGCTTCGTTTCATCGGGAGCTCCGTGCGCGATCAGTTCTGGGTAGGCGTCATGCACGCGGCATTCAACATGCCGACGCTGATGGACACGGCGGCCACGTAGATACCGGCGGCGAGTTCGCCATTCTTGATGCGCTCGGACGTGCCTTTGAGCACCAGGCTGGTCAGCAGAAACGCCAACAGTTGGACGACGGCGGCGATTACCGCCCAGACGACGAAGTCGAGGAGGCTGATCGAGTAGGCAATCACGTTGCTGGCCGGAATGGCGAAGCCGATGATGGCACCGCCCAGCGCGACCGCAGCCGACACGTTGCCCGCGCGGATCAGTTCGAACTCCTTGTGCGGCGTGATGCGGGTGTAGATGAACTGGAACAGTGCGAACAGCACAGCCGCACCGAGGATGTAGGTGACAAAGCCAAACACAGCGGCTTTGTTCAGAGAGATAGAGAGCGCTTCCAGCATGGGGTTTTCCTTTTTTTAAAGCGTAGTCAGGTCAGTTGTGTACAGCGAAATGCCCAGCGACGTACTCAGGCTGACGGTGCCCTCTGCGTCTTCTTCGACGGAAAACAGCAGAAACTCGCGACGATCAGTCAGACCCGTGTCGCGGGCGTACAGCATCGAACGGTGCTCGACGCTGTAGGCGTCCTCGGGGTTTACAACCTGTTCGGTCATCGCCACCAGCTCTGTCTGGCCAGCCTCGCTGCCCCACACACGGGCGTATTCGACGCCGTTGTGGGTGTAGGTCGGCAGCCCGATCAGACTCTGTGGCCCGGCCAGTCGACGCAGTTCCGCTTCACTGCTGATGGTGACGACACTGAGGTAGTTGAACAGGATCACCGACTCGACCTGCCCGGCGATCTCGCCGGTGGTGTGCACCTGCAGCCAGTAATCTTCGTCGTTCATGTAATAGCGCGACAGCCAGGTCGACTGGCCGAGGTCTACAGTGCCGTTGGCCCAGATTTCCTGGGAGCCGGGGATCACCACCGTGGTTTTTTCATCGAGCAACAATTTCAGGCTCGCGTCGAACATCACGCCTTTGCCGGGTGCCAGGCCTAGTGGCCCGGTGGCCGGCTGGGTGTTGCCGGCTGTCCATTGCGGCGCTGTATTCGCTTTCGGGGCCTCAAGCCCCATCAATTGTTTAAACCATCCCATTGGAGATTTCCTTGAGGCGAGCGGAGGCGATGCAGAAGCGGGGAAAGAGGGAGGCGGCGCGCAGGCGCAACAAAAGAAACATCGACATTTGGCCCCTGACTCCCTGGGTATTTGATTGCGAATGACAAGATCGCCTCGGCGTGCGGAGGCTCAAGCGCGTTCACCCGGCATTAAACCTGCTGCGCGGCGAGGATAGAAGTACCTTGGCTGCAATAAACCCGGCGAACGCGCCAAAGAAGTGCCCCTCGAACGAGATTCCCTGACGAGGCAGGAAACCCACGACCAGGCCACCATACAGCACCGCTACAACACCGGCCGTTATCAGGTTGCTCCAGCTTCTGTGAAACCAGGCGCGAGACAGCAGGTACGCCCAGAGCCCGAATACCCAGCCGCTGGCACCGATGTGTACGCCGCCGAAACCGAACAGCCAGACCAGCGAACCGCCCAGCAGAATAATGATCGCACTGACGGCAATGAACCGATGGACTCCTTCGACAATGACCAGGGTGCCCAGGACCAAAAAGGCGATCAGGTTTGCGCTCAGATGAGCAAACGACGCGTGCAAAAACGGTGAGGTGAGGATGCCGAGCAGCCCCTGCACCGTTCTCGGGATCAGGCCGAATGCCATGAGGCTGTAACCGGTCGCCACATTGACCAGTTGCAGCGCAACCATCAACAGGGCAAGGCCTGCGATTGTCTTGAAACCCTTCAGGGCATCCATCCTGACCTCGATGTAAAAAAAGAAGGGCAGAGCCTGCCCTTCTTGCTTCGGCGCGGCTTACTCGGCCGACTTTTGCTTCAGGCGTTCCAGAATCGCATTGGCGCTGCCTGTGTCCGGCGTGATGCCGGCGTCGCGCAGCTTGCGCTCCAGGTCGGTGCCCGTGGATGCCTCAGCCAGTTCATCTTGGGCTTGCAGCTCAGCGGCACGTTGCTGCTGTTTGGCCTGCAAGCGATTCAGGGTACCGACGGCGGTTTCCAGCTTGCCGTTGGCGCCACCACTGGCGATGGACGCGCTGACCTGGGCCTTCTGTACGCTTTCGCGCGCCTTGGCCATGTCCACTTGCTGGCGCAGGCTTTTGATCCGGCTTTCGGCTTTGGTGATGTCCTTGCGCATGCCGTCGGCGTACCCGCCAAACTCCGTGGCCTGCTTTTGCTCGACGTCACGTTCGTTGGTCAGGGTCGAAATGGCTTCGGCCACTTCCATGGCCAGGTCTTCACGATTGGCCTGGATAGCGGCCATGGCCTTGGACTCCAGGTCCTTGATCTTGGCGTCGTACTCACCGACGCGATCAGCCGCCAGTTTGTGCTTGGCCATGATGCTCACCAGCTCACGCTTGGCGTTGGCCAGCGCCGTGTCGGCGTCGCGAATTTCCTGGTCGAGGATGCGCAGGGCTTGTTGGTCGACGATCGATTCGCCGACTTCGCTGGCACCGCCACGCAGCGCGGTGAACAATTTGCTCCAGATGGACTGAGTCATTGGATACTCCCGAATACTTAATTGAAGAAACGTTCGAAGGCTTCGCTGGCGCGCTGCACGTTGTCGACCAGGGTTTTCACCTCAGTCACGATGTTGGTCAGGCTGGAGTCGGAGCTCAACGCACCGAACATGTTGTAAACAACTTGGCCGTTAGGCATGGACTCGATGCCGATCGAAGAAAGCGGGAACATCTCCCGGCTGCGCAGCACCGCATCATTGAAAGCCGTTACGTCATTGATGGACTCGACGTCGACCAGCACGGTGTCCACGATGATCTGTTCGCCGACCACCGCGATGTAAATCGGCAAGCCCCCGAAGTCGTTCATTTCCAGCTTGATGCTGGACTCGGCGCCCTGAACGAGAGAAAGCGTAATGTCGTTGGAAACCACTTCATCCAGAGCCTGAAGCGCTGTGAAGAGGCGATCGATATTCCAGTTGGTACCTGCGCTCATGAAATTCTCCGACATGAATGAGCCAGCCAGAATCGGTTGGCGAAGCTGTTTCTCCATTTGCTTGAGCAGGCTTCGGTTTTCGGGAAGCACCCAAGTCTCGTGTTTCACATAACCGGCGGCCGCCAGGCCCGCGCGCATCTGCTTCATGTAAAAGCTCGATGGTTTTTTCGCGGGCGACTTCAAGCGCTCTCCCTTGCGGCTTGCTGAATCAGGATCGGGCCCTGCTGGCGGGCTCGATGGAGAGCTGCTTTTCATGGTGCTGACCTCGTTGTGAAAAACTCACGCGTGAGAAAATCTACAGGCAATGTTGGCTATGCTCAATAGCTCACGCGTGAGATTTTTCCTGGTTCGTCGCGCCGGTCAAAAAGCACCCTCCGCTCAAGAATGCCTCTGCCGGCATTGAAATCTGATGAACGGTTCTTCGACGGGAGCGGTGTACCACCACCCAGCTCGACGCGCTCTACGATAAGCCCGCGTTGAACGTCAGGCTATTTTGCCTATACGCGCCCTACTCCATAAATGTTCCGAAATAACCTCGCCGTTGTGAATTGTTGTGAAGGCTTTGCGAATTGACTAAAAGTCCGTGCTAAGTTCCGTCACGTCATCTTTCACAGCAGCAACGCCCAGCGGCCAACCAACTAAGGCCGCCCTCTCGTTATTCAATAAACCGCCTCGGGTAAGTTACCTAGGAAGTTGTGCGGCCCTGCGCGTTTTAAAAGGGGCAGGCGTAATAATTAGATCAGGAGAAGTACCATGGTAGCGAAGGTAGAAACGACCCCAAAGGACGCAGCGGTCACTCAAAAAAGCTCCGTCGCTGCCTGGGAAAAATCCGTCGAAAAAGCGTCTGCACCCAAAGACGAGTTGGGTAAAGGGCAGAAACGCCCCGAAGGTGATACCCGCTCAGCCCAGCAAATTATTGATGACACCCCGCTGCTCGCCCAGCTCGGTAATCAAAGTGGCGTGAAAGACAACCTTAAAAAGCAGGTCGGCGATTTTGAGAAAGACGCGGACGCAGCCTATCGCGCCTCGAAAGTGCTGGAGCATGTCGAATACATCGACGAAAACGGCAAGCTGACCGATGGCAAAGATGTGGGCAATAGCAGCATCGACGGCTTCACCAAGGATGGCGAGGCGCGGCATGGCACTGAGGCGGGCCGGCTGCAGGATTTCGGCAAGTATGGCTATTCCAGCCTGCGCGGCGAGGTGGTGAAGTCGGACTTGGGTGACCAGCAGAAGCGCCCCGACGGTGACACGCGCTCGGCCAAGGAGATTATCGACGCCACACCGCTGCTGAAAAACCTCGGCAACCAAAGCGACGTGAAGGACAACCTCAAGAAGCAAGTGGGCGATTTCGAGAACGACGCCGACGCCGCGTACCGCGCCACCCAGGTGCTGGAACATGTGGTGAGCATCGATGAAAACGGCAATTTGCTCACTGGCATCGACGCCAGGAATAAAGACAACGACAGCATCGACGGTTTCACCAAAGACAAGGAAGCCCGCCATGGCACCGAGGCCGGGCGCTTGCAGGATTTCGGCAAGTACGGCTATTCGAGCCTCAAAGGCGACCTGATGCACGTCAAAGACGCGACGCACACCGACAAGGCCGCGCCGCCCGATGAGCCCGAAGACGTGCAGGCCCTGCGCGACAAATACAACATCCCGACCTTCGGTGCCGAAGGGCTGATGGACATGGAGTTGCCCAACGACAAGACCGTGGGCGGCCAGACGGCCGAGAACTTTGTGCAGGGCATTCGCGATGACATCAAGAGCGGCAAGCTGGCCGAAAACTCGGATGAAGCAAAGATCGTCAAGCTGATGGACGCCCAGGCCGCGCTGGACGACGGCTACGACCTGTACGGCTACGCGGAGAGCATCAACCTGGGCAGCGGCACATACCGTGAGACGGATAAGACCCCGACCCAGTTGAACGGCAAAGACGTCAAAGAGATGGTCGACGAGGACAAACTTGCCAAAGAAATTTCCACGTTGATGGGCAAGGAAGGGATTAAGGATCGCTACGACGCAGAACTAAAGAAAAGTGTCGGTAGTTTATCGGAAGATCGGTTGAATGAAGTTCGCGAACAAGTATTCCCGGCCCTCTTCAAAGACGGCACCCGTGATGCCAACTTGAACTTCGAAGAATATGTGATCGCGATGAATGACTCGGGTGATCCGAAGAAATCGGAAATGGCCGAGTTGGACGTAGACCGCTATTTCGAGTCGCTGCGCATTCTCGAACCGGACAGCTACACCGCGCGCAAACAGACGTTCGACCAGAACATGATGACGCACCAACTCAACACCTACATGGAAAACCCCGACAAGGTCTCGCCGGAAAATACCGAAAGTGGGCTGAAGGCCTCGTTCACGATGATCAAGGGCGGTATCAACGCCGCCCTGGGTGGCCTGGACAAGGGCGACAAAGCCTACGACATGTACAAAAAGATGAAGGATGAGATCGACATCCTCGACGGCCATATCAAAGGGCTGACGCCGGCAGAGAACAAACAGATCGCAGCGGCCATTCGTCTCGCGGCTGCCAGCGGCGACCCGAAAGCCATCGACAAGGTGGTCGACACCCAATTGAAGGGCCTGGGCGCCAATCGCGAAGCGGCCGCCGGTTCCTTGAAGACAGTGCTGCACACCGCCAGCTCCACCGGCGGGCTCAGTGCCATGGCGGGCACCATGAACCTGGTCAGCGGCGCGCTGCAGCTCGCCAATGGCGGCGGCAACATGACCGACGACCAGAAGATCGCCGCCGCGAAAGACCTGGTCGCCGGCTTGAGCTTCACCAACGACTTCCTCAAGTTCGGTTCGAACATTGTGGAAACCCTGGGTGGCACTAAACCCTATGAACCTGACGTGGACAAAGACGGTAAAGGCCCGGCAAAAATCAAAGCCACTGAATGGCTCGGCTTGATCGATGAGAACCTCCCGGACATCTGGGGCAAGAAAACCACAGAAAAATCTGACGCGCTGGCCGCATCCATCAGCACCCGCGTCAAGGAAGCTTCCGACACCCTCAAGAAACTCGACGTGGGCAACCTGTCGGCCGATGAGGTGAAGGAGTACGACAGCGCCGCCAAAACCCTCGGCGAGCACATGGGCGTCAAGGACCTTCCCGGCAAAGGTACGCCAGCGTCCAAATCCGAAATTGCGATCGCCTCGGGGCGTTCGTTCCTGCGGTTTATGGGCGGCTCCGGCCTGGACTTGACCGGCGGCGTGATGGACATCGTTTCCGGCGCGCGCAAACTGAAAAACGCCAAGACCGCACTGGAAAAAACTGACGCTGCCTTCACGCTGGGCGGGGGTGCGTCCGGTACCGGCATGGCGATCGCCAATACCATCTCGATGTTCGCCCCCAAAGGTGCTCACCTGGCAGGCAAACTGGCCGGTGATGTTGCCGCGACGGTCATACGCGGGCTCGCCATCGGCGCCCGCGTGGCGGGTCCGATTTTCGCCGTGGCGGGTGTGATCTTCGGGGTCGCAGGCACCCTGATTGCCGAGGCGGTCGAGCATGCCAAAATGCAAAAACTCACCGATTCCCAAGGCAAGTTCTTCAAAGACCTCGCCGACGCCGGCGTGACCAAGGACGACTGGGGCGACAAGCTCGAATACGCGCGTTATGCCACTTACATGTACGGCGGCCGCGACACGCCGGACGACAAGTCGATGTTCGAGTATCAGTCGGACGAGTGGAAACACTTCCAGGAAACCGCAGACAAAAAAGGCAGCTCGCTCGCGCGACTGGCGCCCTACCTGCACAAAGACAGCGACCCGGACAGCAAAAACCTGTGGGAAAAATTCCTCGCAGGCGGCACCAGCTCCAGCGGGCCGCATGGCAGTGAACGGCACACCGACGATTGGCGGCCTTGGGGCAGCACGGACATGGAGACGGGGAGCAAGCACACGGCTTGATGTTGCGTAGGCATTTATAAGGCGACCCCATGCTGTTCAGTCAAGCGTAAATCCCTGTGGGAGCGGGCTTGCCCGCGAAAGCGGTGGTTCAGTCAACGTCAATGTTTGCTGGGCTGACGTCTTCGCGGACAAGCTCGCTCCCACAGTTGATCTTCGCCGCATGGCGTATTGCGTTCGCTTAACTGCGCGGCCTTGAGGCGCGGCATGGTCCGGCGCTTGACTCTCCCCTATACGGCACACACTACCCTGAAAGCCCCCTTTTCAGGACCTCATCCCATGCCACAGCGCATCCTGGTCATCCTCGGCCACCCTTGCGGCACGAGCTTCTGCTCAGCCTTGGCCGATGCCTACATCCACAGTGCAAACCTCGCCGGCCACCAGGTACGCGTCCTACCCTTGCGCGACCTCTCTTTCGACCCCGTGCTTCACCACGGCTACACACAGATCCAAGCATTGGAACCTGACTTGCTCAGCGCCCAGTCCGACATCCTCTGGGCCACCCATCTGGCATTCGTTTTCCCGATCTGGTGGGGGGGTATCCCGGCGTTATTGAAAGGGTTCATCGACCGTATTTTCCTACCCGGCTTTGCCTTTAAATACCGCGAAGGCAAGTCATTTCCTGACAAGCTGCTGCTCGGCCGAACCGCGCACGTGTTGGTGACCCTGGACACACCGCCGTGGTATTACCGCTGGTTCTACCGCATGCCCGGTATTCATCAGTTACGCAGCACCACACTGGCGTTTTGCGGCATCAAGCCGACCAAGACGTTGATGTTCGGGCCGGTGTTGGCCTCTACGCCAGCGCAGCGGGCAAAGTGGCTGACTCAGGCTGGCGGACTAATGGGAAAAGGGAGTTTTCATGTACATCGGCAAAGCCGCGCAACTGTCGGGCACGACCATCAAGGCGATTCGTCACTATGAGGCGATAGGCCTGTTGCCTGCGCCGCAGCGGGAAGGGCGTTACCGGGTCTATTCGGTGCAAAGTGTCGAGCTGCTGGCATTGATCAAGTGCGCCCAGCAGTTGGGGTTCAAGCTCAAGGAGTTGCAGGGAATTCTGCACGGGCACGAGGGCGATGCCTTGCCTTGGGAGCGTGCAGACCAGGCCATCGCCAGCAAGAAGCGCGAACTGGCCTGCAAAATTGCCGGGTTGCAGCAGATGCAGCCGGAGTTGATGGCGTTTGAAGCGCAGCTCAAGGACGCGCAGGGGCAGTGCCCGTCAATAAGCATTTTCGCCAGTTGAGGTAGCCTTTAGCCTCGAATAGACACCGATTTTTTCGTTCTCTACGCCGTCCCTTTCTGATTTTTCCAGCCGTTCATCCAGGCGCTTTTTCCTGCGGCATGCTCCGACGCCTTGCTATTTTGCCGAGACGTCACGGATGACCCACGCCGCCCACATTGCCTTTATCGAACATGAGCTCAATGGCTTCCATCAGAGCCTGGCGGAGTATCGCCAGCAGATGGGCGCCTGGTATGCGCGGG
>Ga0153931_100260_pt1 | contig 16251 bp, 12 predicted proteins | sample TSNJ015MetaG_FD_104730 | JGI IMG/M metagenome (GOLD analysis project Ga0153931, IMG submission 104730) | Attine ant fungus gardens microbial communities from New Jersey, USA - TSNJ015 MetaG | ecosystem: Host-associated > Fungi > Mycelium > Unclassified | place: USA: New Jersey, Wharton State...
CAAGCGGGCCCGAGAGATTACAGATTCCGCAGCGCGGCGACTACTGCGTCGCCCATTTCTTGCGTCCCAACCTTGGTGCAACCCTGCGACCAGATGTCGCCGGTGCGCAAACCCTGGTCCAGTACCAGGCTCACAGCCTTCTCGATTGCATCCGCCGCTTCACTCAGGTTGAAGCTGTAACGCAGCATCATCGACACCGACAAGATGGTCGCCAACGGGTTGGCAATGCCTTGGCCTGCGATGTCCGGCGCCGAACCGTGGCACGGCTCGTACATGCCCTTGTTGTGGGTGTCGAGCGACGCCGACGGCAGCATGCCCATGGAACCGGTCAGCATCGACGCCTGGTCTGACAGGATGTCGCCGAACAGGTTGTCGGTTACGATCACGTCGAACTGCTTGGGTGCACGCACCAGTTGCATGGCGGCGTTGTCGACGTACATGTGGCTCAGTTCGACGTCCGGGTAGTCCTTGGCCACTTCTTCGACGATTTCGCGCCACAGTTGGCTGGAGGCCAGTACGTTGGCCTTGTCGACCGAGCAGACCTTCTTGCCACGCACGCGGGCCATGTCAAAACCGACACGGGCGATACGGCGGATCTCGCTCTCGCTGTACGGCAGCGTGTCGTAGGCCTGACGCTCGCCATTTTCAAGGGTGCGCACGCCGCGTGGCGAGCCGAAGTAGATACCGCCGGTCAGCTCACGCACGATCAGGATATCCAGGCCCGCCACCACGTCCGGCTTGAGGCTCGACGCGTCGGCCAGTTGCGGGTAGAGAATCGCCGGACGCAGATTGCCGAACAGGCCCAGTTGCGCGCGAATTTTCAGCAGGCCGCGCTCCGGGCGGATGTCACGCTCGATCTTGTCCCACTTCGGGCCGCCCACGGCGCCGAGCAGTACGGCGTCGGCTGCACGGGCGCGGTCCAGGGTTTCGTCGGCCAGGGGCACGCCGTGCTTGTCGATGGCGGCGCCGCCGATCACGTCGTGGCTCAATTCGAAGCCCAGGCTGTACTTGCTGTTGGCCAATTCCAGGACTTTGACCGCTTCGGCCATGATTTCCGGACCAATGCCGTCGCCAGGAAGAATCAGAATCTGCTTGCTCATGCGTTCCTCATTTCATCAAGCGACCCGCCCGTGGGCAGGTCGGGAAAATTAATCAGCGTTCGGCAAAGACCACCAGCACGTCGGTGCTGAAGGTGCCGTCGGCTTGAATCTCGTAGTAATCGCGTACTTCCTGGCCCATCGCCTGCTGCAACTCAAGGATCGCGGCGCGCAATACCTCTGGGGTGCGCATGCGCTCCACCCACGAGGTGTATTCCAGCCGCAGGCGCTGACGGCTGCTGTTGCGTACGTGCAGGCCGGCCTCGCTGAGCTGGCGCATCCATTCGGCGGCGGAGTAATCGCGCACGTGGCTGGTATCGCGCAGCACTTCGACGGTTTGCAGGTAAGTGTCCAACAGCGGGCTGCCCGGTGACAAGACGTCCACGAACGCGGCCACGCCGCCGGGCTTGAGCACCCGGCGCACTTCACGCAGGGCCAGGCCGAGGTCGCTCCAATGGTGAGCCGAGTAGCGGCTGAACACGAAGTCGAACTCGCCATCGGCGAATGGCAGGCGCTCAGCGGCGCCGTGCACGGTGTGGATGTTGTTCAGGCCACGCTCTTTTGCGGCGGCTGCCACCACGTCGAGCATCTGCTGGGACAGGTCGTAGGCCACCACTTCTTTAACCAGCGGCGCAACGTGGAAGCTCACATGCCCGGCACCGCAACCCAGGTCCAGCAGTCGCGCAGCGCCCTGCCCGGCCAGTTCGGCCTGGAGTAGCGCGAATTCGGTGCCTTGAGCGTGAACTGCGCTGCTCAGGTAGGCCGAGGCCTGTTCGCCGAACTGTTTTTGCACGACTTGGGTGTGGGCGGTGCTGGTCATAATGGTTTTCCTTGGGTTTTGGGGTGTTGGTACGGGCGCTATCGCAGGCAAGCCAGCTCCCACACTCGACCGTGTTCACAGGTCAACATGTGGGAGCGGGCTTGCCCGCGATGGGGCCCGCACGGCCTACCTCAAATCAAGCGTCGCGAAACAGCCAGGGCTGGCTCGCCCGGTGCCTGGTTTCAAACGCGGCAATCGCATCGCCGTCCTGCAAGGTCAGGCCGATATCGTCCAGGCCATTGATCAGGCAGTGCTTACGGAACGCATCGACCTCAAAGTGATACACCTTGCCGTCCGGGCGGGTCACGGTCTGCGCAGCCAGGTCAACGGTCAGTTGGTAGCCGACATTGGCTTCGACCTGCTTGAACAGCTCGTCCACTTCGGCGTCGCTCAAGATGATCGGCAACAAGCCGTTCTTGAAGCTGTTGTTGAAGAAGATGTCGGCGTAGCTCGGCGCGATGATGCTGCGAAAGCCATATTCTTCCAGGGCCCACGGCGCGTGTTCACGGCTGGAGCCGCAGCCGAAGTTCTCGCGGGCCAGCAATACGCTGGCGCCTTGGTAACGCTCGGCGTTGAGCACGAAGTCCTTGTTCAACGGGCGCTTGGAGTTGTCCTGGTAGGCGTAGCCCACGTCCAGGTAGCGCCACTCATCGAACAGGTTCGGGCCAAAGCCGGTGCGCTTGATCGACTTCAAGAACTGCTTGGGGATGATCTGGTCAGTGTCGACGTTGGCACGGTCCAACGGCGCGACAAGACCGGTGTGTTGGGTAAAAGCTCTCATCGGGTTTTCCTCAGATCAATTCGCGAACGTCGATGAAACGACCGTTGACGGCAGCGGCAGCGGCCATGGCCGGGCTGACCAGGTGGGTACGCCCGCCGGCGCCCTGACGCCCTTCGAAGTTACGGTTGGAGGTGGACGCGCAATGCTCGCCCGACTCCAAACGGTCCGGGTTCATCGCCAGGCACATGGAGCAGCCCGGCTCGCGCCATTCAAAACCGGCCTCAAGGAAGATCTTGTCCAGGCCCTCGGCTTCGGCTTGCGCTTTGACCAGGCCCGAACCTGGCACCACGATGGCTTGCTTGATGGTCGAGGCCACTTTGCGGCCCTTGGCGATCACCGCCGCGGCGCGCAGGTCTTCGATCCGCGAGTTGGTGCAGGAACCGATAAACACGCGATCCAACTGGATGTCGGTGATCGCCTGATTGGCCTTCAAGCCCATGTACTTCAAGGCGCGCTCGATGGAGCCACGCTTGACCAGGTCGGTTTCCTTGGCCGGGTCCGGCACGTTCTGGTCGACGGCCAGGACCATTTCCGGCGAGGTGCCCCAGCTGACTTGCGGCTTGATCTGCGCGGCGTCGAGTTCAACCACGGTGTCGAAGACAGCGTCGGCGTCGGACACCAGGTCCTTCCAGGCTTCTACGGCAGCCTCCCAATCGGCGCCTTGCGGAGCGAAAGGACGGCCTTTGACGTATTCAACGGTTTTTTCGTCCGCCGCGACCATGCCGACACGGGCACCGGCTTCGATGGACATGTTGCAGATGGTCATGCGGCCTTCGATGGACAGGTCGCGGATGGCGCTGCCGGCGAACTCGATGGCATGGCCGTTACCGCCGGCCGTGCCGATCTTGCCGATCACGGCAAGCACGATGTCCTTGGCGGTCACGCCAAATGGCAATGTGCCTTCGACTTTGACCAACATGTTCTTCATCTTTTTGGCGACCAGGCACTGGGTGGCGAACACATGTTCCACCTCCGAGGTGCCGATACCATGGGCCAGGGCGCCGAATGCGCCGTGGGTGGAGGTGTGAGAGTCACCGCAGACCACGGTCATGCCCGGCAAGGTGGCGCCCTGCTCCGGGCCGATCACGTGCACGATGCCCTGACGCACGTCATTCATCTTGAATTCGGTGATGCCATATTCATCGCAATAGTCGTCGAGGGTTTGCACCTGCAAACGCGACACCTGGTCGGCAATGGCCTCGATGCCGCCTTTGCGCTCCGGGGTGGTCGGTACGTTGTGGTCCGGGGTGGCGATGATCGAGTCGACGCGCCAGGGCTTGCGCCCGGCCAGCCGCAGGCCTTCGAACGCTTGGGGCGAGGTCACTTCATGGATGATGTGACGGTCGATATAGATCAGCGACGAGCCATCGTCGCGCCGTTTCACTTCATGGGAATCCCAAAGCTTGTCGTAAAGCGTTTTGCCGGCCATCAGTCGGTCCTCATCATCGGTCTTTCTATGCCCCGGGCTTTTGAGACATTCAATAACCCTTTGGCTTGTGAGGCTGATGGTATGGCGCTACATTAAATAACTCAAATTCATATTTTTTATGCTTTGGATTACCAACTGGAATACCACAATGGACCTGGCCAACCTTAATGCCTTTATTGCCATCGCCGAGACCGGCAGCTTCTCCGGCGCCGGCGAACGCCTGCACCTGACCCAACCGGCCATCAGCAAGCGCATTGCCGGGCTGGAACAACAATTAAAGGTACGTTTATTCGACCGCCTGGGCCGTGAAGTCGGCCTGACCGAGGCCGGGCGCGCTCTGCTGCCGCGTGCTTACCAGATTCTCAATGTGCTGGACGACACCCGCCGCGCGCTCACCAACCTGACCGGCGAAGTCAGCGGCCGCCTGACATTGGCCACCAGCCACCACATCGGCCTGCACCGCCTGCCACCGATTTTGCGCACCTTTACCCGCGAGTACCCGAACGTGGCGCTGGATATTCAGTTCCTCGATTCGGAAGTGGCCTACGAGGAAATCCTCTATGGTCGCGCTGAAGTGGCCGTTATCACCCTGGCGCCCGACCCGCACAACCTGGTACGCGCCACGCCGGTGTGGGACGATCCGCTGGATTTCGTGGTCGCGCCCGAGCACAGCCTGACCGCCAATGGCACGGTCAACCTGGCCGATATCGCCAAACACCCGGCGGTATTCCCCGGTGGCAACACCTTTACCCACCATATTGTCAGCCGCTTGTTTGAAGCCCAGGGCCTGACGCCGAACATCGCCATGAGCACCAACTACCTGGAAACCATCAAGATGATGGTGTCCATCGGCCTGGCCTGGAGTGTTTTGCCGCGCACCATGCTCGATGAACAGGTGGCAAGTATCGCTTTGCCGGGCATACAGCGCAGTCGCCAGCTAGGCTATATCGTGCACAACGAAAGTACGCTGTCGATCGCTGCGCGGGCTTTCATGAGCCTATTGGATGCACAGGTCGATCTGCCAGGGACACCGGCATGAAGCTGTGCGGCCTCAAGGTCTGAATAAACCGCGCCGAACGCCCATTGAGCCAAGGCCCTTTGATAATGCGCAACCCCGTCGATTCCGTGCCACCCCTGCCCCGCATTTACGCCCTGGACCCTCAAGAGGCGGAACAAAGCTGGGACAGCGCTCCGCAGTTGCTGGCAGCCCTCAACGCTGCCCGCCTGGGCGCGTGGTGCTGGGAAATCGACACCGGCCGGATCAGCTGGTCACGCGGCACCCAGGCGCTGTTCGGCTACGATCCGCGCCAGCCGCTACCCAAAGACCTGGATTACCTGGATCTGCTCGCGCCGTCGGATCGCGCGCGCGTGGTGCGGGCCTTTCACGCCGTGCTGGCGGGCGAGCCGTTTGAACAGGCCATGCACCACCACATCCAATGGCCCGATGGCAGCCACCACTGGCTGGAAATCAACGGCAGCCTGGCACCGGACAAGACCGGCCGGCGCCGCATGATCGGCGTGATTCGCGAAACCACTCGCCAGCGCGAGCGCGAACACGCCCTTATCCACTCGGAAAAACGCTTCGCCACACTGTTTCATCTGTGCCCGAATATGGTCCTGCTAACCCGCCAGGCCGACGGCCTGATCAGCGAAGCCAACCAGTATTTCGAGATGCTTTTCGGCTGGCCCGTGGCCCAGGCCATCGGCCGCACCACGCTGGACCTGGGCCTGTGGCGTGACCCGCAACAGCGCGCCCTGCTGGTCAGGGCCACCCAACGCAAGGGCGAACCCATCAGCATGGAAGTGCAGTTCTGCGCCAGCAACGGCCAGATCCACGACGGTACCTTGAGCGCACAAAAAGTCGAGCTGGAGGGCGAGGCCTACCTGATCAGCACGTTTGTCGACACTACCGAGCGCAAAAACGCCGAGCAGGCGCTCAAGGACAGCCAGGAGCGCCTCGACCTGGCCCTGGATTCGGCACAGCTGGGCACCTGGGACTGGCATATCCCCAGCGGCATGCTGTATGGCTCGGCCCGCGCGGCGCAACTGCACGGCCTGGAGGCGTTGCCGTTTCACGAACCTTTCGATGCGTTTTTTGAAGGCATGTCCGATGAAGAACGCGAGGGCATGCGCAACGCCTATCGCAGCCTGCGTGAAGGCCCGGACGGCAACTACCAGCTGACCTACCGCGTACAGATGGAGGACGGCAGCGCTCGTTACCTGGAAAGCCGCGCGCGGCTGTATCGCGACGAATCGGGCAAACCGTTGCGCATGGCCGGCACCTTGCTGGATATCACCGACCAGGTGGAACGCGAGCAGCGCATCACCGCCTCCGAAGAAAAGTTCGCCAGCCTGTTCCAGGCCAGCCCCGACCCAATCTGCGTGACCTATCTGGACAGCGGCGCCTTTATCGAAATCAACCCCGCGTTCACTCAGACCTTTGGCTGGACCGCCGCCGAGGTGATCGACAAAAGCGCCGACCAGATCGGGCTGTGGGATGACTCGAGCAAGCGCCTGCAACGTATCGAACGGGTCATTCGCGAGCAGTCTTTGAACAATGTCGCCATTGTGGTGCATCACAAAAACGGCCAAAGCCTGACCTGCGTGATTTCCAGCCGCCTGATCAAGGTCGGCGACCAACCCTGCATTGTCACGACCCTGCGCGATATCACCCAGCAACAACGCTCCGAGGCCGCCCTTAAGGCCAGCGAGGAAAAATTCGCCAAGGCCTTCCATTCAAGCCCCGATGCCATCTCCATTACCGAACGCGACACCGGCCGTTATGTGGAGGTCAATGACGGCTTCTGCCGCCTCACCGGTTACCGCGCCGAGGAGGCCATCGGGCTGACGCTGTATCAGATCGGCATCTGGGCCGATGAGAATCAGCGCGCGGCGCTGCTGGCCGAACTGCAGATCAAGGGCCGTATTCATCACCTGGAAATGCTTTGGCACAACAAACGTGGCGAATTGTTGGCCGTGGAGGTATCGGTCGAGCCGATCACCCTCAATGAGACGCCGTGCCTGCTGCTGACGGCGCGGGACGTGAGCCTGCTGAAAAACGCCCAGGCGCAGATCCGTCACCTGGCCTATCACGACCCGCTGACCAACCTGCCCAATCGTGCGCTGCTGATGGACCGCCTGAGCCAGCAGATCGCCCTGCTCAAACGCCATAACCTGCGGGGCGCCCTGCTGTTTCTCGACCTCGACCATTTCAAGCACATCAACGATTCCCTCGGCCACCCAGTGGGCGACACCGTGCTGAAAATCGTCACCGCACGCCTCGAAGCCAGCGTGCGCATGGAAGATACGGTGGCGCGCCTGGGCGGCGATGAGTTCGTGGTGCTGCTCAGCGGCCTGGAAGGTACACGCGTGGAAGTCAGCGCTCAGGTACAGGAACTGGCGGACACCCTGCGCGAATTGCTCTCGGAACCGATGTTCCTCGATGGCCATCGCCTGCAGGTCACGCCGAGCATTGGCGTGGCGCTGATCCCCGACCATGGCTCGACACCCGCAGACCTGCTCAAGCGTGCCGACATTGCGCTGTATCGGGCCAAGGATTCAGGACGCAACACCACGCAGATGTTTCATAACAGCATGCAGAAAACCGCCAGTGAACGTCTGCGCATGGAGACCGACCTGCGTCTGGCGCTGTCACGCGGTGAGTTCAGCGTGCATTACCAGCCTCAAGTCGATGCGCGCGGCAATCGCATCATCGGTGCCGAAGCGCTGGTGCGCTGGCAGCACCCGCAACTGGGGGCGCAGTCACCCACCGAATTTATCAAAGTGCTGGAAGACAGCGGCCTGATCCTGGAAGTCGGCACCTGGATTCTTGATGAAGCCTGCGGCGCATTTGCCCAATTGATCGCCGATGGCTTGGTGGACCCGTTGAATTTCAGCCTGTGCGTGAATATAAGCCCGCGCCAGTTCCGCCAGAACGACTTCGTGGAGCGGGTGGAGCGCAGCCTCAAGCAGCATCACCTGCCGTATAGCCTGCTGAAACTGGAAATTACCGAAGGCATCGTGATCCAGAACCTGGATGACACAGTGGCCAAGATGCGCCGCCTGAAAAAACTCGGCGTGAGCTTTGCCATGGACGACTTCGGCACCGGCTATTCGTCGCTGACCTACCTCAAGCGCTTGCCGGTGGATGCGTTGAAGATCGATCAGTCCTTTGTGCGCGACGCCACCCACGACCCCAACGATGCCGAAATCATCCGCGCCATCGTCGCCATGGCGCGCAGCTTGAACCTGGATGTGATCGCCGAGGGCGTGGAAACCCCGGAACAACTGGCATTCCTGCAAAAGCTGGGCTGCCATTTGTTCCAGGGGTATTTACACAGCCGGCCTCTGCCCATCGAGGCGTTCAGGAAGCTACTGGGCTGACCCTTACACGAGCTTCAATGCGCGAAACCCGGTGTTCATCCATCGCGATGACGCCAGGTCCTGCTTTTGCCCATAAAAGTCCAGCGCGCCATTGATGACCGCGACCGAGTGGCCCGTGTCCGCCAGCGTGCCGACCGCGCCCCGGGCCAGTTCTTCAACCGTGCTTTCACGCATATAGGCGTACAACCCAAGCCGCCGCAGCGCCTCCCCCGGGTACTCGCCGTCGTTGAGGGTGTGCAGGGCCGTTGCATAGCTCTGCCCGGCGCGCATGTCGTTATTCTCCATGTGCGCGCGCTTGGCACTGACCGCGTACAAGAAGTTGGCGTAATTGATCAGCTGCGTATGACTGCCATGGAAATTTGACGCGACGATGGCCTGGCGCAGTTCATCATGGGTCACCGTCAGCGTGAAGGAGTCCCTCATGACCACCTCAAAACCGTCGGCGGTAACTTGGATGCGCTTATAGATCCCCTGAGGGTCCTGCCAGAACCGGATGATCGCCGCCTTGATCGCCGACACCGTGACGCAATTGCCTTCCACGCCCTGATAAAAACCACCCCAGATCTGTTCGGGCGTCATGCCGGACACCACATCGGACACCTGCCTGGCGTTGTCGGGGGCCGCCGGTTTGTCGTCGAACAACACGTACCCGTAACCCTGCTTGACTGTGCGCCGCTCGTGGTAATGATGGCTTACGCCCTCCATCACCAGCGCCGAGCCAAAGTTGTGGGTCCCCATGACCCCCACCGCGCCCTTTGCCTGCATGACACTTGACGGCACGTACTGGCACAGGCCGAACAGGCCCATGCCCTGCAAACACCGCTGGACGGTCTCGCCCTCCAGTGTTTTTGCCAGCGCGGCTTCAAACGTCGGGTAATTCCCGGTCAGTTGCTTGCGCTTTACGAACGCCGCGAACACAAAGTTGGCGTCCTTGACTGCCCCGCGATCGTCACCGCTGAACCTTGAGGCTTGCGTCGCCTGCGCCAACTCCTGGCGAGACAACTGAACCTTGAACTCGTCCTTCATGGTGATGTGGTACCCATCGCCCGTGGCAGTCAGCGCATTGAACATGCCAGCCGGGTGTTGCCCGAAAGTTGTCATCATCAGCTTGATGACGGCTGCGTGGGTGCTGGTGTCAAAGTGCTCGCCAAACTGGCCGTGCGCCGCATTGAATGCACGGATGATCTGCGCAGGTTTTTCCCCCGCACGTTTTGACGAAAACACCGAAGCCGCGTCGTCGTACCCGTTGGCCGGCGAGCCTGGGCCATTACTTGCTGTGATATTCATTCACTGATTCCTGAGACTTACCGAAGCAATAACCTGCAAAACACAATCGGGGCGGCGTTGCGCTGGGGTGAGCCGCCCGCATCGCCTGTGGTCGCGCCCTAGAAAAGTGCTATCGCCTGACCGCGGGCAGGCGTGGCGCCCCTGCGTCCCCACAACTCTTCGCGGCCGTTGATCACCGCCACCGAATGCCCGGTGCGATTGCACATGCCCAATTGCCCACGGGCGAGCTCGCGCACAGAGACCGTTTTCATGTGCTTGCGCAGCCCCAGTCGCATGAACCCCTCCCCCGGCCCATGCTCATCCTCACCGTTGTTCAGGCTGCGAATCGCAGCCTGATAACTTCTGCCCGCCGTGTAATCGTTGTTTTCCATCTGTGCGCGCTTGGCACTGACCGCAAACAGAAATTGCGCATCCTTGAGCATGCCCTTGTCCTGCCCTCTGAACTTCGCGCCTCGCGCACCTTCGGCCAATTCACGGTCAGTCAGGGTGAGCTGAAAATCATCGCGCATCACCACTCGATAACCGCCGCTGAGGCGGGTGACGTGCTGGTAGATATCCGTGGGGCTCTGGCCAAATCGGTGCATCGCCGCCTTGATCGCCGACACCGTTACGCAGTTGCCATCGGGGCCTTGGCGAAACCCACCCCAGATGTTGTCCGGCTTCGCACCGCCGCGCTTGTTTGAAAGGCACGGGATCGCGGCTTCGGAATTGGGCCTGGGGGTGATCGGCTCATGCACCACCGACGGATTGACCGGTGGCGTGGGTATAACGGGGACGGGCTTATCTTTGCCGGCCGACAACACCCTCAGTATCTGAGCCAATAAAGAACTCAACAGCGCAGCAAACGACTGAACAGCATCGCGCTCATTATCGGCGCGCACCCGGCGCTCTGAATGACTGACAGAGGGACGACAAATAGTCGCCGCAGTTTTTTGTTCAATCAGGTTCAAGTGAATATCCACTGGATGATTGGCACTTCTTAAATCACTATTGATCGCCTGCCTGACATCGATGACACGCGCAATATTATTAATTAAACAGTTAGACATATGCCCCCCATGGGCAGGCACCTCTTTGCAACTTACAGCCAAAGAGGTGCCTGCTTGCTTCAAGAAGTTAAACCGGGATTGGGACGATCAGGCCTTGAACACGGGCCTGGTATTTAACCGCCAGTTTCTTGGATCAAAATGATCTTCAACCGGGCCTGGGCTGGTTAAGTCCGGAACCGGCGTATCAGGCAAGGGCTTTGGAGTGATGTCCGGCACCACCGAGGGCGTTGGCTCTGGCGTGACCACCGGCGTGACGCTGCCTGGCACCGCCGGTGTGTGGTCTGGCTTGATCTCGGTCTTTGGCGCTGGCGGCACGCCAGGCTTGATACCCGACTCGACCTCAGGCGTGACTGTGCCGGGCACCTCAGGGGCAGGTTCTGGCGTGATATCAGCCTTCACGTCCGGTGTCACACCCGGCTTGATCCCCGGCTGCGGGGCGGTTTCAGACAATGGCGACAGATCCAGCACACGCTTTAGTTGGGGCACGTTGTTCACAACCGCCTGCGCATCCGTGCAATGGCAATGACCGGCATTCACATTGACGTGCACGTTGGTCTTGCCGTCATTCGTCACGGTAATCGCCGGCTCGGACGCGGGCTGATGTGGCAGCGCCACTGGCGCCTTGAGTGCCGTGGGCACTAGCACCGCAGCGTCCATCAGTTGCCGCTTTGCTTGCGGCTGCGGCACCTGCGGTTCGGCAGGCAAGTTGCCCACCTCCGGCGTATTCGGCTGCTTGGCGACATCGGAACTCACCGGCAATGTGCGCGCCTCAGGCTTGGCGTCTGGGACAACGCCTGGGCCGGACAGCAGCGCGGGCGTCAAATCCTTTCCGGAGACCATTTCACGTATAGCCTTGAAAACCTGTTCGAGCATGTCAAATAACCGCGTGAGCGCAGCACCCGGAATCATCAGTTCGTTGGGCGAGAACCGGACGTTGTCAGTGTTCAGCGGCGTGGTGGCAACACGCACTCCGGAAACCTGCACGTCTGTTGTTTCCGCCAACTTAGCGGATGAAATACTGTTGCGATCCAGCACAGACGCATTAACTTTCATGAACGATGGATTATTAACCGACAGCGACATTTAGCAATTCCTTATTTAACAGTGCCTGGCCGATCAGCGGGCCAGAGAAGTGAGCGTGTCAACAGCTGAGAACAACAACGTTGCTTCACAGTCCTTACTTACGTGGAAAGTTAGGCTATCGAGTTCCGCTAATCGCAGCTCATATAAGGAAACCAATGCGCGTTATCAGACTTTGCCGCATGAACTATCGCGACAGGGCCTTGGCGCAAGCCCCTCGTGACGCTAATGAATCGTCACACCCGTTAATACACTGCGGGCATGCAACTCACCGACAAGATTAAACCGCCTGTTCGCCACTCTTTTGTGCTAGCCCACAAACGAAAAAAGAGCGCCGATGGCACCCTTTTTTAGTGAACGTGAACAATCAGGCTGCAACGGGGTGCTGCATGCCCAGCAGGTGGCTGACGTGTTTCAAATCCGTCTCGCGCCGCAATGCGGTAAACAGCGCCACCGCCTCGGGATAATTGCGCGTCAGCATCGCCAGCCATTGCTTCAACCGGCCCGGCGCCTGCTTTTCAGTCAGTTGCGCCACTGATTGGCTCCAGAACGCCTGAAGCATCGGCTGCATCTGCGCCCAGGTCATTTCCACCACCTCTTCGCCCGCCTTGGCTGCCACAATTTGGCGCGCCAGGTCAGGCCGTGCCACCAGGCCACGGCCGAGCATGATGTCTTCGGCGCCGCTGATTTCACGGCAACGCTTCCAGTCTTCGACGCTCCAGATATCCCCATTGGCGAACACCGGCACGTTGACCACGTCCTGCACCCGCGGGATCCACTCCCAGTGGGCCGGTGGCTTGTAGCCGTCGGTCTTGGTACGCGCATGCACCACGATATGCGCCGCGCCGCCTTCAGCCAGCGCCGTGGCGCACACCAGCGCACCGTCCGGGCTGTCGAAGCCAAGGCGCATCTTGGCGGTCACGGGGATATGCGCGGGCACGGCACGGCGCACATGTTCAACAATCTGGTTGAGCAGCTCCGGCTCCTTGAGCAGCACGGCGCCGCCGCGCGACTTGTTGACCGTCTTGGCCGGGCAGCCGAAGTTAAGGTCAATCACCTGGGAGCCCAGCTCGCACGCCAGCGCGGCGTTTTCGGCCAGGCACACCGGGTCCGAACCCAGCAACTGCACACGCAGCGGCACGCCCGCTGCGGTGTGGGCACCGTGCAGCAGTTCCGGGGCGAGCTTGTGGAAATAGGCGGGAGTCAGCAGGCGGTCGTTGACGCGGATGAACTCGGTCACGCACCAGTCAATACCGCCCACGCGGGTCAGCACATCGCGCAGGATGTTGTCGACCAACCCCTCCATGGGCGCCAAAGCAATTTGCATGGAAAACACTCAACAAAAATCGTGGCGCAGTTTACTGGGTTTCCTGCAAGAAACGTTAACCCCCTGTCAGCGCGGGACCGTAGCCGTCGAGAAATTCGGCCGGCATACGCTTGGGTTTGCCCGTGGAGAGTTCGATGCAGACAAACGTGGTGTGGGCGCGCAGCAAGGTCGCGCCGTCGCGAGGACGGACCAGCTGGAAACGGCGGGTCATCTTCAGGCGCTGGTCCCAGTCGACGATCCAGGTCGCCAGCTGCAGCTCATCACCTTCGTAGCCGGCCGCCAGGTAGTCGATCTCATGGCGCACGACGGCCATGGCGCGGTCGAGTCGGCGGTATTCGGTAAGGTCCAGCCCCAGGCGCTGGGAATGGCGCCAGGCGCAGCGCTCCAGCCAGGACACGTACACCGCATTGTTGGCGTGCCCGAGGCCGTCGATGTCTTCAGCGCCAACCTGCAGATCGATGATGAATGGCGTTGCCAAATCCCAGCCCATGCCTTGCTCCAGTCGATTGATGTCGGCGGGGCAGTGTATCAGGCAGTTTGCCGCGCCTGTAGACGACGGCCGGCCAACAGGGCAAGCACACCCTCGATCACCCGCGGATCGGCCAGCAGTTTCTGGTGCCCGCCTTGTTCCAGTCGCAGCAGGCGGCTGTCGAACCAGGCCTCGTGAATGGCTTGCGAGGCTTTGACCGGCACAAAGGTGTCGTCTTCGGCGTGCACGATCAAACCGGGGATATTCATCTGGTAGTGAGCCACGTCCAGGTGTTTGAGCGGCATGCCGAAGGTCAATTCGACTTCCTGGATAAACGCCGAGCGCGCCCGTGGCGGCAACCCGACCATGCCGGCGAAACCGCGCAGCACATCGAGAAAGCGCGAAGGCGCCGCAATGCTCACCAGCGCCTCGGTGCGCAGGCCCAGTTGCACCGCCAGCATCGCGCTGGCACCGCCCATGGAATGCCCCACCACCGCGTGCAACGGCGGCAACTCAGCGGCGGCGTCGAGCATGGCGCGGGCGAACAGCAGCACATGCGCCTCGCGCCCCGGTGAACGGCCATGGGCCGGGCCGTCCAGGGCAATCACCGAATAACCGTCATCCACCAACGCCGTGATCAGGCTGGCGAACTGCGTGGGGCGCCCTTCCCAGCCGTGCATCAGCAGCACGGCGGGGCCCTGGCCCCAGCGCAACGCCGACAAGCCGAAACGCAAGGTGATGCGCTCCGATTGCGCCAACAGCGGCAACTCCCAGTCGCGCGGCGGCAGAGTGCGTGGCGTCATGAAGGTACGGCGCAACTTGCTGGCCACCAGGTGCGGCGCTACGCGGCCGACGGTGCCATTAAAGCCTCGAATCCAGGTCAACGTGCCCATCAGGCGACTCCATTTTCAGCGCACCGCCGATTTGGCCGCGCGCAACACGCGGTCCGACAACTCGCCCGGCCCGAGCGCGCGAGCCAAGGCCAGGCCGCCAATCATCAAGGCCATATCCGCCAGGGCTTTGTCGGTGTCCTCCGGGCTGGCGGCCAACTGCGCGGCCATCAGCTCCGTGTGCTCGTTGAGCGCCTGGCGAAACTCATCCGGCAAGCGGCTCATCTCGCCCACGGTGGCTGGTATCGGGCAGGCCTGGTCCGTGGAGTCACGGTGCTTGCGCGACAGATAAAACGCCGCCACCAGGCCTCTGCGCTCCTCACCGGTGAGTTGCGCGTCCATGTCGTCAATCGACGCGCGTCGCCGGGCGAGCAACTGGGTGAAGGCCTCCAGCATCAACGCGTCCTTGCTTTCAAAGTGCGCGTAGAAACCGCCGACCGTAAGCCCCGCCGCGCCCATGACTTCGCCGACACTCGGTTCGGCCGGGCCGCGCTGGATCAACGCCGCGCTGGCAGCCTGCAAAATGCGTTCGCGGGTTTGCGCTTTTTTATCGCTCATCGTTGCCTCCGTCTCTCATGGGTTGAATATTATTACCATAATAATATTTCGCAAGCCACCCGCATGACCGCTCGTCCGAGCAGCACAGATCACATCAAGGGAATAAACCGCTCGCCCCAGCCGTTCTCATTGCAATGAACTGCACATCGGAGAGAACGACATGGCCTGGCGGCAGCAAAACCAGAACTGCGCGTGGGTAGCCGGAGAAGCCCCCTACGTGTTCGCCAACGAGTACACCGCGAACTTCATCAGCGGCTTTCGCACGGTGCTGATCGCCAAGGTTGAAGGCGAAGGCGTGGGCAACCAGCCGTTTGGCAAATTCTTCAACGACGCCGACGGGCATGCCGAGGCCAACTTCCTGGAGGCCCTGCGCGCCAATGACTGGGTATTCGATGCGGGGTATCAGGAGATCGTGGTGAGCATCAACAACTCACCGTGTCGGCAATGCTGCGTGCTGTTCAAGCAGTTCATGGAAGACATCCTGCTGCGCTTTCCAAACACCCGGCTGGTGATTGAAACCGCGAATATCTACCACCCCAACGACGAAATAGACCAGGGCTGCCTGCGTGCGATTTCACGCTTGCCCGGCATTCGCGTCGAAATGTGGAACGTCGCACTGGAGAATGCCCAGAACAGAGGCCCACAGGTTGATCAGCAAAAAGAGCTGGCGCGCATCAACAAATCCCTGCGCACCGCCAACGTGGTACGCAGGATGCCGTAAACGGCTGCGCGAAGAACCCAAACGCCAGACAAACAAAAGGGCCATTCAATAATTGAATGACCCTTAAAAATCCCGCAGAGCGGGTAATCGTGGCGTCCCCTAGGGGACTCGAACCCCTGTTACCGCCGTGAAAGGGCGGTGTCCTAGGCCACTAGACGAAGGGGACACAAACCTTCTATACAACTGACCAGCGCTGAGAGCTGATCGATTCAAGGACGGTGTGGCCAGACCTTGAACCTGTAAATTGGTGGAGCTAAACGGGATCGAACCGTTGACCTCTTGCATGCCATGCAAGCGCTCTCCCAGCTGAGCTATAGCCCCGGATTTTTCGTCTCGCGACGCAGCAGACCTTTCGAGCTG
>Ga0153931_100261_pt1 | contig 16226 bp, 11 predicted proteins | sample TSNJ015MetaG_FD_104730 | JGI IMG/M metagenome (GOLD analysis project Ga0153931, IMG submission 104730) | Attine ant fungus gardens microbial communities from New Jersey, USA - TSNJ015 MetaG | ecosystem: Host-associated > Fungi > Mycelium > Unclassified | place: USA: New Jersey, Wharton State...
ACCATGTCCGCCTTCTTTGCCGAACGCGCGCTGCTGCCTAACGGATGGGCCAACAATGTACGTCTTGAGGTCAGCGCCGATGGCCTGCTGACCCGAATCCTGGCCGACTCCACCGCAGACGGCGCCGAGCGGCTGAGCGGTCCGCTGCTGCCGGGGATGCCCAATCTGCACTCCCACGCCTTCCAGCGCGCGATGGCCGGGCTGGCCGAAGTGGCCGGTAATCCGAACGACAGTTTCTGGACCTGGCGTGACCTGATGTATCGGCTGGTCGGAAAAATCAGCCCGGAGCAACTCGGCGTCATTGCCCGTCAGCTGTACATCGAAATGCTCAAGGCCGGTTACACCTCGGTCGCCGAATTCCACTACGTGCACCACGACAACAACGGTCAGCCGTATGCCGATCCGGCCGAGCTGGCGCTGCGCATCAGTCAGGCCGCAAGCGACAGCGGCATCGGCCTGACCCTGCTGCCGGTGCTCTATAGCCACTCGGGCTTCGGCGGTCAGACGCCGAACGATGGCCAGCGCCGCTTCATCAACAGCAGCGAAAACTACCTGAAGCTGCAATCGCGCCTGCAACCTCTACTGGCGCAGCAAAAAGCCCAATCGCTGGGTCTGTGCTTCCACTCGTTGCGCGCGGTCACCCCGCAGCAGATCAGCGAAGTATTGGCCGCCAGCGACAAGCAATGCCCGGTGCATATCCACATCGCCGAACAGCAGAAGGAAGTCGATGACTGCCTGAGCTGGAGCGGCCGCCGTCCATTGCAGTGGCTGTACGAAAACACCGAAGTCGATCAGCGCTGGTGTCTGGTCCACGCGACTCACGCCAACCCGGAAGAAGTCACGCTGATGGCCAAGAGTCGTGCCATCGCCGGCCTGTGCCTGACCACCGAAGCCAACCTCGGCGACGGGATTTTCCCGGCGGTGGATTTCCTCGCTCAGGGCGGCCGTATGGGCATCGGTTCCGACAGCCATGTGTCGCTCAGCGTGGTCGAAGAGTTGCGCTGGCTGGAATACGGCCAGCGGCTGCGCGACCAGCGGCGTAACCGTTTGTATGGCGCGGATCAGCCGATGGTCGGGCGCACGCTATATGACGCGGCACTGGATGGCGGCGCCCAGGCTTTGGGACAGCCGATCGGTGCGCTGGAAGTCGGCAAGCGTGCGGACTGGATCGTGCTCGACGGCAATGACCCGTATCTGGCCACGGCCAGTGGTGACGGGATCTTGAATCGCTGGTTGTTTGCCGGTGGCGATCGTCAGGTGCGCGACGTGCTGGTCAACGGCCAATGGGTGGTGCGTGACGGGCGGCATGCCGGCGAAGAGAAAAGTGCTAGAGCCTTCACCCAGGTTCTGCGCGAACTTTTGGGCTGACACAAAACAAAAATGTGGGAGCGGGCTTGCTCGCGAAAGCGGTGTATCAGTCAACATTTCAATCGACTGACACGCCCTCTTCGCGAGCAAGCCCGCTCCCACATTTGATCTTCGGTGATGCTTAATTCGAGGTCTTGGCCATCTGTCGATCCGACGCCCGCCAGATCAGGCGCGTAGTGTCGTAACCCTGCTGCCGCGCCTTGCTCAGCAACTCTTCACGCACTTCAGCGTTGACGGTCGGCGTACGCGACAGCAGCCACATGTACTTGCGACTCGGATCGCCAACGATGGCGGTCTTGTAGTCATCGCTGACGTACAGCACCCAGTATTGCCCCTTCGCCACACCCGGAATCAGCCGCGAGAACCAGGTATCGAACTCGACCCACAACTTGTCGGTCTTGCCCGGCACCTGTGGATAAGCCGTACCCTTGACCTCTTCCCACTGCCAGTCGGCCGTCAGGCAACGGTTGAGCACATCGACGTTGCCGTTGGTCTCGAGCGTGTAATGGGCCTCGGATTGCGCACAGTTGCGCTGAAAGTACATCGGCATCCGCGCCAGCTCGTACCAGGTACCCTGGTAACGCTTGAGGTTGACCTCGTGGGCCGTCTTGGGCGCCAGCGGATCTTCACCGTGCGTGGCGCAGCCGGCCAGTACCAGGCCGGCAAAAAGGACAAGCAATAACCGCTTCATTGTTTTTCTCCCGTGGGCGCACAGCCCCGGTTTACTTCAGGCCTTGGCCGGAAAACATCAGCACTTTGTCACCGGCGTACTGCACGCTGATAAAGCTGTTCTTGTCGCCCCAGGTGCAACTGGACATGCCGAGCGCGCCCGAGCAGTCGGTAGGTTTGCCGAGCAGCGTCTCGACTTCGGCTTTGGCCATGCCGGCCGACAGTTTCGAGTAATTTTCCTGATTGACCTTGCTGCACGCGGCAAGCAGCACGCAAAAAGTCAAAAGGGCGATAGATCGCAGCGACATGAAGTAACTCCTGGAGCGGAAGGGGGATGGCATGGTGCCAACCAGAAGCTTAGAAGAGAAAACCCTCATCTGGTTCCCTGCAGAAATGGCTATTTATTGCTCCGCTCGTCTGGCATTTACCGGCAAATCAGACACTTTCTGCGGCTATTGAGCATTTCGTCGCATTTCATCAAAGACGCCTAATCTTTGGCGCGGCGCGGTCGAAATAAGAGCAGCGCAAAGCCCCCGAGTGTGGCAAATTGCCGCCCTTTCTCGACCAGCCCCTTCGCGGTAGTTCATTCGATGACCAGAAACATGAAATTCAGCCACAAGATCTTGCTGGCTGCCGCCCTCGTGGTGGCCGTTGCGTTCGCCTGTTTCATTTTGTTCAACGACTATCGACAACGCGAAGCCCTGAGCAGCAGCACCGAAGCCTCGATGCAGGAACTGGGCAGCCTGACCACCAGCAACATCCAGACCTGGCTGGAAAGCCGTATCCAGTTGCTGCAATCGCTGTCGCAGCAGGTCGCCGCCGACGGCAGCGCCCCGGCCAGCCTCAAGCGCATCATCGACCTGCCCGCCTACACCGGCAATTTCCAGCTCAGCTACTTCGGCGGCGCTGACGGCGTGATGTTCTCGGTGCCCGCCGGCAACCGCGCGCCGGACTACGACCCGCGCGCCCGTGGCTGGTACAAGGCAGCCAACAGCGCGCAGCAGACCATCGTCACCGAACCCTACATTGCCGCATCGTCGGGCAAACTGGTGATCACCGTCGCCACCCCGGTGCAGCGTCAGGGCCAGATGATCGGCGTGGCCGGCGCGGATATCGATCTGACCAGCGTCAGCGCAATCATCAACTCGCTCAACTTTGGTGGTCACGGCCATGCGTTCATCGTCAGCGCCGATGGCAAGATCCTGATTCACCCGGACAGCAAACTGGTCCTGAAAACCCTCGCCGAGGCTTATCCAAACGGCGCACCGAAAGTCAGCCCGGGCCTGAAAGAAGTCGAATTCGACGGCAAGACCCAACTGATCTCGTTCACCCGCGTCAACGGCGTGCCGTCGGCTGACTGGTACGTTGCGCTGGTGCTGGACAAAGACACCGCGTTCTCGATGCTCAGCGAATTCCGCACCTCGGCGCTGATCGCCATGGTGATCGCGGTGGTGATCATCATCGCCCTGCTCGGCATGCTGATCCGCGTGCTGATGCAGCCGCTGCTGACCATGGGTCGCGCCATGCACGACATCGCCGAAGGTGAAGGCGACCTGACCAAACGTCTGGTGATCCACGGCCATGACGAGTTCGGCGCGCTGGGCCTGTCGTTCAACCGCTTCGTCGAGCGTATTCACACCTCGATCCGCGAAGTGTCCTCGGCCACCGGCCAAGTCAACGAAGTCGCCCTGCGCGTGGTCGCCGCGTCGAATTCGTCGATGTACAACTCCGATCAGCAAGCGACCCGCACCAACAGCGTGGCCGCGGCGATCAACCAGCTCGGCGCCGCCGCTCAGGAAATCGCCCAGAACGCCGCCCTCGCCTCGCAGCATTCGAGCGACGCGCGCAGCCTGGCGGTCGACGGCCAGCAGGTTGTGGATAAAACCATTCAGGCCATGCAGCAGCTGTCGGCAAAAATCAGCGACTCCTGCGGCAACATCGAAACCCTCAACAGCAACACGGTGAACATCGGGCAGATTCTGGAAGTGATCACCAGCATCTCGCAACAGACCAACCTGCTGGCGCTCAACGCCGCGATCGAGGCGGCCCGCGCCGGTGAGGCTGGCCGAGGTTTCGCCGTGGTCGCTGACGAGGTGCGCAACCTCGCACACCGCACTCAGGATTCGGCGCAGCAAGTGCAGAAGATGATCGAAGAACTGCAGGTCGGCGCACGCCAGGCAGTCAGCATCATGACCGAGAGCCAGCGCGAGAGCGAAAGCAGCGTCGGCATCGCCAACCAGGCCGGCGAACGTCTGGGCAGCGTGACCCAGCGCATCGGCGAGATCGACGGGATGAACCAGTCGGTGGCTACCGCGACCGAAGAGCAGACCGCGGTGGTCGAGTCGATCAACGTCGACATCAACGAGATCAACACGCTGAACCAGGAAGGTGTCGAGAACCTGCAGGCGACCTTGCGGGCTTGCTCGGATCTGGAGCAGCAGGCGGCACGGTTGAAGCAGCTGGTAGGCAGCTTCAGGATCTAAGGCGCGGCCACTGGCGTCTTCGCGAGCAAGCCCGCTCCCACAGGTTTTTGTGAACGACACAGATCCCCTTTGGGAGGCAGCCTGCTGGCGATGACGGCGTTAGCGACGATTGAATTTTGAGTTGAAATACGCTGGTCAGCTCGCAATGACGCAGGACTGAATTAAGACTAAACTCAGTCCTGTTCAATTTGGCGAGACTCAACCATGAAGCTTTCATCGCAAATCAAACCGATCAGCTACCTCAAAAGTCATACAGCGGAGATCGTCAAGTCGATCACTGAAAGCCGTGAGCCATTGGTCATCACCCAAAATGGTGAAGCCAAGCTTGTAGTTATGGACGTGAAAAGCTTTGAGGAGCAGGAAGACACAATGGCTTTGCTGAAGCTATTGGCAATGGGCAATCGGGAGATTGAGGAAGGCAAGTATCGAGACGCTGAGGATGTTTTCGCGGACTTGGACAGGGCCGACCATCAATGAGTTTAAAGGTCGTTATTCTTCAGTCCGCACAGACAGATCTCAAAGAACTCCGTACCTACCTCATCAAACAGTTCTCGAGTCAGACGTGGCAGAGTATCTACGCTGATCTCAAGACCGCCATTCTTGGTCTCGTAGACCTTCCTTATTCCGGTTCAATCCCCGAGGAAATCGAGAAGCTCAATCTTGGTCAATACCGACAAATCATTTCCGGGATGAACCGAGTCATTTATGAAGTCAGAGAAAAAACCGTCTTCGTTCATATCATTGTCGACTCAAGAAAAAGCCTGCCTTCACTTTTGATGAAGAGGCTGTTGAACGGCAATCCTTGAACTCTACAAATCAGAACCGTGACCCAGGCTGACTGAGAAACGCCAACTCCTCAGCCGTAGACTCCCGCCCCAACACCGCATTGCGATGCGGAAACCTTCCAAACCGCGCAATCACTTTCCGATGCCGCTCGGCATAATCCAGATTGTCGGCAAACACCGCCCGCTCGGCTTCCGGCTGTTCGGCCAGCAGAGCGATAAAGCGCGAAACGGCTTCGTTCTGCACCGCGAGGTTTTCGCAGTGTTCGAACACCAGATAAATGAATACCCGCTGGATCGGCTTCAGTTGCCGGTCGAAGTCCGCCGCAATGCCTTGGGCGACAAGTTTCTGCGCACGCAGATCACCCGAGAATGCTTTGGGCGTGTCGCGAAAGATCATGCGCGGCAGTTGATCAAGCAGCAGCACCACCGCCAGCCAACCTTCGGGACGTTGCGTCCACTCGGTCAATTCGCCGGCGAGGGCCTGATCGACAAAGACCCCGAAACGCTCACGCGCTTCGAGGTCTTGGCTGTCTTTCTTGCCGAACCACAACTTGCCCTTGTCAGCCGCAATCTCGTCCGGTGATTCGGCGTGTCCGAACCACCAATCGAGCAACGGCTGCCAGGGCGCGCTCATGGCTTATTCCTTGTGGTAAGCCGTGGCGCGGGCGACTTCTTCTTTCGAGCCGAGGAACACCGCTACGCGCTGGTGCAGGCCTTCGGGCTGGATGTCGAGGATGCGCTGGTGACCGTCGGTGGACGCGCCGCCAGCCTGTTCCACCAGGAACGACATCGGGTTGGCTTCGTACATCAGACGCAGTTTGCCGGGCTTGGATGGCTCACGGCTATCGCGTGGGTACATGAACAGACCGCCACGGGTCAGGATGCGGTGTACGTCGGCCACCATCGCGGCGACCCAGCGCATGTTGTAGTTCTTCTTCAGCGGGCCTTCTTCGCCGGCCAGCAGTTCGCTGACGTAGCGTTGTACCGGGGCTTCCCAGTGGCGCTGGTTGGACATGTTGATTGCGAATTCCTGGGTGGTTTCAGGAATGGTGATGTCTTCGTGGGTCAGCACGAAGCTGCCCATTTCGCGGTCCAGGGTGAAGCCTTTGACGCCGTCGCCCAGGGTCAGTACCAACATGGTCTGCGGGCCGTAGATCGCGTAACCGGCAGCAACCTGCTGGGTGCCTGGCTGCAGGAAGGCTTTTTCGTTCAGCGCTTCGTTCTGGCTCAGGTATTCGTTCGGGCAACGCAGTACCGAGAAGATGGTGCCGACCGGGGCGTTGATGTCGATGTTCGACGAGCCGTCCAGTGGGTCGAATACCAGCAGGTAGGCGCCTTTCGGGTATTTGCCCGGGATCTGGTAGGCATTGTCCATTTCTTCGGACGCCATGCCGGCCAGGTGACCGCCCCATTCGTTGGCTTCGAGCAGGATTTCGTTCGACAGCACGTCGAGTTTCTTCTGCACTTCGCCTTGGACGTTTTCAGTGCCCATGCTGCCCAGAACACCACCCAGGGCGCCTTTGGACACGGCGTGGCTGATCTCTTTGCAGGCACGCGCCACCACTTCGATCAGGAAGCGCAGATCGGCAGGAGTGTTATTGCTGCGGGTCTGCTCAATCAAATAGCGACTCAGGGTAACGCGGGACATGGACGGCTCCGGTGGAATGGGGGGCTAAAAACCCGCGCAGTTTACAGGGAGTCTGAAAACGTAGCGAGCGATGACGCCCGGTAACGTGCATTGGGGCGCAATTGCTTCCATCAGACGTGAACGGGTCGAGAGAGTTCAGGCACCGCATTCAGCGTAGTTCGAAACGGGACGGGTGGTGCATGCGGATCCGCGACCGATCTGAAATTCTTGTTGGCCGATCGGCCACCTTCGCGAGCAAGCCCGCTCCCACAGTTGACCGAGTAGCCCTGCTGGACGCGATCAATGTGGGAGCGGGCTTGCTCGCGAATGGCGCGCAGCGCCAGCCATGCTCAGAAATTGGTCGGTGGCTTGCGCAACAGACTCGCCGCCATCGCCCCAAGGAACACCACGCTCACCAGCAACACCGCCCACAGGCCGATCTTCTTCCAGTTGGTCTCCGGCATCGCCGCCGCCTCACTGCTCGCCACCTGCGTGGTGACCACTGCGCCCTGCACCGTTGCCTTGCCCAGCGTCGCGAGTTTTTCCGGTTTGAAATCCGGAATCAGCGTGCTCAGCGGCAGGTTCGCGGTTTTCACCGACGGATTGCCCAGCGCCAGACTGTAAGGCCCTTCACCACGCGCAAGGAAAATCACCTGCGTCGCCCGCACCGCGTATTTCAGGCTCGGTGCCTGCTCGCCCAGACCACCGCCGCGCTCGTCCACGCTCAGTTTCAATTGCTGCACAGTCTGCCCGTAAAACTGCAATTCGTTCTGCACCACGTCCTGACCATTCTGAGTCAGGCGATACAGCAAACCGTTGCTCAGTGTCTGCCACGGCAGGCTGCTTTCGCGGCGGCCCGCGAGCGTCACCGGCGCCAGACTATTCGGCTGCTTCAGCTCGACCTGCACCCGCTCGACATTCAGGCCCATCGGCAACTGCCAGGTGTACTCACCGGACTTGGTGCTGTTGCCCGCCAGCGCTTGCGACCAGACCAACGGCAGCGGCACGTTGCGTGGATCGCTGCTTTTCAATTGTGCCGAAGTCAGGATCGGCGCCGACGTCGGCGCCTCCCACAACAGGCGCAGATAGCGTGCCGATTGCCCCGGCAGCGCGACCTCATGCTGTTCGATGCGCTCGTCGGAAAAGGTCAGCCGTGCCACCTGCCCCTCACCCCACGCCTGCCAATGCTGCAAGTCATCACTGGCCTCGATGCTGAAGCGCTGGAAGCCGTCACGCTCGCTGGTCCAGTCGAGAATCAGCTGCTGCAGCGGCGCCTTGATCGCACTGGCATCGAGCAGCCAGCCACGCAACACTTCTTCGCCGGCCTCCAGTTGAGTCGACGGCTGCACTTCTACCAGCGTGCCAGTGGTGGTCGATTGCACACGCACGTTCGGCGCACGCTCACTGGCATCGGCGGCGTTGTACAGCGGGAACCACTTCACCTCATGCAACTGCCCGTCGTCGCGGGTCTGCGCCGATTCGCGGGCCAGGGCGTAGGCTTGCGGTTCACCGGCGGCGTTGAATATGCGCAGGTCGCTGAGATCGGTCTGGCGTGCCTGCAATTGCGCGCTCAGCGGCAGGTCGAGGCGATACCACGGACCGTTGCCACTCACCGCCAGCGGCACCTGCGTGGCGAAGTCTGCCGGTTTTTCCAGGGCGCCGGCAGTCATCACCACACCCAGCGCCAACCACCCCAGATTCAGCATGCGACTCAAGATGAAACTCCTTCGGTGTCCGGGACGGGTTTGTCCGCCGCCGGTTCGGCTTCGGCGCGTTTCGGTGGCAGCGGTGCAAAGTAGCCCACCACCAGCAGCAACACACCGACGCCGATAAACGAGACGATCCGGGCGAGGCCGCCACGGTTGCTCAATTCGACAAAAATCAGTTTGGCCACCACCAGCGCAATCAGCGCCGCGCCGATCAGCCACACTTCGCGACGATGGCGCAGATGGCCGCCGATCATCAGACCCAGCGCCATCAGGGTCCAGACGATGGACAACCCGGCCTGCACCAGCATCGATTCGAGCAGCAGATCCAGCTCGAACGGAATCCCCGCCCAATGGTGTGCGGCGCGGGTCACCAGCGCGGTGCAGAAGGCGAACAGCGAAACCCCGGCGACCAGTTGCGTGGCGTACTCGGCGTAATCCTTGCGCAGGGCAAACTGCGTCACCGCATGACGCGACCACACGTAAACCCCGAACAAGGCGAACAGCAGGCCCAATTCCAGCGGGTTGATCAGCGGCACATACGGCAGCGGTTCGGCGTTGCCGTCGCTGACACCGTTGGCCAGCCAGAACCACGCCAGCATCAGCACTGCCAGCGGCGCGGCAGCGTACAAACGATATTCGCGAGGGAACGCTGTCACCGGCCACGGCCAGTTGCGTGGAGCCGCCGCCAACAGCAGATACAGGCTCGGCAGGATCGCCCAGCCCAGCCAGCGCCAGGCGTTGTATTGCTCGGACAACAGCAGCAGACCGTAGCGCAGCTCCAGCGCCAGTACGCCGATCAGCAGCCAGCAACCCAGCACATGCGCAGTGCTCAAGGCCCGAGCCGGCAGCATCGGCGCCAGACGCCGCAGGCTGAAGAAATGCACGGCGAACACCAATACCCACGCCAGCCAACCGAAATTCGCCGCTGGGTGATAACGCGCATGCCACGCCGCCAGCAACACCAGCCCCGCCGCCGGAATCAGCAAGGTGCAGAGCAGGCCCAGCGCCGGCCATTTCAGGCGCAGCGCCAACAGCGTCCACAACGCCACACTCAGCGCAGCGACCAGCAGCAACAGCGTCGCCTGCAAATTCAGCGGCGCAAAACGCAGCACCTCACTGACCCACGCCAACGCCCACCAACCGGCGCCCCACACCAGCAGCACTTCGGACAGGCGTTGCAAACTCAGCGCATCGAAGGCCGAGGCGTGATTGCCCAATTGCAGGCGCCAGGCACCGACCAGCGCGGCCAACCCCAGCACCAGCGGCGTCCAGAAGCCGCCATGGGCCAACGGCCGCAGACCTTCGCTGGACAGCGGCCCGAGCAACTCGGGGCCGGCGAGCAAAAACGCCGCGCCGCCGATCAACTGCAACAACAGCCCAAAGACAAAACTCACGCGCTGTTTGAGGTACAGGCTAAGCCAGATGATCAACAGACCACTGGCCGCCCAGACCGCACTCGCGGTTTGCCACGGCAGCACGAACAGCACCGCCAGATTGATCAGCACCAACCCCGCCAGCAACACCACCGACAATCCGCGCAGCAGCCGCACATCGCCGCGCACCATCTCGTCGCGCGCCGCCAGCAGCATGCCGGCGATCAACGCCAGACCGATCAGCGATGCGCTGAGCAAACCGCTCCAACCGGCACTGAACACCGCCGCCGAATCCTCGCCCGCGCCTTGCAGGCGCAACAGGAACAGCGCGCCGCCGAGCAACTGCACGGCGAACGCGGTGAACAGGAACGTGCGCGATTGCAGGCGCAGGCCGACAAACAAGGTCACCAGCCCGGCCAAGGCCCAACTGATCGCTGTCGCCTGAACCAGGAAAAACAGCGGCGCCAACAAGTACAGGAACGTCAGGCCCAGTGCCGCCAGCACCGGAAGGCCCTGGCGCTCCCACGGCGAAGCCTGTTCCGGCGCGGCTTTGCGCAACTGATAGAAACTGAACAGCAACGCGATGCCGAGCATCAACGCCCCCAGCGGTGCGCCGTCAAGCAGGCTGCTTGTGCCGACCCGCAACTGGCTGAGGAACGCTAGCGCCGAACCCAGTTGCAGCAGCAGGGCAAACGCCCGGGCGAACGGCCGCTGCTGACGCAGGCCGAGCCAGAAAATCCCCGCGCCCTCCACTGCCCACGCAGCCGAAGTCCAGCGCGCATCGAGGCCCAGCGGGATCGCCAGACTGGCGAAAATCACCCCCAGCGCCAGACAGGTTTCACCGAGCAGCAATGCGCGGCCGCCCATCAACACCCGGGCCAGGCCCATATAGATCACGCCCAGTGCGAGTGCGCTGAACGCGGCGGCGAACTCCAGGTGCTGCACCAGCGCAAACTGCAAGCCGAAGCCCACGATCGGCGGGCCGAACAACATCGTGCCGTCAACGTAGTCGCCCTTGCGCGCCGACCACTGGAGCAGCGCCTCGCGATCGCCGTCCGCTGGCGCATCGGGCATGTCGAGCAACTTGCGCCGGGCGAACAGCAGGCCGATGGCCAGATACATCAAGAAGAACAGGATCAGGAACGGCTCGGTGCTCCACAGCAGCTCCGGGGCGTAGGAACGCAGGCCCCAGGCGAAGCCGATACCGAACGTGCCGACGAACCCGATCAGGTTGAGCAGGCGCCAGGCCTTGAACCAGGCAATGGCGAGAATGCCGGCATTGAGCAGCGCGAAATAGCTGAACAGCGCGACGTGGTTGCCAGCGCCGGTCGAGGTCAGGATCGGCGCGGCGAAACCGCCCAATGCTGCAGCCGCCGCCAGCCCCAGCGCATCCTGGGTGATGGCGAGAATCGCCGAGAACACCGTCACTGCCACCAGCAAACCCAGCGCGGCAGACGGATCAAGCAACGGATGCAGACGCATCGCCGCAAATACCGTCAAATACAGCACCGCGATCCCGGTGCCTTGCAGGATCAGCGCATAGCTGTTGTTGCGTGTGCGCAGCCACCAGCCCAGCGCCAGCAGGGCCAACGCCGCCGCCGCGACGCTGGCGTAACGCAATTCGATTGGCACCACCATGCCTTCGGTGGCGTAGCGCAGCAGGAAGGCCAGACCGAAAAACAGCAGCACCACACCGACCCGCAGCACGGTGTTGCCGCCGAACAGCCAGTTGCGCGCAGCGCGGATGCCACGCTCGATCAGGTTCGGGCCACGGGGTTCGGCAGGTTGTGCGGGGGGCGATGGCTCGGCAGTGACGGCGTCCAGATGCCAGACATCGGCCGGCAGTGGCTGACTGGTTTCGCTGGCAGTGACGGTGATCGGTTCGAGTTCGGGCGGCAGCTCCCAGACCAGATCCGGCGCGTCGGCGGGTGCTTGTTCGGCGACGATGGCAGGCTCGCTGACCGGTTCCGCGCTTGCCGCTGGCACCGCGTGAGAGGGAGAGCCTTCCAGCAGATACAGGCGCTGCGCGACGCCTTGCAAGGCCACCTTCGTCTGTTCAAGTTGGCGCTGTTGCTCCGCAGTCTGCCTGCCGAGCTGGGCGATGCGCAGCGTTTGCCCGATCGCCAGTCCGAGCAGCGCACCCAGCAGTGCATCACTGAACGACTCGTCGAGCAGCCAGCCGAGCAATAGCCCGATCAACATGAACATCCATTGCATGGTCGATATCCCTAAGCAGCCCCAAGGCGGGGCAATCCCGACAGTCGCTTCAGTCTAGGCAAAATCCAATGTGGGAGCGGCGGTGCGACGATTCGACTTGCTCGCGAAGGCGTTGTGTCAGCCGATATCCAATTGACTGACACAACGCCTTCGCGAGCAAGCCCGCTCCCACAAGGGGTCTTGTGCTAACTGACACATTCGGTAACCGGCGCTCAGTATATCGATCCGGCCCAACAAACGCTGGGCCTTGCGCACATTTGTTGCGAAAGATTACTCCAGCGCTTTCCAGATATCGGTGGCGTACTCGCGAATCGTCCGGTCTGACGAGAACCAGCCCATGCGCGCCGTGTTGAGCACTGCCGAACGCCACCAGTTATTGGAATCGTGCCAGTGCGCATCGACGCGCATCTGCGCTTCCCAGTACGAGTCGAAGTCGGCGCAGACCAGGAAGCGGTCGTAGTCCACCAGCGAATCGATCAGCCCGGTATAGCGCGACGTGTCGTCCGGTGAGAACACACCACTGCGGATCGCCTGCAGCACATCGTTCAGACGATGGGACGCAGCGATATCCGGCGCGGCGCTGAACTCGTGGTTCTGTTTACGCGCTTCGACCTGCTGCGCGCTGAGGCCGAAGATGAACATGTGCTCGGCGCCGATGCGCTCGCACATTTCCACGTTGGCGCCGTCGAGGGTGCCGATGGTCAGTGCGCCATTGAGGCCGAACTTCATGTTGCTGGTGCCCGAGGCCTCGAAACCGGCCGTGGAAATCTGCTCGGACAAGTCCGCCGCCGGAATGATGCTCTCCGCCAGGCTGACGTTGTAGTTGGGCAGGAACACCACTTTCAGCAAGCCGCGTACGGTCGGGTCGTTGTTCACCACCCGGGCGATGTCGTTGGTCAGTTTGATGATCAGCTTGGCCTGGTGATAACTCGCTGCCGCTTTACCGGCGAAAATTTTCACTCGCGGCACCCAGTCGGTTTCCGGCTCGGCGCGGATCGCCTGATACAGCGCCACGGTGTGCATCAGGTTGAGCAACTGACGCTTGTATTCGTGGATCCGTTTGACCTGCACGTCGAACATCGCCGCCGGATTGACCGCGATCCCCAGCCGCTCGTGAATCAGGTAGGCCAGGGCCTTTTTGCTGTGCAGGCGTTGTTCGGCGAAGGCTTTGCGGAAGGCGGGTTTCTCGGCGAACGGTTCCAGATCGAGCAAGCGCTCTTCCGGGTTATCCAACACCTCCGGGCCGAGGGAGTCGACCAGCATCGAGGTCAGCTCGGAGTTGGCCTGGAACAGCCAGCGGCGGAAGGTGATGCCGTTGGTTTTGTTGTTGATCCGCTCGGGGTAGAGCTTGTGCAGTTCGGCGAACACAGTCTTGCGCATCAACTGCGTGTGCAGCCCCGATACGCCGTTGACGCTGTGCGAACCGAGGAACGCGAGGTTGCCCATGCGCACCCGGCGACCGTTGTCCTCTTCGATCAGCGATACTGCGCGCAGCACGTCGAAATCGTGAATGCCTTTGGCCCGCAGCGAATCGATGTGCTGGGCGTTGATCAGATAAATGATCTGCATGTGCCGCGGCAGCATGCGCTCCATCAGGCCGACCGGCCAGGTTTCCAGCGCCTCCGGCAGCAGCGTGTGGTTGGTGTACGACAGGGTGTCGACGGTGACTTGCCACGCCGCATCCCAGGCCACGTCGTAGACGTCGACCAGTTGGCGCATCAATTCGGCGACGGCAATCGAGGGGTGGGTGTCGTTGAGCTGGATCGCCGCGTGATCGCCCAGGGTCAGCACCGAGGTGTGCATGTTGCGATGGCGGCGCAGCAAATCCTGCAGCGAAGCGGCGACGAAGAAATACTCCTGACGCAGACGCAGCTCTTGCCCGGCTTCGGTGCTGTCGGCCGGATAGAGAACCCGGGAAATGCTTTCAGCCCGGGCGACTTCGGCGACGGCGCCCAAGTGGTCACCGGCGTTGAAGCGCTCCAGGTGCAAATCTTCCATCGCCCGGGCGCGCCACAGGCGCAGGGTGTTGACGCTCGCCCCGCGCCAGCCGACCACTGGCGTGTCATAGGCAATCGCCCGCACGGTTTCCGCAGGCGACCAGACCTGTTTGGTCTTGCCGCTGGCATCGGTGACGGTTTCGACGCTGCCGCCGAAGCCAATCGAGTACACCACTTCCGGACGTTCGAACTCCCACGGGTTGCCGAAATCCAGCCAGTGCTCGGTCTGTTCCTGCTGCCAGCCATCGACGATGGCCTGACGGAACAGACCGTGTTCGTAGCGAATGCCGTAGCCATGCCCGGCGATGCCGAGGGTCGACATGCTTTCCATGAAGCACGCCGCCAGACGCCCGAGGCCGCCGTTGCCGAGTGCCGCATCCGGCTCGAGCAGGCGGATCCGTTCCAGATCGACACCGAGTTCAGTCAGCGCTTCACGGGCGACGTCGAGCAGGCCGAGGTTGCTCAGGCTGTCGTAGAGCAAACGACCGATGAGAAACTCCAGCGAGAGGTAATACACCCGCTTCTGGCCTTTGCGGTAGATCTGCCGGGTGTGGTCCATCCAGTGCTCGACCATGTGGTCGCGCGCCGCCAGGGCAATGGCTTCGAACCAGTCATGGTCGAAGGCGTGATCCGGGTCTTTACCCACTGCATAGGTGAGCTTGGTCAGGACGGCATCGCGGAATGCGGCCACCTCTGCTTCGCGAACTAGTGGTTCTTGAGTCATCGATAGGACCTCGAGCGAGCGGGGAATTGTCTGAGCCTAGACGGTCTGACCGACGCTGGCGGCTCTGGTTCGGCAGTTTTTCTTGAGAGTGTGAGATCGCCCGGCATAACCTTGGCGAGCACGCTGATCGATGCATGGCCCGTGCCGGGTCAAGCGCCAATTTTGGCGGGCGATGAAAAAATCTGGCGAAAGGTTGTTCAAAAATCCACCAGTCCCGGTATGATCGCGCGCCCTGATGCACACGCCTGGTAACTCCCGATGATGAAGCCCAACCTGATTGCCGCCGCCGAGATTGATCGTCTCGATACGTGGGCCAAATATTCGGCCCCGATGTGCGGTTCTTGTATCTCCAGCTGCTGCACGCTGCCGGTCGAGGTCAAGATCAAGGATCTGGTGCGCATCGGCGTGGTCGACGAGTTCGAGCTGGGCGATCCGCCGAAGAACATCGCCAAGCGCCTGCAAAAGGAAGGGCTGGTCGAGCGCTTCAACCAGAAGTCGGGGATCTTCACCCTGCAGCGCATGAGCAACAACGATTGCTACTACCTGGATCGTAAATCGCGCCTGTGCACCATTTATGACAAGCGCCCGGACACCTGCCGCAACCACCCGAAAATCGGCCCGCGTCCGGGGTATTGCGCGTACAAGCCCAAAGAAGTGGAGCGAGTGCAGAACTCGCGGTCGATCGAGAAGTTCTGATCGTTCCTGAAATTTTCGGCGCCGGTCAGGCCGCCTTCGCGAGCAAGCCCGCTCCCACAGGGAACTGTGGCGTACACAAGATTTGTGTTCACCGAGATCTACTGTGGGAGCGGGCTTGCTCGCGAAGAGGCCAGCACAAACACCGCACCCGTCTCGGTTAAATCCCGGACAAACAAAAACGCCCCCGGTCTCGCGACCGGGGGCGTTTTTTCAAGCTCGGGCTAAATTACGCCTTGGCTTTCTTGGCAGCGCGGGTACGCTCGCTTTCGTCCAGGATCTTCTTGCGAAGACGGATGGACTTAGGCGTGACTTCGCACAGCTCGTCTTCCTGGATGTATTCCAGAGCCTGTTCCAGAGTGAAGCGAACAGGTGGTACCAGAGCGATGGTTTCGTCTTTACCCGAAGCACGCATGTTGTCGAGCTTCTTGCCTTTGGTTGGGTTCACACCCAGGTCATTGTCGCGGCTGTTCTGACCAACGATTTGACCGTTGTAGATCTCCTGGCCGTGTTCTACGAACAGCTTGCCACGAGCCTGCAGGGTTTACAGCGAGTAGGTCAGTGCCTTGCCGGTTTCAACC
>Ga0153931_100262_pt1 | contig 16161 bp, 14 predicted proteins | sample TSNJ015MetaG_FD_104730 | JGI IMG/M metagenome (GOLD analysis project Ga0153931, IMG submission 104730) | Attine ant fungus gardens microbial communities from New Jersey, USA - TSNJ015 MetaG | ecosystem: Host-associated > Fungi > Mycelium > Unclassified | place: USA: New Jersey, Wharton State...
AATTCGCTGTCGTTCGACGCTATTTCTTGATGAGCAGCCTGCATGTCTGACGCGTTATGGGCGGCCCGAATGGGCGATGCGCTGTCCCACACCTCGATGATGGCGGACATCCTCGGTGGTGTGCTGGAAGTGGCGGCCAATATCGCGATCACTGCGGTGGCGACGGCTGCCGTGGTGGCAGCCACCGGCATTACTGTGGCCACCGGCGGCCTCGGCTGCTTCGTGCTGGGCGCGGTAGTGGGCACGATTGTCGGCCTCGCCATGAGCAAGAGTGGCGCGGACAAAGGCCTGACCAAGATATGCGATGCCTTTAGCAACGCCCTGTTTCCTCCCTCGGTGCAGGCGAACATTCTCACCGGTTCCACCGATACCCTCACCAATAACCTGCCTGCCGCCCGAGCGGCCGGGGCGATCAGCTCCCATGTCACACCGGCGGGCACCGAGCTGGAAGCGTCCAAGCCTGAACCAGAACCCAGCTACCTGGACATGGCCGAAGGTTTCTTCTCGCAGATGTGGCGCCCCACCGTCGCGACGCCCGCGCCGGGCGCCGTGCCGAAGCCGCTGGACCTGGTCGTGTGCATGAAGCACCCGCCAATGCCGCCGCAGTTTCTTGCCGAAGGTTCGGAAAAGGTTACGGTCAATGGTCAACCTGCCGTGCGCAGCGGTGATCGCAGTACCTGCGATGCGACGGTGGTGTCGTCCGGCTTGATCTCATCCAACGTGGCCATCGGCGGCGGCTCGGTGGTGGTGCGTGAAATTCGCAGCGGCAAGACCCCGGGTGTCGGCCTGGCGGTCACGGCGTTGTTGATGCTCAAGGGCAGCAAGGGCAAGTTCTTCAGCAAGTTGCCGTGCATGTTGGTCAGCGGCGCGACCTCGATGGCAATCAGCAGTGCGATGGGGGCTGCGGCCAACGCCGCGATGGGCTCGTCGAACCCGGTGCATGCTGCGACGGGCGCGAAGATACTCGGCGATGTCGAGGAACTGGATTTCGTGCTGCCTGGCATCTTGCCGATCGGCTGGCAGCGCTTTTACAACAGCCGCGATGAACGCCAGGGCAGCCTGTTTGGCGTCGGCTGGAGCGTGGCCTACGAAGTGTGCGTCGACATTCAGCCGCATCCCGAGGGCGGCGAAACGCTGGTCTACACCGATGAACAGGGCCGGCCCATCGACATGGGTTCGATTCCGTTGGGCGGCGCAGAATTCAGTGCCGGTGAAGGGCTCGCGGTACGGCGACACCTGGATGGGCAGTTGCTGATCGAAAGTGACGACGGCGTGTACCGCTTGTTCGAGCCGACACCGGCAAACCCGTCGCGACTGCGCCTGAGCCAGTTGGGTGACCGTAACGACAACCGCATTTATCTCGACTATGACGACGCCGGGCGCCTGGTGCATCTGCGCGATACGTTCGATCTGGTGCAGGTTGAGCTGATCCGTGATCAGGGCCATGTGACCCACATCGAACGCCTCTATCCGGATCAACATCGTGAATTGCTGGTCAGTTATGGCTATGACGCCGAGGGCAATCTGGCGCAGGTGCGCGACGCAACCGGCCAGGTGCAGCGACGCTTCGCCTACGATGCCGGGCGGCGCATGGTTGAGCATCAATTGCCCACCGGGTTGCGCTGCTTCTATGAGTGGGCGTTGATTGAAGGCCTGGAATGGCGTGTGGTCCGGCACTGGACCGATGAGGGCGACGCCTACCAGTTCGACTACGACTTGCAGGCGGGCCTGACCCGCATCACCGACGGTTTGCAACGCGTCAGCACTCGGCACTGGAACACTCAGTACCAGATCATTCAATACAGCGACAATCTCGGCCAGACCTGGCTGTTCGAATGGAACGACGAACGCCAGTTGCTCAGCGCCACCGACCCGCAAGGCGGCCGCTATGAGTACAGCTACGATGAGAGTGGCAACCTGATCGGCGAAACCGACCCGCTCGGGCGCAGCGACTCCACCTTATGGCTGGAGCACTGGGCGTTACCGCTGGTGGAGACCGACGCCGCCGACAACAGTTGGCAGTATCGCTATGACCCGCGCGGCAACTGCATCGCCGAGACCGATCCGCTGGGTTACATCACCCGCTATCGTTATGACGCCCACGGCCAGGTCGTGGAAATCATCGACGCCACCGGCAAAAGCAAACAACTGCGCTGGAACCCGTTCGGGCAACTGGTCGAGCATATTGATTGCTCGGGCTACCCAACGCGCTTCAGCTACGACGAGCGCGGTTATTTGCAGTTCATCACCGATGCCCTCGGTGAACGTACCCAATTCAGCTACGACGCCCAGGGCCGATTGCTCAGCAGCCAACTGCCGGACGGCCGCACCGAACATTTCCAGCGCGATGCCAGCGGGCAGTTGGTGGGCTATACCGATCCCGCCGGGCACACCACGCTCTATCAACATAACCGGCGTGGCCAGGTGCGCCAGCGCACCGACGCCCATGGTCGCCAGGTGCAGTTCGGCTACGACAGCTACGGGCGGCTGCAAGCGTTGGTCAATGAGAACGGTGAAAGCTATCGGTTTGCGTGGGATGCCGGCGATCGGCTGGCTGAACAGCAAGACCTCGACGGCAGCGCCAAGCGCTACGACTACGACCGGCTGGACAACATCACAGCGGTGACTGCCGTTCCAGCGCCTTATGGCAACGGCTTGGCGGTGGTCCCCGAAACGCCGCCAGCGCCCATCGTTCATCGGCTCGAGCGTGATGCGGTCGGCCGACTGGTCGCCAAGACCACCGACGATGGCCGCACTGAGTACAGCTACGATGCGGTGGATCAGCTCACGGCGGTCACCTTCACTGATCTGCAAGGCAATGCCCAGGCGTTGGCTTTCGCCTACGACGCTGTCGGCCAGTTGCTTGCCGAACAAAGTGCCGGCGGCAAGCTGCAACATCACTACGACGAACTCGGCAACCTGATCCAGACCCAACTGCCGGACGGGCGCTGGCTCAATCGCCTGTACTACGGCAGCGGCCACCTGCACCAGATAAACCTCGACGGCCAGGTCATCAGCGACTTCGAACGCGACCGCCTGCACCGCGAAGTGCTGCGCACCCAAGGCCAGCTCAGCACCCGCAGCGAATACGACCGCAGCGGCCGCCTGCGCTCACGCCAACGCCGCCTTAACAGCCAGCCATCGCTGATGCCTGCGGCGACGCAAAATCAGTTCGAATACGACCCCGCCGACAACCTGATCGGCAAACTCGACCAGCAACCCGCGGCACAACACCGCCAACTGCTGCACTACGACGCCACCGGCCGCATCATCGCCAGCCAGGACAGCCTGCACGGCCAGCGCGAAACCTTCGCCTACGACGCCGCCGCCAACCTGCTCGACGGCCCGCAGACGGGCGCCGGGTTAGTGGTGCATAACAAGCTGCTGACCTATCAGGACAAGCGTTATCGCTACGATGCGTTTGGACGGATGATCGAAAAACGCAGCGCCAAGCGCGGCGTGCAGCGGTTTGCGTATGACGCAGAAAGCCGGTTGGTTGAAGTGCGTAATGAAAACGGCAGCGTGGTCAGAATGGTCTACGACCCGCTGGGGCGGCGGGTTGAAAAAACCGAGCATGGCAGCGATGGGTATCCGTTGGGGGAAACCCGGTTCATGTGGGATGGGCTGCGGTTGTTGCAGGAGCACAAACACAGTCAGACGAGCCTTTACGTCTATGAAGACGAAGGCTACCAACCTTTGGCTCGCGTCGACGGTGCCGGGCCGTTGCAGAAGATTCGTTACTACCACAACGACCTGAACGGGTTGCCGGAGCAACTGACCGAAGCTGACGGACACAGCGTCTGGCAAGCGACTTATCGGGTGTGGGGCAACACGCTGGAAGAGGCGCGCGAACCTTATTACATCGAGGAACAAAATCTACGGTTTCAGGGACAGTATCTGGACCGGGAGACGGGGCTGCATTTCAATACGTTCAGGTTTTATGATCCGGATGTGGGGCGGTTTACGACGCCGGATCCCATCGGGCTAGCCGGGGGTCATAACTTCTATCAATATGGGCCGAACCCGGTCTCATGGATCGACCCTTGGGGATGGGCCAGCTCAAATCCAGGGGTCTATGACGTATCGTACGAAGCCCACATCAACAAAGAAATCTGGCGCTCAAAGGACTCTGTACATTTCGCCGAATCCAACAGACAACTGCATTACGCGATGAAGAACGATCCCGCATTGCAAGCAAGTGTCGAAGCAAAACACCCAGGCATCTCAAAATGGGTTGCGCCGAAGAAAAATGGCAAGTTCAGAACAACAGCAATGAAGGGCTCGACCTGGCATCACCACCCTGTAGTAGGTGGCAATTTGCAGCTGGTCAGTCACGAAGACCACAAAAACCGTCACGGCGACTACCACCCGAAAGGCCGTAACGGAAAACGAGTAGGCGGCAGAAAAACCTGGGGTGGCGGGTCATCTTGTAGAAAATGAGGAGTTACTGATGAAAAAGATGCAAGGCGTCACCAACCTGTTCAGCACCGTCAACTCCCATACCGATAACGACTGGGTCTATACCAACCTGGATAAATGGGAAGAAGAACCAGAGAAAGCAATTTTCTACCTCATTTCCGAGGACGAAATTGACGATCTCGAGGAAGACGATAAAACAGTCGAGAATTCTGCCGGCGAGCTTATCCCCAAGTCCTTGGAAAAAGAAAACGTCGAAACCTGGCTGGATGTGCAAACGCTTCAAGCCATATTCGAAGTTATTCAAAAGAAGGTTAAGGCGCCAGATAGTGATATTTTGATCCGAGCAATCAATCACTATCGGGAATACGACGACTTCATGGAAGCCTGATTCCTATCCAAAAAATGGGCACCCGACCCAGTCGGCGTGCCCATTTTTTTCCAACCCGCCTCCCTTCAGACGGTCCCGCTCTTACGGGTTGACGCTGTCTTTGAGCGACTTGCCCGGCTTGAACGCAACGGTGTTGCTCGCCTTGATCTTCACCGGCTCACCGGTTTGCGGGTTTTTGCCGGTGCGGGCGCCGCGGTGGCGTTGCAGGAAGGTGCCGAATCCAACCAGTGTGACGCTGTCCTTGCGGTGCAGGGCGCCGGTGATTTCTTCGAGAACGGCGTTGAGTACGCGGTTGGCCTGTTCTTTGGTGAGATCTGCTTTTTCAGCAATGGCGGCTGCGAGTTCTGGTTTACGCATAAGTGAAGCCTCTTTGACGGTTTTTTGTTGTTATGTCCGTGCTGCTCTCTTATGGAGCAGCGCCCAAGGCGCCGCAGGCTCTACTCTGCGGCAGACGGGAGTGAGGATGGCATGCCCTCGCACGCTCCGCCAGTCTCGTGGCGACCTTTATAGAGGTAAGAACGTGCTGATTCCGACAGAACGACCGGTATTTACGCCAGTAACGGCGGAAGTTCTTTGTTCAAGGCCAGTTTATCCATCACGGCGCTGCCGGTCAGCGCGTAGCCGAGCAGGCGGCCGCTGGCGTCGCGGCACAAGGCCTTGATGTCGGCGCCCTGCCCTTCGACGCTCCACACGCCTTCGGTGCCGCGTGGCGGTGGCGAAACCACCAGTGGGCAGATCGGGGTTTTCACGGTGATCGGCATCGGCCCGTAGCTCACGGCCGTGGCGTTGCCGGCCAGGGTCTGGGCCAGGGCGCGGGCGCAGCTCATCAGCGGCATCACATAGAGCAGGTTCAGGCCATCGACCTCGGCGCAGTCGCCCAACGCGTAGATGTTGGCGTGGGAAGTCTTGAGGTGGCGGTCGACCATGATTCCACGGTTGATTTGCAGGCCGGCGGCGGCGGCCAGGTCCACCCGTGGGCGCAGGCCGATGGCCGAAACCACCAGGTCGCAGTGAATCACTTCACCGTCGGACAGGTGCGCTTCCAGGCCATCAGCCGTGCGCTGCAGGCGGTTGAGCACCGGGCCCAGGTGGAAACGCGCGCCAAGGCCTTCCAGCCCGGCCTGCACGGCGGCGGCTGCCGCCGGGTGCAGCAGGGTCGGCATGACCTGCTCGCACGGCGCCACCAGGTCGATTTCGTAGCCGCCAAGGATCAGGTCGTTGGCGAACTCACAGCCGATCAGCCCGGCGCCGAGCAGCAGCACCCGGCGTTTGCCGGCGGCGGCGGCACGAAAGCGTGCGTAATCTTCGAGGTCGTTGATGGGGAAAATCAGCTCAGCCGCGTCGCCTTCGACCGGGACACGCACGGTTTCTGCGCCCCAGGCCAGGATCAGGTCGCGGTAGATCACCGCTTCCTCGCCGATCCACAGGCGTTTGTGGCCCGGGTCGATGCCGCTGATGCGGGTGTGGGTGCGCACTTCGGCCTTGAGTTGCTCGGCCATGGCGCCCGGTTCGGCCATGCTCAGGCCGTCGGCTTCCTTGTTCTTGCCAAAGCCGGTGGAGAGCATGGGCTTGGAGTAGGAGCGCCCGTCATCTGCGGTGATCAGCAGCAACGGGGTCTCGCTGTCGAGCTTGCGAAACTCCCGGGCCACGTTGTAACCGGCCAATCCTGTGCCGATGATCACGACAGGTGCGTTCATTCCTTTCTCCTTGAAGTACGTTTCAAAAATCGATGATTAACCGATTTCGATCATTTCGAAATCCATTTTGCCCACGCCGCAGTCCGGGCACAGCCAGTCTTCCGGAACGTCCTGCCACAGGGTGCCCGGCGCGATACCGTCATCCGGCCAGCCATCTTTTTCGTCATAGATCAGGCCGCAGACTACACATTGCCACTTCTTCATTACTTGCTTCCTCAGGGTCCAGGCATCTTGGCCGACGGTCGATAGACCAACGTTGCCGTGCGGCTCAGGGCGTTTTGTACTGATCGGAGCCGGCAGATGCAAGCATGTTCGGCGCAAACGGCCGGTTCAGCCCGGCAAAAGCTCAGGATGCCATGGTAAGCTCGCCGCCTCTTTTGCTGCCGATACTGACTCACCGTGCCGCACTCAATCGCCCGTCCCGATGCTTGCCAATGGCTGACCCAGAGCCTCCTGAGCCCACTGCCCGCGCCCTTGACCCTTGACTGGCTGTTCGACGAAGGCTCGCTGACGCGCCGGCTGACGGGACTGTCCGACGATGGCTTCAGCGTGACGCCGCTGTTCGAAGGTTGGCAACCGCTGCGCGACGATGAATGCGCGGCGCTGAACCTGGCCCCGGCCACTGTCGGTTGGGTGCGCGAGGTGTATCTGCGCGGCCATGGTCAGCCGTGGGTGTTCGCGCGCAGCGTGGCGGCGCGCAGTGCCTTGCAAGGCGACGGGCTGCACATGGACGAACTGGGCAGCCGTTCGCTGGGTGAGTTGCTGTTTTGCGACCACGCCTTCACCCGCCAGGCCATCGAGGTGTGCCACTACCCACGGCAATGGCTGCCGACTGCGGATCAGGCCGACGGGTTGTGGGGACGCCGCTCGCGCTTTGATCGCGGGTCGCTGAGCGTGCTGGTGGCGGAAATTTTCCTGCCGGGCTTCTGGCAGGCGTTGCATGACCGTGCGGAGAACTGCTGATGTATCAACGTCTGCTCAAGTCCCTGAACCACCTGAACCCCAGGGCCTGGGATTTCATTCAGTTGACCCGCATGGACAAGCCCATCGGCATTTACCTGCTGTTGTGGCCGACGCTGTGGGCGCTGTGGATTGCCGGCAAGGGCTCGCCGTCCTTGCTCAATATCGTGATTTTCGTGCTCGGCGTGGTGCTGACCCGCGCCGGTGGCTGTGTGATCAATGACTGGGCCGATCGCAAGGTCGACGGCCACGTAAAACGCACCGAACAACGCCCACTGGTGAGCGGCAAGATCAGTTCCAAAGAAGCGCTGGTGTTTTTTGCGGTGCTGATGGGCATCAGCTTCCTGCTGGTGTTGCTGACCGACGCCACCACCATCCTGCTGTCACTCGGCGGCCTGGCGTTGGCGGCGAGCTACCCGTTCATGAAGCGCTACACCTATTACCCGCAAGTGGTACTGGGCGCGGCATTTTCGTGGGGCATGCCGATGGCGTTCACCGCTGAGACCGGTCACCTGCCTGCCACGGCGTGGCTGCTGTACATCGCCAACCTGTTGTGGACGGTGGGCTATGACACGTATTACGCGATGACCGACCGCGACGACGACTTGAAGATCGGCGTGAAATCCACTGCCATTCTGTTCGGCGATGCCGACCGCGTGATCATCCTCACGTTGCAAGGTTTGTCGCTGGTCTGCCTGGTGCTGGCGGGTATGCGGTTCGAGCTGGGCGGCTGGTTCCACCTGGGATTGCTGGCGGCGGCAGGCTGCTTTGTCTGGGAGTTCTGGTACACCCGCGACAAGGACCGGCTGAAATGCTTCAAGGCGTTTTTGCACAACCACTGGGCCGGCTTGGCAATTTTTGTCGGGATCGTGGCGGATTACGCGTTTCGTTGACCCTGTGGGGAGCGGGATTGTTGTGGCGAGCGGGCTTGCCCCGCGTTGGGCCGCGTAGCGGCCCCTCTCAGGGCCACTGTGTTTTGTCACAGAGACCGAGGCGTCAGGTTTCAGGGCTGCTTCGCAGCCCAACGCGGGGCAAGTCCGCTCGCCACGACAGGCCCTCACCCCACGACAAGCCCGTTGCTTTAACCGGCCTGCTCGCCACGACCAGCTCGCTGGCCGTCAGGTGGTCAGGGCTTGGCGACCTTCCAGGCACCGTCCATTTTGCCGTCACCGGTCATGTCACCGGCCTTCTTGTCCATCACGAAGGTGTAAAGCGGCTTGCCGCTGTAGGCCCATTGGCTTTTTTGATCATCACGAGTGATGACGGTCCACTTGCCCATCGGCTTGTCGGTGGATTCGGCCATCAACGGCGGCCAGTTGGTGGCGCACTTGTCGTTGCACATGGACTTGTCACCCGAGTCCTTGGCAAAGGTGTAGAGCGTCATGCCCTTGTGGTCCACCAGCATGCCGTCTTTGGTCATCGCCGGCTCCGCCGCAAACGCCAGTGTCGGCAGCGTCAACGCGGCCGTTACCAGCAGGGCTTTCCAGGAAAAAGTACTGTGAGTCATCGGAACCTTCCTTTTGTGGTTGTCAGGATTCGGACCCAAAGGGTAGTCCAGAGTGCCGAGAATTGCCCAAGCGACTAAATTACTGTCACACGACTGCAATAATTCCGTTATCTAATGCGGCGCAAGACAGTTAAATGACAAGAGGATTTAGGCATGGTTGGCAGGAGCATTCTGATCGTTGACGACGAAGCGCCCATTCGCGAGATGATCGCCGTTGCGTTGGAAATGGCCGGCTATGACTGCCTGGAGGCGGAGAACTCCCAGCAGGCCCACGCGATCATCGTCGACCGCAAACCCGACCTGATCCTGCTCGACTGGATGCTGCCCGGCACCTCGGGCATCGAGCTGGCCCGGCGCCTCAAGCGTGACGAGCTGACCGGGGACATCCCGATCATCATGCTCACGGCCAAAGGCGAAGAGGACAACAAGATCCAGGGCCTGGAAGTTGGCGCCGATGACTACATCACCAAGCCATTTTCCCCACGCGAGCTGGTTGCCCGCCTGAAGGCCGTGCTGCGCCGTGCTGGCCCTACCGATGGCGAAGCGCCGATCGAAGTCGACGGCCTGATCCTGGACCCGATCAGCCACCGCGTGACCATTGATGGCAAGCCAGCCGAGATGGGCCCGACCGAATACCGTCTGCTGCAATTTTTCATGACCCACCAGGAACGCGCCTACACCCGTGGCCAACTGTTGGACCAGGTGTGGGGCGGCAATGTGTACGTGGAAGAGCGCACCGTCGACGTGCACATCCGCCGCCTGCGCAAAGCCTTGGGCGACGCCTACGAGAATCTGGTACAAACCGTGCGCGGCACCGGCTATCGGTTTTCAACCAAAGGTTGAAAGCAGCTAAAAGCAGTTAGCTACAAGCGGAGTTGAAGCCCATCGGCTCTGACTTGAAGCTTGCAGCCTGAAAATTTTCACTGTCCGAAGGACCGATTGTGAACCAGAACTGGCATGGCACCCTGATCCGCCACATGCTGTTATTGATCACCGGCTGCCTGGTGGTCGGCCTGGTCAGCGGCCAATACGGCTGGAGCCTGGCCGTCGGCATCGGTCTGTACCTGGGCTGGACCCTCAAACAGCTGCTGCGCCTGCATGAATGGCTGCGCCAGCACAAACCCGACGAAGCACCGCCTGACGGCTACGGCCTGTGGGGCGAGGTGTTCGACAGCATCTACCACTTGCAACGTCGTGACCAACGGGTTCGCGGGCGCCTGCAGGCGGTGATCGACCGGGTGCAGGAGTCCACCGCCGCGCTCAAAGACGCGGTGATCATGCTCGACAGCGACGGCAACCTGGAATGGTGGAACCGCGCCGCGGAAACCCTGCTCGGCCTCAAGACCCCGCAGGACAGCGGCCAACCGGTGACCAACCTGGTACGGCATCCGCGCTTCAAGGAATACTTCGAGCAGGAAAGCTACGCCGAACCGCTGGAAATCCCTTCGCCGACCAATGATCGCGTGCGCATTCAGCTGTACCTGACGCGCTACGGCAACAACGAACACTTGATGCTGGTGCGCGACGTTACGCGCATCCATCAGTTGGAACAGATGCGCAAAGACTTCATCGCCAACGTCTCCCACGAACTGCGCACACCGCTGACAGTGATCTGCGGCTACCTGGAAACCCTGCTCGACAACGTCGAGGAAGTGAACCCGCGCTGGAGCCGCGCCCTGCAGCAGATGCAGCAACAGGGCGAACGCATGCAGACGCTGCTCAACGACCTGCTGCTGTTGGCGAAACTGGAAGCCACCGATTACCCGTCGGACAACCAGCCAGTGCAGATCGACGCCCTGCTGCAGTCAATCAAGAGCGACGCCCAGCAGTTGTCCGGGCAGAAGAACCAGAAAATCACCCTCGAAGCCGATGCGCGCATCCTGCTCAAGGGCAGCGAGGCGGAACTGCGCAGCGCCTTCTCCAACCTGGTGTTCAACGCGGTGAAGTACACCCCGGCCGAGGGCAACATCCGCATTCGCTGGTGGGGCGACGAGCAAGGCGCGCACCTGAGCGTGCAGGATTCCGGGATCGGTATCGACAGCAAGCACCTGCCGCGCCTGACCGAACGCTTCTACCGCGTCGACTCCAGCCGCAACTCCAACACCGGCGGCACCGGGCTGGGCCTGGCGATCGTCAAACACGTGTTGCTGCGCCACCGCGCGCGGATGGAGATCAGCAGCGTGCCCGGTCATGGCAGCACGTTCACCTGCCATTTCGCCCCGGCCCAGGTGGCCCAGGCACGGGCCATCAGCGCCGCCGAGTGATACCGGCCAGCACGCGCCACTAGGCAATCGCCATGTCAGCCGCTACATTGGCTGACTTGCGTCTGCCTTTCAGGCGCGATTTCTTCTCTCTTACGAATCACACGGAACCTGCAAAACTCCATCATGGACCCTTCCCCTGGCTTGTCCCTCGCTACGATTTTCGCCGATTTCGGCATGATTCTTTTCGCTCTGATCCTGGTTTTGCTCAACGGCTTTTTCGTTGCGGCGGAATTTGCCATGGTCAAACTGCGCTCGACCCGGGTCGAGGCCATCGCTGACAAGAACGGCTGGCGCGGGCACATCCTGCGCACCGTCCACAGTCAGCTCGATGCGTACCTCTCGGCGTGTCAGCTCGGTATCACCCTCGCCTCCCTCGGCCTCGGCTGGGTCGGTGAGCCGGCATTCGCGCACATTCTCGAACCGCTGCTGAGCGCGGTCGGCGTGCAGTCGCCGGAAGTGGTCAAGGGCATTTCGTTCTTCACCGCGTTCTTCATCATTTCCTACCTGCACATCGTCGTCGGTGAGCTGGCGCCCAAGTCGTGGGCGATCCGCAAACCCGAGCTGCTGTCGCTGTGGACGGCAGTGCCGCTGTACCTGTTCTACTGGGCGATGTACCCGGCGATCTACCTGCTCAATGCCAGCGCCAACGCGATTCTGCGGATCGCCGGTCAAGGCGAACCCGGCCCGCACCACGAACACCATTACAGCCGCGAAGAACTGAAACTGATCCTGCACTCCAGCCGTGGTCAGGATCCGAGCGACCAAGGCATGCGCGTGCTGGCCTCGGCGGTGGAGATGGGCGAACTGGAAGTGGTCGACTGGGCCAACTCCCGCGAAGACCTGATCACCCTCGAATTCAACGCGCCGCTGAAAGAAATTCTGGCGATGTTCCGTCGCCACAAGTTCAGCCGGTATCCGGTGTACGACAGCGAACGTCAGGAGTTCGTCGGCCTGCTGCACATCAAGGACCTGCTGCTGGAACTGGCGGCGCTGGACCACATTCCGGAGTCGTTCAACCTGGCTGAACTGACCCGTCCGCTGGAGCGCGTGTCGCGGCACATGCCGCTGTCGCAGCTGCTGGAGCAGTTCCGCAAGGGCGGCTCGCACTTCGCCGTGGTTGAAGAGGCCGACGGCAACATCATCGGCTACCTGACCATGGAAGACGTGCTGGAAGTGCTGGTCGGCGACATTCAGGACGAACACCGCAAGGCCGAGCGCGGGATCCTCGCGTATCAGCCGGGCAAGCTGCTGGTGCGTGGCGATACGCCGCTGTTCAAGGTTGAGCGCCTGTTGGGGATCGACCTGGACCACATCGAAGCCGAAACCCTGGCTGGCCTGGTTTACGAAACCCTGAAACGGGTGCCGGAAGAGGAAGAAGTGCTGGAAGTCGAAGGCCTGCGGATCATCATCAAGAAAATGAAAGGGCCGAAGATTGTGCTGGCGAAGGTGTTGATGCTGGATTGATCGCGATTGCAGGACAGCTTTTGTGGCGAGGGAGCTTGCTCCCGCTCGGCTGCGCAGCAGTCGCAGAACTGTGTGCTAGGTGTATCTGATCGAAAGCGGTTTCAGGTTTTTGGGGCCGCTTCGCAGCCCAGCGGGAGCAAGCTCCCTCGCCACAGTTGAGCTCCACTGCCTTTACTGTTTGCCCAACGCAAAGTTGGGCAGCGCCCCCAGCGGCTGGTTGAACTGATACGGAATCGACACCAGCCCCTGCCCCGTATTGCGCTGCACCACAAAGTGCAGGTGCGGGCCGCTGCTGTTGCCGGTGTTGCCGGACAGCGCCAGCGGGCTGCCGACCGTCACTCGCTGCCCCTCACGTACGCTCACCGAACCTTGCTTGAGATGCAGGTACACGCCCATGGTGCCGTCGTCATGCAGCACCCGGACGAAATTGCCGGACGCATCATTGCCGCGCCCGCTCTGCGAGTTTTCGGTTTTCACCACTACCCCGGCCCGTGCGGCAATGATCGGCGTCCCAACCGGCATGGCGATGTCCATCGCGTACTTGTTCTTCGGCCCGTAGTGGCTGTACTGGCCGTTGGCGCCCTGACTCAGACGGAACGGCCCGCCCCGCCACGGCAACGGATAGCGATAGCTCTGCGCGGCGCCAGCGGGGTCGCCCAGCGAGTACTGGAACTGCGGCGTATACACCAGCGGCTGGCTGCCGCTAATCGCCGTCAGCAGTGCCAACCGGGTATTGCTGCGCGCCGGCAGCACCCGGCGGATCGTTTGCGCCGGGGCGCCACGCACATTGCTCATGCCGGTGAACGCCAGCGCCACCTCGACCGGCGCATACAGGTCATTGCGCACGAACACCACGTCGGTACCCTTCTGCTTCTTGATATCGAGGTACACCTGGCGCTCGAGGTGCTCGACCATGCGGTCCTGAAACACGAACACCTGCGAGCCTTTGCTCGGCCGGTCGCTGTACGAGACCACGCCGTTGGCATCGGTGGATTTGTAGATGGTCATGGCCACAGTCGAGGTGGAGGCCATGAAAAGACCACAGAAAAACAGCAGGCGCGCGAGCATGGGCAAAGGTTCTGTCGAGTAAGGCCTGGAAAAGAGCCTAGCAGCTGAGACAGACCAGGCTAGTCGACAGATGTTTCAAATTGGGCAGTCTGGAAAATGGACGTCGTCAGTGATGACCCCTTCGCGAGCAAGCCCGCTCCCACCTTGGAATGCATTTCAAAGGTGGGAGCGGGCTTGCTCGCGAAGGCGGTGTGTCAGGCGACGAGGATCAAGCGCCCGGAACGAAGTGCTTCTGCGCCGTGCCGCGGGCGATCAGGCGGGAGATGTAATCGAGCTTCTGCGCGTCCTGGTCGACGAAACGGAAAGTCAGTTGCAGCCATTCGCTGTCCGGCTTCGGCTCGTGTGCGACCACAGCGTGCAGATAACCATTGAGACGGGCGATTTCGGCGTTGTCGCCCTGCTCCAGGTCGAGCACGGCGCTGTCGAGGATCTGCGGCAGGGTGTCGGTGCGTTTCACCACCAACAGCGCTTCCTTGATGCTCAGGGCCTTGATCACGCATTGCTGGGTGCCGCTCGGCAAGCGCAACTGGCCCTGGCCACGACCACCGGCCGGCGCTTTCGAGGCAGCCGGTGCCTGCACCGGCGGGCTGTTGAGCAAACCACGCGACGGCGCAGCGGCTGGCGCTGGCGCGACAACAGCAGGCTTGGCGAACGGATTCACCGCAGCAGCGGCCGCCGGCGCAGTACCGACCACGGCAGGCTTGCCGCCGGTCAACGCGCTCAGGGAGTCGTTGCCGAACGCCGAGTTCATCTTGGTCGGCGCGCTGTTCATCAGGGTATCGAGCTTGCCAACCTTGTTCAGCGCCTGCTTGACCTTGGTCAGCAGCTGTTCGTTGGTGAATGGCTTGCTGACGTAGCCGGTAACGCCAGCCTGAATCGCCTGCACCACGTTTTCCTTGTCGCCACGGCTGGTGACCATGATGAACGGCATGGTCTTGAGGTTGTCCTGCTCGCGGCACCAGGTCAGCAGTTCCAGGCCGGACATTTCCGGCATTTCCCAGTCGCACAGCACCAGGTCGAACGCTTCCCTGGCAAGCATCGCCTGGGCCTTTTTGCCGTTGATGGCGTCCTCGGTACGAATCCCCGGGAAGTAGTTACGCAGGCACTTTTTCACCAGGTCGCGAATGAACGAAGCGTCGTCCACGACCAACACACTGATCTTGCTCATCCAACACCCCTATAAAAATCCCGGCAAGCATACCGCTTTGCTGATGGCACATTGCCAACAATCTTCAGTCACGCCGGGACTTTTCGTTCGCGGGTGCTGCTTTTTAATTCGGTTTCCTGATTCAAGCGCCCAAACAAAAACGCCCGGCCAAAGGGCCGGGCGCTTTTCTCAGGCAATCTTACTTATCGTCAGCATTGCCCGGAACATTAGCGGTTTCGCCGCTTGTGCCCTCAACTTCTTCCTTCATGCGCTTGAGGCCCAGATGACGCACGTCGGTGCCGCGCACCAGGTAGATCACCAGTTCCGAGATGTTGCGCGCGTGGTCGCCGATCCGCTCCAGCGAACGCAGCACCCAGATGATGCTCAGAACCCGCGAGATAGAGCGCGGGTCTTCCATCATGTAGGTGGCCAGTTCACGCAGCGCGGTCTTGTATTCGCGGTCGATGACTTTGTCGTACTGCGCCACCGACAGCGCCAGATCGGCGTCGAAACGGGCAAACGCGTCCAGCGCATCACGGACCATGTTGCGCACCTGGTCGCCGATGTGACGCACTTCGACGTAACCACGCGGCGCTTCGCCTTCTTCGCACAGCTGAATGGCGCGACGGGCGATCTTGGTCGCTTCGTCGCCGATGCGCTCCAGGTCGATCACCGACTTGGAGATGCTGATGATCAGACGCAGGTCGGACGCCGCCGGCTGACGACGGGCGAGAATGCGCAGGCATTCTTCGTCGATGTTGCGTTCCATCTGATTGATCTGGTCGTCGATCTCGCGCACCTGCTGGGCCAGGCCGGAGTCGGCCTCGATCAGCGCGGTGACCGCGTCGTTGACCTGCTTCTCGACCAGCCCGCCCATGGCCAGCAGGTGGCTGCGCACTTCTTCCAGTTCAGCGTTGAACTGCGCGGAAATGTGGTGGGTAAGGCCTTCTTTACTAATCATGTTGGCGTCCTTGGAGCGTCCGGTAAGGTGCGGCGGGCCGCAGTCAATTCAGTGAGCGACAACCAGCGTCTGCTAGCCGTAACGACCGGTGATGTAGTCTTCGGTCTGCTTCTTCGCCGGATTGGTAAACAGGGTGTCGGTGTCGCCGAATTCCACCAGTTTGCCCATGTACATGAACGCCGTGTAGTCGGACACCCGCGCAGCTTGTTGCATGTTGTGGGTGACGATGACGATGGTGAACTTGGACTTCAGCTCGTAGATCAGCTCTTCGACTTTCAGGGTCGAG
>Ga0153931_100265_pt1 | contig 16122 bp, 12 predicted proteins | sample TSNJ015MetaG_FD_104730 | JGI IMG/M metagenome (GOLD analysis project Ga0153931, IMG submission 104730) | Attine ant fungus gardens microbial communities from New Jersey, USA - TSNJ015 MetaG | ecosystem: Host-associated > Fungi > Mycelium > Unclassified | place: USA: New Jersey, Wharton State...
ATTGCAGGTCGCCGACTTCGGCACCCGCCGGCGCTTTTCGTACCGTGTGCAGGAAGAAGTGGTCAACGTGCTCAAGCACGATTTCCCCGGGCGCTTTGTCGGCACCAGCAACGTGCACCTGTCCCGCGAGCTGGACATGAAACCGCTGGGCACCATGGCCCATGAGTGGATCATGGCCCACCAACAACTCGGCCCACGCTTGATCGACAGCCAGATCGCCGCCCTCGATTGCTGGGTGCGCGAATACCGTGGCCTGCTGGGAATTGCGCTCACCGATTGCATTACTACCGACGCGTTCCTCGGCGACTTTGACCTGTTCTTCGCCAAGCTCTTCGACGGTCTGCGCCACGATTCCGGGGATCCGGTGCAGTGGGGCGAAAAATGCATCGCCCACTACCACAAGCTCGGCATCGACCCGATGAGCAAGACCCTGGTGTTCTCCGACAGCCTGACCCTGCCCAAGTCGCTGGAAATCTTCCGCGCGCTGCACGGGCGGATCAACGTCAGCTTTGGCATCGGCACCAACCTGACCTGTGACATTCCGGGTGTCGAACCGATGAGCATCGTGCTTAAAATGACCGCCTGCAACGGCCAGCCGGTGGCGAAGATCTCCGACGAGCCCGGCAAGACCCACTGCAAAGACCCGAATTTCGTCGCCTATTTGCGACATGTGTTCCAGGTTCCTGCCGATTCCAGTCTATCTAGCAAGGAGTGAATTCATGCAAGCCGTACAGCGTGAGATTGCTGAACAGCTCAAGGTGCAACCGCCATTCGCCGGGCATCAGGCCCTCGAAGCGGAAGTCGCCCGGCGCATCACCTTTATCCAGGATTGCCTGGTCAATTCCGGCCTCAAGACCCTGGTGCTGGGCATCAGCGGCGGCGTCGACTCGCTGACCGCCGGCCTGCTGGCCCAGCGCGCCATGCGTGAGCTGCGCGAACGCACCGGCGACAACGCCTACAAGTTCATTGCCGTGCGCCTGCCGTACGAAACCCAGTTCGACGAGCACGACGCCCAGGCTTCGGTGGACTTCATCGCTCCGGACGAACGCCACACGGTGAACATCGGCCCGGCGGTCAAATCGCTGGCCAGTGAAGTCGCGGCGTTCGAAGGCAAACACGCGGTGTCGGTGGATTTCGTGCTCGGCAACACCAAGGCGCGGATGCGCATGGTCGCCCAGTACACCATAGCGGGCGCGGCGCACGGTCTGGTGATCGGCACCGACCATGCGGCGGAAGCGGTGATGGGTTTCTTCACCAAGTTCGGTGACGGCGCCTGCGACCTGGCCCCGCTCAGCGGCCTGGTGAAAAACCAGGTTCGCGCGATTGCCCGCAGCTTCGGCGCACCGGAATCGCTGGTGGAAAAAGTGCCGACCGCGGATCTGGAAGACCTGTCGCCGGGCAAACCGGACGAAGCCTCCCACGGCGTGACCTACGCCGAGATCGACGCCTTCCTGCACGGCGAGCCGGTGCGTCAGGAAGCGTTCGACATCATCGTCAGCACCTACAACAAGACCCATCACAAGCGGGTCATGCCGTTCGCGCCTTGATCGGCGACCGAATGAAAAAGCCCGCTGAGGAGCGATCCTCAGCGGGTTTTTCTTTGGCCAGTTCACCTGTCGATGCTGATGGCCTCTTCGCGAGCAAGCCCGCTCCCACAGTGTCCCGGTTGTTCACAAAATGTGTGACCGACACAAACCCTGTGGGAGCGAGCCTGCTCGCGAAGAACGATAACGCGGTGAGCCTGCTTACTTCACAGCAATGGTGCCTTTCATCATCGAGATGTGGCCCGGGAAGGAGCAGAAGAAGCCGTAGTCAGTGCCAGCGGTCAGCTTCGATACATCGATGGTCAGCGTGTCTTTCTCGCCGGCACCGATGATCTTGGTGTGAGCGATAACGCGCTCGTCGCCGTCTTTCAGGTAGTTCTTGTCGATGCCAGCGGCCAGGCCGTCGGTGGCAATCGGCTGCATATCAGCGGTTTTGCTGACCACCAGGTTATGGCCCATGACGTTCTTCGGCAGGCTGCCGGAGTGAGTCAGTTCGACGGTGAAGGTCTTGCAGCTCTTGTCGATCACGATCTCCTTGGTGTTGAAGGACATCTGGTCGGTGGAATCAACGGTGGTTTTGCACTCGGCAGCCATCAATTGGCTGCTGGCCAGCGCCAGCAGGATACCGCAACAACTTTGGAAAACATGGTGAATCTCCAAGGCAGGGTTAACAAAAACACTAATGGTGGAAAGACTGCCTGAAATCTTCGCAAGTTCCTATGACTTGAGTCAAAAATTGTATACAACTTTCAGGCTATGACACTCATCGAAACAATCTACCGGCCAGAATCCACGGCCGGGCCTATGATCGGCGCATCTACTGAAACGGAGTGCCTGTCATGTTCTTTAACGGTCTGTTGTGCAGTTTGCTCGCCGCCTACGCCTGTGGCGCCAGCGGTACCTTTGAATCGCCAGAACGCGAAGCTTAGTCCTTGGATCAAGGCGTGCCAGCCATTACCCTGTGACGGATTGACCCAGGAGGAAGGCATGTCTCTCAAATCCGTTTGTGTATTTTGCGGCGCCAACGTCGGCACTGATCCGGCTTACACCGAAGCCGCCCAAGCCCTTGGCCGGGCACTCGCCGAGCGCCAACTGACGCTGGTTTACGGTGGGGGTGCCGTGGGCCTGATGGGCCTGGTGGCGGACGCCGCACTGGCCGCCGGCGGCGAAGTGATCGGGATCATTCCGCAAAGCCTGATGGACAAGGAGATCGGTCACAAAAGCCTGACGCGCCTCGAAGTGGTCGGTGGCATGCACGCGCGCAAGGCCCGCATGGCCGAGCTGAGCGATGCGTTCATCGCGCTGCCCGGCGGCCTCGGCACGCTGGAAGAGCTGTTCGAAGTCTGGACCTGGGGCCAGCTCGGTTACCACGGCAAGCCGCTGGGGCTGCTTGAGGTGAACGGTTTTTACAGCAAACTCACCGCTTTTCTTGACCATATCGTCGGCGAAGGCTTCGTTCGCGCCCCACACCGTGACATGCTGCAAGTGAGCGAATCAGCACAAACGCTGCTCGACGCCCTGGATAACTGGAAGCCGACCGTCACGCCCAAGTGGGTCGACCAAAAACCCGGCTAACCGCCGGGCACCGATACAGGGCAGAATACGCGCCGCTCAACCTCACCTTCGACCCCAGAGGATCGCCCATGGCCAAACCCAATTACTCCTTCGCCAAACGTCAACGAGACCTGGAAAAGGAAAAGAAGAAAGAGGAAAAGCTTCAGCGCAAGAAACAGCAGGCTGAAGAAGCGGCACTGAACCCTGACGGTGAAGTGGCGACTGACAACGATGATGATGTTGTTGATGCACCGAAAGACCAGGCGCCTGACGCCTGAGCTGATTGCTGATTCGCTCCCAGAGGGAGCGATCTGTGGCGAGGGAGCTTGCTCCCGCTGGGTTGCGCAGCGACCCCAAATTGTTTTGCGACTGCTTCGCAGTCGAGCGGGAGCAAGCTCCCTCGCCACATTGGCTCCCCCCAGTGAAATTTCCTTATTCCAATGGCATCACCGTGACCCGCACTTCCGGGTCGTGAGACCCGCCCCCCAGAATCACCCCGCGCAACGGCGACACATCGGAAAAATCCCGGCCCCACGCCAGGGTGATGTGCTCCAGCGCCGGCTGCACGTTGTTGGTCGGATCGAAATCCACCCACCCCAGTACCGGACAAAATACTGACACCCAGGCATGCGACGCGTCGGCGCCGATCAGCCGTGGCTGCCCCGGTGGCGGCTGGGTCAGCAGATAACCACTGATGTAACGCGCCGCCAGCCCCCGTGAACGCACGCAGGCAAGCATCAGGTGGGCGAAGTCCTGACACACGCCGCGTCGGCGCTCCAGCACCTCGACCAGCGGCGTCGCCACTTGCGTCGCCTCGGCGTCGAAGGTGAATTCGCTGAAAATCTTCTGCATCAACGCCTGCACGCCCAGCAACAAGGGCCTGCCCGGTGGAAAACAGCTTTCGGAAAACTCGACGAAACTGCGTTTCAAATGCACGTAGGGTGACTGAAAGCGATAGCGACAAGCCTCCAGCATTTCAGCAGACAACGGCAGGCTGCTGTAGGTCAGCGCGTTGCGCGTCTGCTCCCACGCCGGGGACAGATCGAAATCCGCCAGCGGCCGCGCCAGCACCTCAACCGTGAGCCGGGCGTTGACCTGCAATTCATCATGCGGGCGCTCAAAGGCCAGCCGGGTCAGTGGATTGCCGAACACATCCAATTCATCCCGCCGCGTGGTCGGCTCCGGGCTGATCAGCAATTGCTGCTCGGTGCAGCGCTGCCATGTGCACTCGCGCGGCCACAGGTGCGCCAATTGCTGTGCCAGGGAAACCGGGCTGTCGTAGTGGTAACAGGTGTCGTGAAAGATCTGGTAATGCGCGCTCATCAGACGGACACCGTACGCTGGCTGACATCATCGACATGGGCAAAGTGGCGCAGCGCCAGACGATCGGACACCTGACCGCTGGCCTCGGCAATCTCTTGCAGCAGGTCCGCCAGACCATCGAGCGCGGCACGCACGCTTTTCTCCCCGAACAGCGGATTCTCCAGACAGCCCAGATCGAACCGCGCCAGACGCTCGACCAATTGCGGCAACCCCGCCTCGCGAGGCACGCCGAAATCATCATTCAGGCGCTTGAGTGTGCGGGTCACCAGTTTTAACTGGAACAGCACCGCGTGCGGGTTCTGCTCATCCAGCAGCAACAGGTCGAGCACCGGAATCAACTGCGCCACCGCCAGATACCGCGAACGGTAGGTGATGCTGCTGTTGCCCAGTTCCAGCAGCCATTCCAGCCCCGCCTGATCGAACGCCCCGGCGCCGCGCAGAAATGCGGCCAGACTGCGGCTGAGAAACTGCAACCGTTCGATCCGCCGGCCGATCATCAGAAAGCGCCAGCCTTCGTCGCGGGTCATGTCGTCGAGCGCGAAACCCGAAAGCGCCGCCAGCGACATCACCAGCCGGTTGAGGAAATCCAGCAACTCGCCGAAGTCCGGCTCCTCGGTGTCCAGTTCCAGCGCCTCGCGTTGCAACTCGACCAACGCCTGCCAGTTCTCCCGCGAGAGCTTGCCGCGCACCTGCGAGGCCGCCCACTGCAAGCGCTGCAGGTTGGAGCGCAGACTGAACGACCAATCCTCACCGAGCAGCGCCGCCAGCAGCCGCTCCGGCAACTCACCCTCCTCCGGCAGCAACATCAGACGCTCGCCCAACTCCACTGCGGCCTGCAAGGCTTGCGGATCATCGCCATCGACATACCGCGCGAGCATGATCCGCAGCAATCGCGCACTGTCGTCACAACGCTCGCAGTAACGGCCGAACCAGAACAGGTTCTCCACCACTCGCGAGGGCAGGTAAGGATCGCGGCGCACCAGATCGTGCACGCCGACGTTGCGCTGGGTTTTCCATTGTTCGCCACTCGGCGCACGCTCGCCCAACACCCAGGTGTCCTTGCTCGCTCCGCCACGTTGCATCGACACCACCTCGGCATCGGCCTCGGCGGCGACCCGGGTCAGCCCACCGGGCAATACGCGATAGCCGTCACCACTGGCCACCGCGTACACGCGCATGCCGATCGCTCGCGGTTGCAGTTGGCCGTCTTCGGCCTGCCAGATCGGCGCCTGGGACAGCTGCGCCAACTCTTGCGCGACATAGGCGTATGGCCGCGCCTGCATGCGCTCGGCGAGTGCCTGGCGCTGTTGTTCACTCAGATCGCGGCCGAATACCGGCGCGAAGCTTTGCGAGGGGAACGCCGGTTTGATCAGCAGCTCGGGCAGTTTTTCCAGCGCCTGCGCCAGCACCGGCGCCTCGCCGCACCACCAGGTGGCGATGGACGGCAAGAGCAGTTCTTCGCCGAACAGGTACTGATTGATCGTCGGTAAAAATCCGAGCAACCCCGGTGATTCCAGCACGCCGCTGCCCAACGCGTTGGCCACCAGCACCCGGCCCTGACGCACGGCCTCGAGCAACCCGGGCACACCGAGTGCCGAGTCGGTGCGCAGCTCCAGCGGATCGCAGAAATCATCGTCGAGCCGGCGCATGATCGCGTGCACCCGGCGCAGACCACTGAGGGTTTTCAGGTACACCGTGGCATCGCGCACGGTGAGGTCGCCGCCCTCCACCAGCGGATAACCGAGCTGGCGTGCCAGATAAAGGTGTTCGAAGTAACTTTCGTTGAAGCGCCCAGGCGTCAGCAACACCACCAGCGGCGCGTCGTCGGCACACGGCGCCTGACGCGCGAGGGTTTCCTGCAGGGTGCGGAAGAAGCCGGCCAGGTGCTGCACTTTCAGATCGCGGTACAACTCGGGAAAGGCCCGCGAAACGATGGTACGGTTTTCCAGCGCATAACCCGCGCCCGACGGCGCCTGGGTACGATCCGCCGTGACCCACCAGCGTCCGTCCGGCGTGCGCGCCAGGTCCACGGCGTACAGATGCAGAAAGGCCCCTTCAGGCGGAGCAATGCCCTGACAGGGCCAGAGAAAATTGTTGTGGCCGAACACCAGCTCCGCCGGTAACAACCCTTCGCTGATCAGCCGCTGCGGCCCGTACAGATCAGCCAGTACCGCGTTGAGCAGGCGTGCTCGCTGGGCAATCCCCGCCGACAGGTGCTGCCACTCATCAGCAGCGATCACGTGCGGCAGCAGGTCCAGCTCCCACGGGCGGTCGGCGCCCTTGGGATCGGCATAGACGTTGTAGGTCACGCCGTTTTCCTGAATCTGCCGGGCCAGCAGCGCCTGCCGCTGCACCAGTTGCGCCGGGGTGCTGCGCTGCAATTGATCGAACAGCCGCCGCCAGTGCGGGCGCACTTCCCCGCTGTCATTCAGCAGTTCGTGATAAGTGCCCGCGGTCAGCGGGTAGCGGTCTAGCAGGTCAGGCATGGAAAGCTCGGCAGACAGCAGGGAACGGTCAGACTAACGCAGGCACATGACGTGCGGATATACGAAAAATCCGCATGTCGTGCAGGACTTAGAAACGTCGCAAATCGAGTGTCATCGGCAGCTCGTCGGAGATTGTCAGGTTAGGTATCGGAAGTTTCCCCGGCGTGTGTCCGATGCGGAAAAACCGCGCCATGCGCCGGCTCTCCGCTTCGTTGGCATTGACCGGCAAGGTCTCGTAATTGCGCCCTCCCGGGTGTGCAACGTGATACTGGCAACCGCCCAGCGAACGCTGCATCCAGGTATCGAGCAAATCGAACACCAGCGGCGCGTGCACCGGAATGGTCGGTTGCAGACAATTGGCCGGTTGCCAGGCCCGAAAGCGCACACCCGCGACGAACTCACCGATGCGCCCGGTCGGTTGCAGCGGCACCGGGATGCCGTTGCAGGTCAGCAGATAACGCTGCGGCGGCAGACCGCTGAGTTTGATCTGCAAACGCTCCAGCGACGAATCGACATAACGCACCGTGCCGCCCGCCGTGCCCTCCTCGCCCAGCACATGCCAAGGCTCCAGCGCCTGACGCAGTTCCATCTCGATGCCACTGACCGCGTAATCGCCGACCTTGGGAAAGCGGAACTGCAGATGCGCGGCGAACCACTCGGCGCGCAATGGATAACCGGCGTTGTTCAGTTCGACGATGACGTCGGCAAAATCCTGCTCGATAAAATGCGGCAGCATGAAGCGGTCGTGCAGCTCGGTGCCCCAACGTGCGAGCTTCGGCGGCGCATACGGCTCGCGCCAGAAGCGTGCCACCAGTGCCCGCAGCAACAATTGCTGAGCCAGGCTCATGCGCGCGTGCGGCGGCATCTCGAAAGCGCGCAGCTCCAGCAGGCCGAGACGCCCGGTGGCGCCGTCCGGCGAATACAGTTTGTCGATGCAGAACTCGGCGCGATGGGTGTTGCCGGTGACGTCGATCAGCAGATTGCGCAGCAGTCGATCCACCAGCCACGGCGCGCACGCTTCGCCCGGTTCTGGCATCTGCGCAAAGGCGATTTCCAGTTCGTACAAGGCGTCGTTGCGGGCTTCATCGACCCGCGGCGCCTGCGAGGTCGGGCCGATGAACAAGCCGGAAAACAGGTAGGACAGCGACGGGTGGTTGTGCCAGTAACTGATCAGGCTGCGCAGCAGATCCGGGCGGCGCAGGAACGGTGAGTCCGCCGGGGTCGCGCCACCGAGGACGAAATGGTTGCCGCCGCCGGTGCCGGTGTGGCGCCCGTCGATCATGAATTTCTCGGTGGTCAGCCGCGTCTGTCGCGCCTCTTCATAAAGAAACTCGGTGCGCTCGACCAGTTCGTCCCAGGTCGCGGAAGGCTGCACGTTGACCTCGATCACGCCCGGATCCGGGGTGATGCGGAAATTGCTCAGGCGCGGATCGCTCGGCGGCTCGTAACCTTCCAGCAATACCGGGCAATGCAGCTCCTCGGCGGTGGCTTCGATGGCCGCCACCAGCTCCAGATAATCCTCGACCCGCTCCAGCGGCGGCATGAACAGATACAGACGCCCTTCACGGGCCTCTGCACAGAATGCGGTGCGGGTCAGCCAGTCGGCGGACTCGTCGATTTTCGGCGCACGTTCGGCGGCTGCGGCGGGTTCGGCATGACTGTTGAGCTGCGCGGTATCCGGCAGCTCGGGGAAGTCCTGATTCGGATCGCGGGGATGAATGAACGGGTACTCCGCCGCCTTCACCCACGGCTGCGAAGCGAGCGGCAAGCGGTAACCCAGCGGTGAATCCCCCGGCACCAGTCGGCAATGCTCGTCGCGCAGATACCAGCGCCCGCTCTGCCATTGATCACCCTTGGCGGTACGCGCCAGCGGCAGCACTTGGCCGATCACTTTATCCAGGCCCTGAGCGAAAACCTTGCGCAGTCGCGCACGCTCCAGTGGCTCTTCCAGTCGCGAATCTTCAGCACTGACGTTGCTCGGTAATGCGCCCTCACGCCAGAGGTAATAGAAATGGTCTTCGTGGGCTGGAAACACGAAACGTGCGGGCAGTTTCAGGCGTTCGGCAACACTCGCCAGAAAACGCCCGGCCAGTTCGCCATTGGCGCCATAGTCCTGCTGCTCGTCGGCGATCAGCGCGTTGTTGTGCCAGATCGGCACGCCGTCGCGGCGCCAATAGCAGTTGAGCGACCAGCGCGGCAATGGCTCGCCGGGATACCACTTGCCCTGACCGAAATGCACCAGACCTTTCGGCGCATAGTGCTGGCGCATGCGCTGGAACAGTTCGGCGGAGAGTCGGCGCTTGTCCGGGCCCAGTGCGGCGGTGTTCCATTCGGCACCGTCCGGATCGTCGATGGAGACGAAGGTCGGCTCGCCGCCCATGGTCAGGCGCACATCGCCTTCCAGCAGATCGGCATCGATCTGTCGGCCCAGCGCCTGGATCGCCAGCCACTGCTCATCGGTATAGGGTTTGGTGACCCGTGGCGCTTCCCAGATCCGCTCCACCGACATTTCGTGGCTGAACTGGCACTCGCACGGCTCGACCAGGCCACTGATCGGCGCCGCCGAGGACGGATCGGGACTGCAGGCCAGCGGGATATGCCCTTCACCGGCGAACAGCCCGGACGTGGCATCCAGACCGATCCAGCCAGCGCCGGGCAAGTACACCTCGCACCACGCGTGCAGGTCGGTGAAATCGACGTCAGTGCCGGACGGGCCGTCGAGGCTTTTCACGTCGGCAGTGAGTTGAATCAGATAACCGGAGACGAACCGTGCGGCCAGCCCGAGGTTGCGCAGCAGTTGCACCAGCAGCCACGCCGAGTCGCGGCAGGAACCGGACGCATGTTCGAGGGTGTGTTCCGGGGTTTGCACGCCCGGTTCCATGCGGATCAGGTAGCGGATGTCTTCGCTGAGACGCTGGTTGAGCATCACCAGGAAATCCACGGCGGGCTGCGGCGTGCGGTCGATCCCGTCCAGATAGGCTTTGAAGGCCGGGGTCAGCGGCAAGGTTTCGAGGTACGGCGCCAGCTCTTTGCGCTCATCGGCCGCGTAAGTGAAGGGGATTTTCTCGGCGTAGGGTTCGAGGAAGAAGTCGAACGGGTTGAACACCGCCATCTCGGCCAGCAGGTCGACTTCGATGCGCAACTCGTCGGTTTTCTCGGGGAACACCAGACGCGCGAGGTAGTTGCCCTGCGGGTCTTGCTGCCAGTTGATGAAATGCTGCTCGGGCGAGACCTTCAGCGCATACGAGAGGATCCGCGTGCGGCTGTGGGCGGCCGGGCGCAGGCGAACGATCTGCGGGCCGAGTTCGACAGCGCGGTCGTAGCGGTAATGCGTGACGTGATGCAATGCGACATGAATCGACACGGCGTGCCTCCTGCGAGCCTAAGCGTATTCGAAAGCGCGCAAGACTTATGCCATGCAGAGGCTTGGGCGCTTTCCCGGAATGCTCAGGGCAGTACAGCACCAAAATCGGGCGATGCGGGGAAATGGATTGAGGAAGTTGCGCCGAAATGTGGCAGCAGTGGTAGATGCGGCGCCTGAGATGACGCCTTCGCGAGCAAGCCCGCTCCCACAGGAGACCGCATTCCAACTGTGGGAGCGGGCTTGCTCGCGAAGGGGCCAGTCGATTCAACGCACCTCCTGAGCCCTGAAATGCAAAACGCCAACCCGAAGGTTGGCGTTCTGTTGAAACAAAAAGCGACTTAGCGCGGAACGACGGGCTTGCGCGCCGGCTTCGGCCCCTTGCCCTTGGCCGCTTCCTTGCGTTCCTTGGCCGCCTGCTGGTTGCGGGCGAACGCCGCAGCCTTGGCCTGTTCACGCTTGTCCCAAGGATTGCCACCGTCGCTGGCACGCGGCGGCAGGCCGTTGTGCTGGGTGAGAATCTTGGTGGTCTTCTCTTTCGCGACCTTGTGGCTGCCGGCCGGCGTCGAGTTCTTGCGACGCGCGCTCTGGTAGCTGTCGGTAGCCGGTTGATGCAGCGGAATCAACTGATCCTTGCCCGGACCGATCAGATCACCACGGCCCATGCGGATCAACGCTTCACGCAGCATCGGCCAGCCTTTCGGGTCGTGATAACGCAAGAACGCCTTGTGCAGACGACGCTGCTCTTCGCTCTTGACGATGGTCACACCGTCGCTCTTGTAGGTGACCTTGCGCAGCGGGTTCTTGCCCGAGTGGTACATCGCGGTGGCGGTGGCCATCGGCGACGGGTAGAACGCCTGCACCTGGTCGGCACGGAAGCCGTTGCCCTTGAGCCACAGCGCCAGGTTCATCATGTCTTCGTCGGTAGTGCCCGGGTGCGCGGCGATGAAGTACGGGATCAGGTACTGCTCTTTACCTGCTTCCTTGGTGTACTTCTCGAACATGCGCTTGAACTTGTCATAGCTGCCAATGCCCGGTTTCATCATCTGGTTGAGCGGACCTTCCTCGGTGTGTTCCGGGGCGATCTTCAGGTAGCCACCGACGTGGTGGGTCACCAGCTCTTTGACGTACTCCGGCGACTCGACCGCGAGGTCGTAACGCAGGCCGGAGGCGATCAGGATCTTCTTCACACCCGGCAAGGCACGGGCACTGCGGTACAGCTGAATCAGCGACGAGTGGTCGGTGTTCAGGTTCGGGCAGATGCCCGGGCACACGCAGGACGGCTTGCGGCACGCGGATTCGATTTCCGGGCTCTTGCAGGCGATGCGGTACATGTTCGCGGTCGGGCCGCCGAGGTCGGAGATGACGCCAGTGAAGCCCGGGACCTTGTCGCGGATCTCTTCGATTTCGCGAATGATCGACTCTTCGGATCGGTTCTGGATGATCCGGCCTTCGTGCTCGGTGATCGAGCAGAAGGTGCAACCGCCGAAGCAGCCGCGCATGATGTTCACCGAGAAACGGATCATGTCGTAGGCCGGGATCTTCTCCTTGCCGTACGCCGGGTGCGGAACCCGGGCGTAAGGCATGCCAAACACGTAGTCCATTTCTTCAGTGGTCATCGGAATCGGTGGCGGGTTGAACCAGACGTCGACCTCGCCATGTTTCTGCACCAGAGCACGGGCGTTACCCGGGTTGGTTTCCAGGTGCAGCACGCGGTTGGCGTGGGCGTACAGGACCGGGTCGTTACGCACCTTTTCCATCGACGGCAGGCGGATCACGGTCTTGTCGCGGGTCATGCGCGGGCTGGCCAGAATCTGTACGACCTTGGCTTCTTCTGGATCATCCACCGGCCCCTTCTCTTGCTCGATGGCGCAAGCCTGGGTGTCCTGGGTGTTGACGTACGGGTTGATGATCTTGTCGACCTTGCCCGGACGGTCGATACGCGTGGAATCGACTTCGTACCAGCCCTGCGGCGTGTCACGACGGATGAATGCGGTGCCGCGCACGTCGGTGATGTCTTCGATCTTGTGCCCGTAGGACAGACGCTGGGCCACTTCGACGATGGCGCGCTCGGCGTTGCCGTACAGCAGAATGTCGGCGCTGGCGTCGATCAGGATCGAGTTGCGTACACGATCCTGCCAGTAATCGTAGTGGGCGATGCGGCGCAGCGAAGCTTCGATGCCGCCGAGGACGATCGGCACGTGCTTGTAGGCTTCCTTGCAGCGCTGGCTGTAAACCAGACTCGCGCGATCCGGACGTTTGCCCGCCATGCCACCCGGGGTGTAGGCGTCGTCGGAACGGATTTTCTTGTCCGCGGTGTAGCGGTTGATCATCGAGTCCATGTTGCCGGCCGCGACGCCGAAGAACAGGTTCGGCTCGCCGAGCTTCATGAAGTCGTCTTTGGACTGCCAGTTCGGCTGGGCAATGATCCCGACGCGGAAGCCCTGGGACTCCAGCAGCCGGCCGATGATCGCCATGCCGAACGAGGGGTGATCGACGTAGGCATCACCAGTGACGATGATGATGTCGCAGGAATCCCAGCCGAGCTGATCCATCTCCTCCCTGCTCATCGGCAGGAATGGCGCTGGCCCGAAACATTCGGCCCAGTACTTCGGATAGTCAAATAACGGCTTGGCTGCTTGCATGTCGATAACCGGTGTTGGCTTTCATTGAATTTCGCGGGCGCGGAATATAGCACAAATTTTGACCAATTCCGACGGCTGTGGTCGGAAATTGTGCTTTACCTGTGGCGAGGGAGCTTGCTCCCGATCGGCTGCGCAGCAGTCGAATTTTGGGGCTGCTGCGCAACCCAGCGGGAGCAAGCTCCCTCGCCACAAGTGCTCGACGTTACTCGTCGACGTCGAAGTTGTAACTGCCCGGCGCCAGGTTTTCGAAGCGGGTGTATTTACCGATAAAGGCCAGGCGGATAAAGCCGATCGGGCCGTTCCGCTGCTTGCCGATGATGATTTCGGCGATGCCCTTGTGCTCGGTTTCCGGGTGATACACCTCGTCCCGGTACACGAACATGATGACGTCGGCGTCCTGCTCGATCGCTCCGGATTCCCGCAAGTCGGAGTTCACCGGACGCTTGTTGGGACGTTGTTCCAGGGAGCGGTTGAGCTGCGACAGCGCCACCACCGGGCAGTTGAATTCCTTGGCCAGGGCTTTCAGGGATCGCGAAATCTCGGAAATCTCGTTGGTCCGGTTGTCACCGCTGGAACCCGGGATCTGCATCAGCTGCAGGTAGTCGATCATGATCAGGCCGATGTCGCCGTGCTCACGCACCAGACGTCGGGTTCGCGCACGCATTTCCGACGGGCTGATGCCGGCGGTATCGTCGATGAACAGTTTGCGATCGTTGAGCAGGTTGACCGCCGAGGTCAGGCGCGGCCAGTCGTCGTCTTCGAGCTGACCGGAACGCACCTTGGTCTGGTCGATACGTCCGAGGGACGAGAGCATACGCATGATCAGCGATTCGCCTGGCATCTCGAGGGAGTACACCAGTACGGCCTTGTCGCTGCGCAGTACGGCGTTTTCCACCAGGTTCATGGCGAAGGTGGTTTTACCCATCGACGGACGGCCGGCGACGATGATCAGGTCGGACGGCTGCAGACCGCTGGTCTTCTCGTCGAGGTCGGTATAGCCGGTGGACAGGCCGGTGATCGCGTCGGCGGTGTTGAACAGGGTGTCGATGCGGTCGATGGCTTTGGTCAACAGTTCGTTAACCCCCACCGGGCCGCCGGTCTTCGGCCGCGCCTCGGCAATCTGGAAGATCTGCCGTTCGGCCTCGTCAAGGATCTCTTCGGCGGTACGGCCTTCGGGGTTGAATGCGGCGTCGGCAATCTCGGTGCTGATACCGATCAGCTGGCGCAACGTCGCGCGCTGGCGAACGATCTGCGCATAGGCCTTGATGTTGGCGACGGACGGCGTGTTTTTCGCCAGTTCGCCGAGGTAACCGAGGCCGCCGACCTGGGACGTCTGACCTTCCTTGTCCAGTTGCTCGGCAAGGGTCACGACGTCGATCGGCATGTTCTGATCGGCCAGTTTGGCGATCGCACGGAAGATCAGACGGTGGTCATGTCGGTAGAAATCGCCGTCGGAGACTTGATCGAGCACGCGTTCCCAGGCGTTGTTGTCCAGCATCAGACCACCGAGTACGGCCTGTTCGGCCTCGATGGAATGCGGCGGCACTTTCAGCGCGGCGGTTTGCAGATCGTATTGCTCGGGAGCGGTGATTTCGTTCATGGCCACTTGGAGTCAGGTTTGAAAACGGGATTACCAGAAAGACAAAGGGCACGACCTGTAAACAGGATCGTGCCCGATGTTACCGGCAAGCACCCGAGGGTGCCAGCCGACAAGTATTGCTTAAGCTGCTACCACGACAACGCGTACGGTGGCTTCAACTTCGGCGTGCAGGTGCACAGCCACGTCGAATTCACCCACGTTGCGGATGGTGCCGTTCGGCAGACGCACTTCGCTTTTTGCCACTTCAACGCCGGAGGCGGTCAGGGCATCAGCGATGTCGTGGGTGCCGATCGAACCGAACAGCTTGCCTTCGTCACCGGCGGTGGCAGTGATGGTCACTTCCAGCTCAGCCAGTTGGGCGGCACGCGATTCAGCCGAAGCTTTCTTGTCTGCTGCGGCTTTTTCCAGCTCAGCACGACGCTCTTCGAACGCAGCCAGGTTGGCAGCGGTCGCAGCGGTAGCTTTGCCGAAAGGCAGCAGGTAGTTACGGCCGTAACCGGCCTTAACGTTTACTTTGTCGCCCAGGTTGCCCAGGTTGGCGATTTTTTCCAGAAGGATCAGTTGCATGTGGAAATCCTCTTAACTTTTAACCTTCACCGTTCGCGTTATCGGTGTCTTTCGACACGTGACGACCGCGAAAATCAATCAGGCTGTCGACAATGGCCAGAACCACGAGCAACGGATAGAGCAGCTGCATGAACAACAGCAGCGTGACGTACAACCCCACCAGCCAGAAACCGGCCAGTCGCTTCTGCCCGACCAGCCCGTGAATCAGGGCGAGTCCGGCGAACACCAGCGGTACACTGCACAACGGCGTCAACATGGCCATCTGTGCACCGAGATTCGGGCCCAGAAGCATCAACGCCAGCAGCAACATCGCCGGCCCCAGCGGGATCCGGATGGCGCGAAACTCGCGACCAAAACCACCCGGGTTGTACAACAACGCCTGCCAATGCCGCCCGACAATCAGGCTCAGCACGCTGACGATCTGCAACAGAGCCGCAATCAGTCCGGTCAGGACTGGTGCAATCAGGGACGCGAAGCGCGCTTGCTCATCGACCGACAATTGCTTGTAGGTTTCACCAAGAAGCGCCGGCATGACCTTTATCAAGGCCTGCGCGAGCATCTCGATCTGGGCCGCAAACGCTGCCCCGAGCACCACTGAAAACACCACTCCAATCACTACGCTGACCAGCAGCGTGCGAACCCAGGATTCGCTTGCGCGCAACACCAACGCAAGCCCCGAAGACCCCAGCAGCACCAGAAGTGCCCGTGGATCATCGGCATACAGCCACCAGATCAATGCCGGCAGCAGCCCCAGGGACAGAACGCCAATGGCGTCCGTCAGTCCGCGCCGCAGAAGCACCAGGCTTCCGGCGGCAGCACCCAACCAATACAACAACGGCAATGTTGCACACCCGGCCACTACGAGAGTGGCCTGCATGCGGCCGCGCATGATGAACTCAGCTATGGCACGCATGCATTCAATCCTTTGCTACTTGTCGACTGCCCGGTCTCAGCGGCCGTGGCTGTCGGTGTAGGCCAGCAGGGCCAGGAAGCGGGCGCGCTTGATAGCGGTGGCCAGCTGACGCTGATACGAGCTTTGGTA
>Ga0153931_100268_pt1 | contig 15991 bp, 17 predicted proteins | sample TSNJ015MetaG_FD_104730 | JGI IMG/M metagenome (GOLD analysis project Ga0153931, IMG submission 104730) | Attine ant fungus gardens microbial communities from New Jersey, USA - TSNJ015 MetaG | ecosystem: Host-associated > Fungi > Mycelium > Unclassified | place: USA: New Jersey, Wharton State...
AAAACACCCGTCAGGTCTTTTGCCAGAGCTGAGAGTCGACCGAGAAAAATGTAAGACATTCTTCCCCTCAACATCGGTGTACTGCCGACCCACAACCACTACGGCCTGCGCAATACTCAAGCGCTGGCCGGGGTGAGTCATGTGTGGCAGGACTTCTTCGCCCGGGCGCTGGCCGAGCAGCTCGGCGACACGCCGGACGCGCGCGCCGCCAAGGCATCGGCTCCCAGAGACCCGGCGGTAGAACCCAGCGAAGGCGCCGACCTACTGTCGCAGATCCTCACCCAGCGTGAATGCGAGGTGAAAGACACCGAGATCGCCCCGCCAGAACCGCTGTTCCTGCCGATCGCCGAATTCGAAACCGAGTTATTGCCGCCACCCGCTACGCCGCTCCCGGCGCAAGAAATCGTTGCCCAACAGCGCCAGCAGAACTTCGAAAGTGGTTGGGTACGCCCGCTCGTGCTGAGTGCCGGCCAGCCGCTGCCTGAGCCTGGCCCGGCGCCGGCACCCCAGCCGCTGCACCTGCCCATCGCCGAGTTCGAACTGGACTTGCTGCCGCCGCCCGCCGCGCCTTATCCAATGGAAGAGCTGGTGGCGCAACAGAAAGCGCTGGACTTCGACTCCCACTGGGCGCGCCCACTGATCCTCAACAACCTGCGCCTGGCCGCCTGAGGCTCAGCGACACACTCCCCAACGCCCCATGTCCAGATGGAAATGGTTGCGATGAGCAGCGTTGTAGTCCGGGCTCAACACCCCATTGAAATCATCGCAGGCGCCATCGCGCACCTGGCGCAAAAACCGCGCGCTGTCGCCCGTCCCCGGCCAATCCTTGAGCACACTGATGCTGCGTCCATCTGCCAGGCGAAAGCCGGCGATATCCAGGGCATTGGCCGAGGCGTGCTGACTGAGCCGCCCCTCTGCGCGGTTATACAGGTTGCGACAGGCGAAGCTGCCCAAGTGATCGACCCGCGTCACCGCCTGGCCAAACACCGCCTGCGCCGCAGGTTGCAGGCTGTGGCGTTCGAACAGGGCAAAGGCCACGGCCAGTGGGCAACTGGCGAGAAAGCTGCTGCTCAGGGCCACGTCAGCGCCTTGTACGCGCAAGACATTGCGCAACGGGCACGCGGCATCAGCCGGGCTGTCAGCCTGATGGCTGACGCGCAAGCCCGAGGTTTTCAGCACCTGATCGCACAGCGCTGGATCATCCTGCAGGCGGCCGAGCTTGAAGCGCGTGAGCAGGTTCGGCTTGGCACGCACGTCCAGCGGCGCCCAGGGGTTCCACTCGGCAGGCAACGGCACCCAGCCACGCCACACGCCCACTGCAAACACACCCGCCAGCAACAGCAGCGCACCGCTCACGTTGAGAAAACGCACGGCTCAGCCCTTGAAGAATTGGTTGGCCTGGCTGAATGGCATCTTGCGCTCGGTGAAGGTAAAGGTGCCCAACTGGTAGACCTCCTGCGCGGCGCGGTAGAACTCGCCATAGGCCGCCAGCGCCATGGCCGAGCCGACACTGATGCGGCGCACGCCCATCTCGCTCAACTGCGCAACGCTGAGGTTCAAGCCACCGGACATCAACACATTCACCGGTTTGGGCGCGACCGCCCTGACCACCGCCAACACGTCTTCGGCACTGCGCAGCGCCGGCGCATAGAGCACATCCGCACCCGCCTCGGCGTAGGCCTGTAAGCGGCGAATGGTGTCAGGCAAATCCAGGCGACCATGCAGGAGGTTTTCTGCGCGGGCCGTCAGGGTGAACGCAAATGGCAGGCTTCGGGCAGCCGCAACCGCCGCTTCGACGCGCTCAACAGACAAATCAAAAGGATAGATCGGGTCGACGGCAATGCCTGTGGCGTCTTCGATGGAGCCACCGACGATGCCCGTGGCGGCCGCGCGCAGGATGGTCTGGGCGCAGCCTTCGGGGGTATCGCTGAAACCGTTTTCCAGATCGGCCGCCACCGGCAGTGCCGTCGCCCGAACGATGGCTGACGCATTGCCCAGCGTGTCCTCCAGCGACAACGCACCTTCCGCATCCGGCCGACCCAGGCTGAATGCGTAACCCGCGCTGGTGGTGGCCAGGGCTTCAAAACCCAGACTGGCGAGCATGATGGCCGAGCCGGCATCCCACGGGTTGGGCATCACGAACGCGCGGTCACGCTCGTGCAAGGCTTTGAAGGTTTCGGCGCGAAGGGTTTGGGCATCCATGTCTGACTCCTGGCGGAAAAAGGAGCCTTAGAGTAACCCCAGTTGCTCCGCTGCGGGTTCTCGATGCAAGGTCGGCAGCGGCGGCAGGCCCGGCAAACGCGCCATCAGCTGTTGATGAAAACGCAGCGCCAGTTGCGCGGCGAGGCGGTTATCCGAGGTGTGCAGAAACACATACGGCGTGCGCCCTTCCTCGATCCACGCGGCGACTTTTTCCACCCACGGCGCCAGGAACGGGTCGTTGGCTTCCAGCTCCGGATGACCAATGAAGCGCACTTGGGGAAACAGCGTCAGCGCCGCCGGGCGCGGCGGCACCTTGGGTTTCTTGGACTGTGCGTGCAGCACGGCGGCTGAGGTAGAGGTGCAACTGAACAGAGCACGCGGGTCGAGGCAGATCCGCTCGACGCCACGGTCACGCAGCAGACGGTTGAGGCTGCGCTCGTCATCGCCCTTGGCGAAGAACGCCTGATGGCGCACTTCCACCGCCAACGGGCGTTCCAGTCCATCAATAAAACCGGCCAGTTCACCGAGGCGTTGTGGCGAAAAGCTCGCCGGCAGTTGTAACCACAGCGGCGCAACACGCTCACCCAATGGGCTCATCAAGCCGACAAAACTTTGCGCTGCCGGCAACTGTTCAAGCAGGTCGCCACTGTGGCTGATGTCGCCGGGGAATTTGGCGGTGAAGCGAAAATCCGCGGGCATGATTTCAGCCCAGCGCTGCACGGTGGCGGCCGAGGGTCGGGCATAAAACGTGGTGTTGCCTTCAACGGCGTTGAAGACTTGGGTATACAGCGAAAGGTAATCGCTGGCGCGGGCGTCGGCTGGGTACAGGTACTCGCGCCAGGCGTTTTCACTCCAGGACGGGCAACCGATAAAGTAAGGCAGACGCATCAGATATGGATGTCGAGACCCAGCACTTCCATATCCCATTCGACAAAGCCGGCAGTGGTCAGGTAGCTGGCCAGGGCGGTAGCAACGCTTTTGCTCATGGAGCGAGGGAAGACCATGTCTTGCTGACGCGCGGGAAGACCGCTGATACGCGCGCCGGCTGAACCTTGGGCGCTGGAATGAGAACTGGCATGCGACTCGGATTGGACCTCGATGAAGTCCGGCGAATCCTCGACGGAATCGTCTACCGTCACGTTCGCCTTGCGCGGCTTACGTTTGAGGGGGTAGGACTGTGAGGAGAAGCCGTCTATACGCATACATGCAGACTCGGTATCAATGATGGCAATTTAGCGGCACTTTCCGTGGTGCGCAAATGCTCTGGTGATAACTAGAACACATAATTTGTAAAAGGTTTAAAAACGCGGGCAAATTCTGACGATTGGCGAAATTTGCCCCACATCTCCATCATTTTTGACGTCAAATAATCCCGCGCTCAGCCTTGGTCTGCGCGACCTTATCGCGCAGGTAGACCGGCGCCGCCTGATCAGCTGGAATCGCTTCGCCACGCTCGAAAGCGAAGCGTGCCAGCGTCAGCAAGTCGTGGGCATGGGGCAACATCCCAGCGTCCTGGCCCGCCAGTTTCACGCCAATGCGCTCGCCATAACCCCAGCCAGTGCCGGCACCGAACCAGTCACCGCTGGCATCGGCCGGCAACACAGAGGACTGCGGCGATTGCACTGCTTCCACGCCCACCAGGCGCATTTCACCAGCGCTTTCGCGGTAGCACCCCCAATACACTTCGTCCATGCGCGCATCGATGGCGGCCGCCACTTGCGAAGCGCCATGTTCACGCAAGGCGCGCTGGGCCAGCACTGCCAGGTTGGAGACCGGCAATACCGGACGCTCCAACGCAAAGGCCAGGCCCTGGACCACGCCGATGGCAATCCGCACACCGGTGAACGCACCCGGGCCACGGCCAAAGGCAATGGCGTCGACGGCAGAGAGCGTGGTGCCCGCGTCCTCAAGCAGCTGCTTGATCATCGGCAACAGCTTCTGCGCATGCAGGCGCGGGATCACCTCGTAGTGGCTCGTTACCTTGCCATCGTGCAGCAAGGCAACGGAGCAAGCTTCAGTCGCGGTGTCCAGGGCCAGCAGGGTGCTCATGGGTGTAGGTGTCCAAGTCGAAAAAAAGTGCGCCAGTATAAACAACAACGGCCCGCAAGCGGGCCGTTGTCGGTGAAGCCGATCGATGGATCAGCTCAACGCTTGCAGCACCTTGGCGGTGATGGCTTCTACGGAGCCGACGCCAGGGATATGGCTGTACTTCGGCTTGCCGTGGGCGGCAGACAACTTCTGGTAGAAATCCACCAGCGGCTTGGTCTGCGAATGGTAGACCGACAGGCGATGACGCACGGTTTCTTCAGTGTCGTCTTTACGCTGCACCAGGTCGTCGCCGGTGACATCGTCCTTGCCAGCCACTTTAGGCGGGTTGTAGACGATGTGGTAAACGCGGCCCGAGGCCTCGTGAACACGACGACCAGCGATGCGCTGGACGATTTCTTCGTCTTCAACTGCGATTTCAACCACGGCATCCAGCTCTACGCCGGCTTTCACCAAGGCTTCGGCCTGGGGAATGGTGCGTGGGAAACCGTCGAACAGGAAGCCGTTCTTGCAGTCTTCCTGGCTGATGCGTTCCTTGACCAGGTTGATGATCAGGTCATCGGATACCAGGCCGCCGCTGTCCATCACGCTTTTTGCGATCAGGCCCAGCTCGGTGCCGGCCTTGACGGCCGCGCGCAGCATGTCGCCGGTGGAGATTTGTGGTATGCCGAATTTTTCAGTGATGAACTTTGCCTGAGTACCTTTACCGGCCCCGGGAGCTCAGCAGAATGACGCGCATCGATGTGCTCCTCAATTTTTTATAGAGATGACGCTCGGATTCGCCGCGTGGGGCCAATCTCGTAAAAATATGGGTCTAGGCCGATGAAACGGCCAAAGGCTGATCAAGATACACAGCGGGCTCTATCCATACAAGCCGCCGAAAGTCGCAGGAACCCACGCCCGGCATGCGTCACAGGTCGGGTGTGCCTGAGTGCAACCTTGCCCCGCAAACGCCGACCGCCCTTTTCGGGGCGGTCGTCATGGTTTATCTGCAAGCCGTTGAGAACACGCAGAAAACCTTAACCGGTGTTGCGCAAACCGGCGGCAATACCGGCCACAGACACCAGCAGCGCCTGTTCCAGAGGGCTGTCCTGTGCGGCCTCCTGCTCACGCGAGCGCGCCAGCAACTCGGCCTGCAACAAGTGCAACGGGTCGAGGTAGGTGTTGCGCAGACGGATGAACTCAAGTGTGTCCGGGCTATGGGCCAGCAGTTGCGACTGGCCAGTCAGGCCAAGCACCACGCTGCACGCCTGCGACAATAGGTCGCGTAAGTGCGCACCCAGCGGCAGCAGGTCCGGTTGCACCAGACGCTCGTCATACAGGCGGGCAATATCGGCATCGGCTTTGGCCAGCACCATCTCCAGCATGTCGATGCGCGTGCGGAAGAACGGCCATTGCTCGCGCATCTGCCCCAGCAACTCGCCTTCACCACGCTCCAGGGCCTTGCTCAGTGCTGCTTCCCAGCCGAGCCACGCAGGCAGCATCAGGCGGGTTTGGGTCCAGCCGAAGATCCATGGAATGGCCCGCAGGCTTTCAATCCCGCCCGCGCGGCGCTTGGCCGGGCGACTGCCGAGCGGCAAGCGGCCAAGCTCCTGCTCTGGCGTGGACTGGCGAAAGTACTCGACGAACTGCGGATTTTCCCGCACCACGGCGCGGTAGGCGCTGACACCGTCTGCTGCCAATTCATCCATCAAATGGCGCCAGGCAGGCTCCGGTGGTGGCGGTGGCAACAGCGTGGCTTCCAATACGGCGGCCAGGTAGAGGTTGAGGTTCTGCTCAGCGATGTCCGGCAAGCCGAACTTGAAGCGGATCATTTCGCCTTGCTCGGTGGTACGGAAACGCCCCGCCACCGAGCCCGGCGGCTGCGACAGGATCGCCGCATGCGCCGGGCCGCCGCCACGGCCGACGGTGCCGCCGCGACCGTGGAACAACAGCAACTCCACCTGTTGTTCGCGGCAGATATCCACCAAACGTTCCTGTGCCCGGTACTGTGCCCAGGCGGCGGCAGTGGTGCCGGCATCCTTGGCGGAGTCCGAGTAGCCAATCATGACTTCCTGCGGGCCTTGCAACCGCGCGCGATAGCCCGGCAATTGCAGCAGGGTTTCCATCACCGGCCCGGCGTTATCCAGGTCGGCCAGGGTTTCGAACAGCGGCACCACTCGCATCGGCCGCTGCACGCCCGACTCTTTAAGCAGCAGCTGCACCGCCAGCACATCGGAGGCGGCGCCTGCCATCGAGATGACATACGAGCCCAGCGACGCAGCCGGCGCGGCGGCGATTTCCTTGCAGGTGTTCAACACCTCGGCCGTGTCCGCCGACGGTTTGAAGTAGCCCGGCAGCAGCGGTCGGCGATTGGTCAGCTCCTGGGTCAGGAAACTGATGCGCGCCTCTTCGTCCCAGTCTTCATAACGACCCAGGCCCAGGTAATCGGTGATTTCGGTCATGGCCGACGAATGCCGGCTGGAATCCTGGCGCACGTCCAGGCGTACCAAAAACAGGCCAAAGGTCACCGCACGGCGCAGGCAGTCGAGCAACGGGCCATCGGCGATCACGCCCATGCCGCACTCGTGCAGCGACTGATAACACAACTCCAGCGGGTCCAGCAGGTCACGGTTGTTCTGCAACACTTCGGCCGGCGCCGGGGTGTTGGCGGTCAGCGAGGTGTGCGCCCATTGGCGCGTGGCGCGCAGACGTTCGCGCAGTTGCTTGAGCAAGGCGCGATAGGGCTCGACGCTGTCGCCCACCTTGGCCTGCAACGCCGGGCTGGCCTGTTGCATCGACAGCTCGGACGCCAGGTGATCAATGTCGCGCAGGTACAGGTCCGCCGCCATCCAGCGCGCCAGCAGCAGCACTTCACGGGTCACCGGCGCGGTGACATTCGGGTTGCCGTCACGGTCGCCGCCCATCCACGAAGCAAAGCGAATCGGCGCTGCCTCCAGCGGCAGGTGCAGGCCGGTGGCGGCGTGCAAGGCATGGTCGGCTTTGCGCAAGTAGTTGGGGATGGCGTGCCACAGCGAATGCTCGATCACCGCAAAGCCCCATTTTGCTTCGTCCACCGGGGTGGGCCGTACGCGACGGATTTCTTCAGTGTGCCAGGCTTCGGCGATCAGTCGTTGCAGGCGTTCACGGATCTGTTCGCGCTCGGCACTGGTGAGGTCGCGGTGGTCCTGCAGCGCCAGTTGCGCGGCAATCGCATCGTATTTCTGAATAAGGGTGCGCCGCGCCACTTCGGTCGGGTGGGCAGTGAGGACCAGTTCAATCTCCAGCCGCGCCAACTGGCGGGCCAGCGACTCATTGCTGTGACCTTCGCTTTGCAGGCGGGCCAGCAACTCGGGCAACACACGGGATTCGAACGGTGCCGGTTGCGACTCATCGCGCCGGTGGATCAGTTGGTATTGCTCGGCAATGTTGGCCAGGTTGAGGAACTGGTTGAAGGCCCGCGCCACGGGCAGCAGTTCGTTTTCCTGCAATTGGTTCAAGCTGGCGCTCAGTTCCTCGCCGGCGGCTTGTTCGGCGACGGCTCCACGGCGGTCGGCCTTGGCGCCTTTGCGGATCTGCTCGATCTTGTCGAGAAAGTCGTCGCCGTACTGCTCTCGAATGGTGTTGCCCAACAGCTCACCCAGCAGGTGAACATCCTCACGCAAGCGTGCATCGATATCACTCATCAGCCAATCTCCAGCCAGAAATCCGGGACGCGCAGGTGTTCCAGAGTGCCGCCCGCGTCGGTTTCTGACAAGACACTTTAAACCTTGTGCGTTGCAGCTAGTCTCAACAGTGAGTCGCCGCGTTATCCGCGCTGGCGGCCGGACACTCATCACCGCCTGCTACTGCGGGCTCATTGAGGTTGCCATGAAGATTCGAGAACTGGCCCAGCATTGGGAAGAGAATGCCGCGGGTCGCTTGACCAAGACCGAATACGCGATTCATCTGGATGTGGAGTCTGCTGCACGGCTGGCCGCCATTGCCGAGATGTACCCCAAGCGCCACACCGAAGAACTGCTCGGCGAGCTAATCGGTGCCGCCCTTGAAGAGCTGGAAGCGAGCTTTCCCTACGTCAAGGGCCAGCACGTGATTGCCACCGACGAAGAGGGTGACCCGCTGTACGAAGACGTTGGCCCGACGCCACGCTTTCTCACGTTGTCCCGGCGCTATCTGCATGATTTGTCAGACAGTGCTGAAGAAAAGAAGCACTGATACACGCCCGCCAAACCTTATTTAGCCCAAGTATTCCGGGCCTTTCACGGGCTCGGAGTACCTTTGCGCGTTGCAAAAGTTCCAACTTTTAAACGCTGACCATTCAGTCAGATATTTTTTTAGGCAATTCGCCATCTTCTCTGAACTTTTGAAAAAAGCCTCCGGTCACAGCCAGTAAGCCATCACTTGGAACGGCCGTTTGAAAGCGTGTTTCGAGCTTAACCGCCGAGACCCGAACCGCTGACCAGTGCCATGGATTTTGATGTTTTTCAGGAGTTACCCAATGGAGTTGAAGACGATGAAGACCAGCACTGCCAAAACCTCGTTTAACCACCTGCGCGGGCTTAAATTGGCCGCGCTGGCAATCGGCACCAGCTTCCTTCTGGCGGGCTGCGCCGGCAACCCACCGACTGAGCAATATGCCGTGACCCAATCTGCGGTCAACAGCGCTGTGAGCGCCGGCGGCACCGAGTACGCAGCCGTGGAAATGAAGTCGGCTCAGGACAAGCTCAAAGAAGCCGAAATCGCCATGCATGACAAGAACTACGACAAGGCTCGTCAGCTGGCCGAACAAGCCGAGTGGGACGCTCGCGTTGCAGAGCGCAAAGCCCAGGCCGCCAAAGCCCAACAGGCTGTGAAGGACTCCCAGAAGGCTGTTCAGGAGCTGCGTCAGGAAGGCATGCGCCCAGCTGTTATCCAACAGCAATAAGCCAACGCCCTGATTGCATTGCACCCGAAATCGAATTGAAAGGACGACACGACTATGCGTAAACAATTGATGATCCCTGCCCTGCTGGCGATGAGCGTTGCCCTGGCGGCCTGCTCCACCCCGCCGAACGCGAACCTGGAAAACGCACGGACCAATTTCTCGGCCCTGCAGACCAACCCACAAGCCACCAAGCTTGCGGCGCTGGAAACCAAGGACGCCAGCGACTGGCTGGACAAGGCTGACAAGGCCTACCGCGACAAGGAAGACGAGAAGAAGGTCGACCAACTGGCCTACCTGACCAACCAGCGCGTTGAAGTGGCCAAAGACACCATCGTGCTGCGTGAATCCGAAGCCAAGTTGAAAAACGCTGGTGACGAACGTGCTCGCGCCCTGCTGCAAGCCCGTGATGCCCAGATCAAGCAACTGCAAGACAGCTTGAACGCTAAGCAAACTGATCGCGGCACCCTGGTGACCTTCGGTGACGTGCTGTTCGCCACCAACAAGTCCGACCTCAAGTCCAGCGGCCTGGTCAACATCACCAAGCTGGCGCAGTTCCTGCGTGACAACCCGGACCGTAAAGTGATCGTCGAAGGCTACACCGACAGCACCGGCTCCGACTCGTACAACCAGAGCCTGTCCGAGCGTCGTGCCGCTTCCGTGCAGCGCGCACTGGCTCAACAAGGCGTGGATATCTCGCGCATCGTGACCCAGGGTTACGGCAAGGAATACCCGGTTGCCGACAACGGCAGCGCATCGGGCCGTGCCATGAACCGTCGCGTTGAAGTGACCATCTCCAACGATAACCAACCGGTCAAGCCACGTTCGTCCGTCGCTAATTGATCGATTGAAGCAGTAAAAAAAACCCACCTTTCGGTGGGTTTTTTTATGCCTCAGACTTCGATTTTACGGCTGCTGTCATCGGCGGGCATCATGGCCTCCATGCCTTGTCGGCCCGCCATCAGTTTCTCCAGCTCCTGCGGACCTTTCTGGTCTTCGGCGCCACTGCCCTGAGAGCCACCCGCGGCCTTCGACAGCATGTCCATGAGCATCTTCATCGGGTCTTGTTTCTCTTGCTTCTGGGCGTCCTGCCCGCCCTGGGCGCCGTCTTCACCGCCCTGCCCCAGCTTTGCTGCGCCCTGGGCCATTTCCAACATCTTACTGATCGCGCCAATTCCACCAACCATGATCACTCTCCCGGATTCGATATACGCAAATTAACTATCAGCAACACTGACACGTCATTCAGTGGCTTCTTACGCGATACGGTTCCAGATATTTCCGTGATCATGTGGCGGGGATGAAGCGCAGGTCACTCCTGCAGTTGCGGCGTCTCCTGGCCCATGCAGCGCACGGCCTGCTTCTTGTTGTTCACCAGCACGCCGCTCAAGCCTTTTTGTTCGGTATCAAACATCACCAACACACCGTCGACGCACTGCGCCACTTGCGCAGCCGGCGTGAGGGAGATTTTGTAATCCTCGCCCGGCACCGTCTTGAGCAGGGTGAAGTCGCTGAGCAGCAACGCATCTTCCGGCTTGGCGAAGTGCAGGTAGCCGTAGTACCACAGGCAACCGACGGTGCCGATGATGGTGCCGACGCCGGTGAGGATCAGCGGGATCATGTTGCGTTCTTCGCTCATTGCGGGCTCTCTGACCTATCAACGTTAGGGTTCGGGTAATTGGGGATTTCCCCCAGGCGGCGCAGGCCGTTGAAGTGCTGCGGGTCGTCCAGATAACGCAGCATCACGGTTTGCCAGGTCTTGTCGGCAAATGTCTGCACATGGCCGCCACGCGTCAACTGCAACACCCTGGGCGGCGGCGCGGCCTGATACAGGCGAATGCCATTGGCCATCGGCACGATCGGATCATCCAGGCTATGGAACAGCAGCTTGGGCACGCCGGTCAGTTGCGGCATGGCGTTGATCGCACTGTCAGCGTCGGGCACCAGCCAAGACAGGGGCACTTGAAACGGCCATGTTATCCAGGACGTACTCAGGGCGAATTGTCCTACGTCACGATAACTGGCGGGCACACCGTCCAATACCAGCGCCTTGAGCTGCGGCTGGCGCTGCGGGTGCGCCGCCAGGTAATGCACGGCGAGTGCGCCACCCAGGCTTTGGCCCAACACAATCAACGGCCGTCCCTGGGTTTCAGGCGCCTTGTCGATCCAGTTGAACGCCGCATCAATGTCCTGGTAGATCGCCGGCAACGACGGCTTGCCTTCCGACAAACCATACCCGCGATAGTCCAGCAGCAGCACTTGATAGCCCTGCTCCGGCAGCCACCAACTGCCCCCCAGGTGCCACGCCAGGTTGCCGCCGTTGCCGTGCAAGTGCAGCACCGTGCCTTTGACTGGCACGCCGGATTTGGCTGGCAGCCACCAGGCGTGAAGTTTTACCCCGTCGGCAGTGGTCAGGGTGACATCGCGGTACTGCAGATGGGCTTTTTCCGGCGTGAACGGCAGACCGGGTTCGGGGTAGAACAGCAGCGAACTGCAGCCGTTCAATGTGAGTAGCAGGCAAAGAATGCCGAGGATTCTCATCCGTTGAAGCCTCGCAAGTGGGTTGGAAATCAATCTTGAGATCAATAGGGATCAAAGGTGGGAACTGGCTTGCCTGCTCCCACCTTTTGATCCGGTTTTTCAGGACTATCGCCTACAGGATATTCGAGTAATCGGCCTCGATCCGGTCCAGGCTCAAGTGATTGAGGAAGTTGGAGAAGCACATCCACGCCGCCAGCGCGTTCATGTCGCGAAACTGCTCGGGCAGGTACTTGGGCGGCACCACCAGGCCTTCATCGACCAACTGGCGCAGGGTGCGCATGTCTTCCAGCGTGGTCTTGCCGCAGAACAGCAGCGGCACTTGTTCCAGCTTGCCTTTGCGCACGGCCAGCTGGATGTAGTTGTAGACCATGATAAAGCCCTTGAGGTAGGACAAATCCTTGGTAAACGGCAGACCGGTCGGCGTCGAGCCGCGGAAAACCCGGCTGGCATTGCCGTAGCTTTCGGCCATCTCAAAGCCTTGCTCACGGAAGAATTCGAACACCTGCAGGAAGTCGGCGCCCTCCTCGACCATATGGATGGCACGGGTGCGGTTGGTCAACTTGCGCAAGCGGCTCGGGTATGAGGCGAAGGTGATGATCTCCATCAGAATCGCGAGGCCTTCCTGGGTCACGGTGGACGACGGCGGGCCCTTGGACAGGAAGGTGCAGATCGGCTGGTTCTGGCCGTTGAGCGTGGTGCCGACGTGCACCAGGCCTTCATGCACTTCCAGGGCGCGCACGTCGCGGTCGTTGAACATCGCATCGGCGCGGATCTTGATGTAGTCGGCGCCAGCCGCCGCGTCCGCGACAATCCCGTCGGACTCAAACACGCGGATGGTTTCCTCCGCTTCGCCAAACACCTTGTTCAGGCGGGTTTGCAGCAACGCCACTGCATCCTTGGCGGTAAGGGTCTTGGCTTCGTCCTTGAGGTCGCCACGGCCGTCGATGTTGTTCAGGTAGTCAGACAGCATCAAGCCCAGGTCCGCCAGGGTCGGGTCGCCGGCGTGGAACGCATCGGAGGCGGCGCCATACAGCTCCTGGGAGATCAGCCCGAAATCCTCGGTGCCGCGCGCCTCGAGCATGCGCACCACCATGCGGTATTCACGGCACATGCGCCGCATGATCTGCCCCACCGGGCTGAACTGGCCGAGGCGGCGGGTGATGTCGCGCTCGATGTTCTGGAACTCCAGCTTGACTGCGCTGGAATCGAACGACAGTGGCCGGTTCAGGTAGTAATCGCGGTCCACGGCCGGCATCGCCTTGCCCTTGGCCTTGAGGAAACCCTGGCGAATGTTCTCGTCCCACTTCACGGCGTCGAGGACGCGAATCGGTGTTTGCGCCAGCACAATGCGATCAGACAAGGTGCGTATCGTCTGCTGGTAATCGTCCACCCGGTGCTTCCTCTTTAAACGTTATTTGCCCGCGCGCTGGTAGCGCACGGCTTCAACGAACACATCGGCATTGGCCGGGTCATCCAGGTAGGCAAACACCTGGTCCATGGAGCTGTCCACCAGCACGCCGGCGCCTTCGACCGTGTCGACGGTGCTGCCGTGCAACACGTTTTGGCCGATGGCTTGGTGGATCTGCTCAAGGTCGAGGTTGTAGACCACCAACTCAGGCTTTTTGCCGCCCTCACTTTCAAAGTCAAAGCCGGCGAGGATGAAATGCCCACCCAGTTTGCCCGGCAACGGCGCCGACAAATACCAGCGGTTGCCATGGCGCGCCACGGTAAACAGGTACTCATCGCGCTGGGCCGGCTTGGCTTTAGGGTAGCTCACAGCTTTATAGCGGTGCTCACCAACACGAGTGATCTGCAGGTTAAGCGGCTCGCCCCAGGCATTTTTGCTCGACCAATGGCCGAGCAAGGCAGCCGGCGCGGCTTCACGGGCTGGCAGCGGGTCCTTGAAGGTCACCAGGCAACCGCTGAGCAACAGGAATGACAAAGCGATTAGCGCGACATGCCAGGCTTTCATTGCGTACTCCATCAAGTGTGGGCGCTGGCTTGCCTGCGATACAGGCGCCTCGGTGCATCAGGTCATCCAAGGCGATGCTGTCGCAGGCAAGCCGGCGCCCACATAAAGCGGATAGCGCACAGGGTGTGCTAGACCGAGGCCAACACCAAATGCATGTAACGCTTGAGGATTTCAAGCATCTCGTCAGCGGTGAGAGGCTCTGGCCCGCCAAGCAGGCCCTGATATTCCATCCGACCGATTATCGCCGTCAACACTTTGGCATCCTGTTGCGGCTCGCGGGAACCCAATACCTGGAAAAACTGCCCGGTGCCCTGCAACAGAATCTGCTGATGAGACCGCACCAGTTGCGCCAGCCGCGGGTTGAGCAAGGCTTCCTGGCGAAAGGCCTGCTCGGCCATCAGGTGTTCGCGGCGATTGGTCAGTTGGCGCATCACGTAGTCGGCGGTGAGCCGCGCAATGTCATCGGCCAATTGCGAGCGCGACTGCGGGCTGCCATCGCCATAGGCGACCATCTCGCGCAGCAGGCCTTCGTTGCGCACCCACAGCTTGCCCATGAAAGCGGCGCTGCGTTCCACATATTGGGCGAAGGTATCGGTGAGCAGGTCATCGATGTCCTTGAAATAGTAGGTGGTGGCCGACAACGGCACACCGGCCTCTGCCGCCACGGCGCGATGGCGTACGCCTCGTACACCATCGCGCACAACGATGCGCATGGCCGCATCGAGAATATCCTGCCTGCGCTGCTCGCTGCCCCGCCGGCTGGCCTTGCGGCCCTGATACTGAACGCTTTCAGCCACGGCAGCAGCAATGCCGGCGGCACCTTCTTGAGCCATTACGCGGTTCACGACAGATCTTCCTTTAAAAGGTGACGCGCTGCGTCACGGGCTGCATTCCCACGCAGAGCATGGGAACGATCACCTGGCGCCGTTCTCTTGACGGCTGAATGTGCCACACAAAAAAGCCGCCTTATAAAAGGCGGCTTCGGATTTCGCTACGGTTACGCTTGTGGCCGCATGTGCGGGAACAAGATCACATCGCGGATCGACGGCGAGTTGGTCAACAACATCACCAACCGGTCGATGCCGATACCTTCACCGGCGGTTGGCGGCATGCCGTATTCCAGGGCGCGGACGAAGTCGGCGTCGTAGTGCATCGCCTCGTCGTCGCCAGCGTCCTTGTCGGCCACCTGGGCCATGAAACGCTCGGCCTGGTCTTCCGCGTCGTTAAGCTCGGAGTAGGCGTTGGCGATTTCGCGCCCGCCAATGAACAGCTCGAAACGGTCGGTGACGTTCGGGTTGTCGTCGTTGCGACGGGCCAGCGGCGACACTTCGAACGGGTACTGGGTAATGAAGTGCGGCTGTTCCAGCTTGTGCTCCACCAGTTCTTCGAAAATCATCACCTGCAATTTGCCCAGGCCTTCAAAACCCAGCACCTTGGCGCCGGCTTTCTTGGCGATGGCGCGGGCCTTGTCGATGTCGGTCAGGTCGTCAGCGGTCAACTCAGGGTTGTACTTGAGGATCGAATCGAACACCGACAGGCGCACGAACGGCTCACCGAAGTGGAACACCTTGTCGCCGTACGGCACGTCGGTGCTGCCCAGAACCAGCTGCGCCAACTCGCGGAACAACTCTTCGGTCAGGTCCATGTTGTCTTCGTAGTCGGCGTACGCCTGGTAGAACTCCAACATGGTGAATTCAGGGTTGTGACGGGTCGAGACACCTTCGTTACGGAAGTTGCGGTTGATCTCGAAGACTTTTTCGAAGCCGCCAACAACAAGCCGCTTGAGGTACAGCTCAGGCGCAATGCGCAGGAACATTTCCATGTCCAGCGCGTTGTGGTGGGTTTCGAACGGCTTGGCTGCGGCACCACCGGGGATGGTTTGCAACATCGGCGTTTCCACTTCCAGGAAGTCGCGCTTCATCAGGAAGCTGCGGATGTGCGCAATCACCTGCGAACGCACGCGGAAAGTCTGGCGCACGTCTTCGTTGACGATAAGGTCAACGTAGCGCTGGCGGTAGCGCTGTTCGGTGTCGGTCAGGCCGTGGTGCTTGTCCGGCAGCGGGCGCAGGGATTTGGTCAGCAGGCGTACGCTGGTCATTTCAACGTACAGGTCGCCCTTGCCGGAACGGGCCAGGGTGCCAACGGCTGCAATGATGTCGCCCATGTCCCAGGTTTTCACCGAGGCCAGGGTTTCTTCCGGCAGGGTTTTACGGTTGACGTAGACCTGGATGCGCCCGGTCATGTCCTGGATCACCATGAACGAGCCACGGTTGAGCATGATGCGACCTGCCACCTTGACCGGGATTGCAGCCTCTGCCAGCTCTTCCTTG
>Ga0153931_100269_pt1 | contig 15966 bp, 14 predicted proteins | sample TSNJ015MetaG_FD_104730 | JGI IMG/M metagenome (GOLD analysis project Ga0153931, IMG submission 104730) | Attine ant fungus gardens microbial communities from New Jersey, USA - TSNJ015 MetaG | ecosystem: Host-associated > Fungi > Mycelium > Unclassified | place: USA: New Jersey, Wharton State...
AAATTCAACATATCGTGTAGAGATTCTCAGTGACACAAGCAACACAGTGGCGCCACCTTAACCCTTTTTCCGGAACGTGCCAATGTTTCTTGCGAAGGTTTCTCTGTTTTAGGGATCGGCGGTGTGACAGTTCGTCGCCAGAACCCGTATTTCCAGCGTGTTCGGCGAGAATTTCAGTGTGGACTTTGAACACGGCGGCGCGCCCGGTAAGATGCCGGACAGATTTTTTCCACCTCGCTATTCAGGACACCCGCCATGAGCATCAAATCGGACAAGTGGATTCGCCGCATGGCGCAGGAACACGGCATGATCGAGCCTTTCGTCGAGCGCCAGGTGCGCGGCAGCGACGACAGCCGTGTGATTTCCTACGGTGTGTCGAGCTACGGCTACGATGTGCGCTGCACCAACCATTTCAAGGTGTTCACCAACATCAATTCGGCGATCGTCGATCCGAAGAACTTCGACGCCGGCAGCTTCGTCGACATTCACAGCGACGTCTGCATCATTCCGCCGAACTCCTTCGCCCTGGCCAGCACCGTCGAATACTTCCGCATTCCGCGCAACGTATTGACCATCTGCCTGGGTAAAAGCACCTACGCGCGCTGCGGCATCATCGTCAACGTCACTCCGCTCGAGCCTGAGTGGGAAGGTCACGTGACGCTGGAATTCTCCAACACCACCAACCTGCCGGCGAAAATCTACGCCAACGAAGGCGTGGCGCAGATGCTGTTCCTCGAATCCGACGAGCAGTGCGAAGTTTCGTACAAGGATCGCGGCGGTAAATATCAGGGCCAGCGCGGCGTGACTCTACCGCGTACCTGATCCATCCGGCAGTTCGCGGGAATTCTTTGGCGGGCAGACACTCTATGGGGTGTACTGCCCGTTTTTGCTTCTGGCAAAGCGGGCCTTCGCCGAGGAGGGTTCCATGAAGATCGATCCGCATATCACCGCCGAACTGGCAAGGCTTGAGCCCAATCAGGTTGGCGTACTGGCCTGGTCTCTGCTGGCACACCCGCTGAACATGGCCGGCGGGATTCCCGGCCAGCCTGATCCCGACACCCCCAACGAACAACCGACCGAACCAGGCGAGCCAACGCTGCCGGACGAGCCGCCACCCGCGCCAGTGGCCTGAGTCACTGCCCCATGAATGGCCAGTCAGCTGAGGTTTGCCCAAGACCTCAGCTGACTGGCCATATTTCGTCATCACCGACGACAAAAATCCTGCAGGCGTCATCCTTCTCCACCGGAAAGCCGCCGGTAAACGCGCCAAACGCCGGCAGCAGGCTCAAACGTTCGCCCAGCCGGAAACACGCCAGCCGTAAACGCTGCCGCCCCTTGCCATTGAGCCGATAGACCGGATGCACGTGCCCGGCCAGCACATGGCGTTCGGGATGCGGGTCGGGTTCGTGCTGCAAGGCAAACGGCCCGAGCAGCAGCGGCTCCGGCACTACCCGGATGTTCAACGATTGGGGCGGATCGCCGGCGCGTTTGTCGTGATTGCCACGAATCAGCGTCATCGGCAGATCCACGTGACGTGCACGCCATTCGGCCAAGGCATTCAGGGTGCCCGCTGCATGCGAACCGGGGCCGTGCAGAAAGTCACCGAGGAAAATCAGCTGCCGGCAGGGCAGTCTCGCCAGCAAGCGGTCGAGCACGTCGATGTTGGCCGCCGTGGTGCCCTGCGGCACTGGCTGGCCGAGGCTGCGGTAGGCCGCAGCCTTGCCGAAATGCACATCGGCGATCAGCAGCGCTTGCTGCGCCGGCCAGTACAGGGCCTTTTCCGGCAGCAACCAGAGTTCTTCACCGGCCAGGCGTACGGGATAAGCTGCGCTCATGAGGTTTTACCCTTGTCCGCGGATTTTTCCAGATCGCCGACCATGCGCCGGATACGGTCGGCGAGTTTTTCCGAACTCATGCTTTCGCGCATGCGCTCGACCAGTAATGGAAAGCCCAGCGGTGTAGGACGTTTAATCAGGTGCATGTCCAGTTTCATCCGATTGATCCGCTCCAGTGTCTGTTCCAGACGACGAATATCCAGTTCTTCGCGTAGGACTTCTTCCCCGGCCTGAGCCAGCAGCAGGTTGTCGGCGTCGTATTGCTTGAACACTTCGAAGAACAATCCGCTGGAGGCCTGCACCTGACGGGTGCTTTTCGGCACGCCGGGATAACCGGCGAACACCAGCCCGGCGATCCGCGCGATTTCACGGAAACGCCGCAACGCCAGCTCCCCGGCATTGAGGCTGGCCAGCACGTCGCGCAACAGATGATCGGGGCTGAGCAGCGCCGCATCGAGTTGCCCGGACCAATCGACCGGCGTGGCGCTGAGCAACTCCAGCCCGTAATCATTCACTGCAATCGAAAACGTCAGCGGCTGGCGCTGACTCACGCGCCACGCCAACAGGCTGGCGAGCCCCAGATGCACCTGACGCCCGGCAAACGGGTAGAGGAAAAGGTGCCAGCCCTCGCGGGATTTCAGCACTTCGGCCAACAGGCTGTCGGAGGTAGGCAGGCCCGACCAGCGCGCCTGGGTTTGCAGCAACGGTTGCAGCGCCTGCATTTCCGGACCGGCAAACTCCCCGCGCGCTGCCGCCGTGAAGCGGCTGACCACGGCGGCGGCCAGTTCGTTGGAAAGCGGCATCCGCCCGCCATTCCAGCGCGGCACGGCGGCTTTTTTCGCGGTGCTGCGTTTGACGTACGCGGTCATGTTTTCCACGCGTACCAATTCCAGCAAACGCCCGGCGAACAGAAAGCCGTCACCCGGTTTCAGGCGCGCGATAAAGCCTTCCTCGACGCTGCCCAACTGCTTGCCGCCGCCACCCTTGCTCCAGAATTTCAGATGGATGCTCGCGTCGCTGACGATGGTGCCGATGCTCATGCGATGACGGCGCGCCAACCGCGCATCGGGGACACGCCAGACGCCGTGTTCGTCCGGCTCGACCCGGCGGTAATCCGGATAGGCTGTCAGAGAAAGCCCGCCGTGACGTACGAAAGCCAGCGCCCAGGCCCAATCCGCCAGCGTCAGGTCGCGATAGGCCCAGGCGCCACGCACTTCTTCGTACAACTCTTGGGGAATAAAGCCACCGCCCAGCGCCATGCTGACCAGATGCTGCACCAGCACATCCAGCGGTTTATGCGGCGACAGACGCGGTTCGATGTGTCGTTGCTCCACCGCGTCACCTGCGGCGGCGGCTTCGATCAGTTCCAGGCTGTGGGTCGGCACCAGCGTCACTCGCGAGGTGCGCCCCGGCGCGTGACCGGAGCGCCCGGCGCGTTGCATCAGTCGCGCCACGCCTTTGGCCGAGCCGATCTGCAGCACCCGTTCCACCGGTAAAAAGTCCACGCCCAGATCCAGGCTCGAGGTGCAGACCACGGCTTTCAACTTTCCGTCCTTCAACGCTTGCTCGACCCAGCCGCGGGTCTCGCGGGACAGTGAGCTGTGGTGCAGCGCGATCAACCCGGCCCAGTCCGGACGCGCTTCGAGCAACGCCTGATACCAGATCTCCGACTGCGCGCGGGTGTTGGTGAACACCAGGCTGCTGGCGCAGGCGTCCAGTTCGGCAACAACCTGCGGCAGCATCTTCAGGCCGATGTGCCCGGCCCAGGGAAAACGCTCGATGGCGGGTGGGATCAAGGTGTCGACCTTGAGTGATTTTTCGCTCTGGCCTTGCACGCTGATGCCACAGCCCTGTGGGATCAGCACCTGTTCGGCGTGGGCTTGATTACCGAGGGTAGCGGACACGCCCCAGACGATCAGCTCGGGTTGCCAGTGGCGCAGGCGGGCGAGGGCCAGTTGCAGCTGTACGCCGCGTTTGTTGCCAAGCAGCTCGTGCCATTCATCGACGACGATCATCCGCAGGCTCGACAAGGCAGTTTTGGCGTCGGCACGGGCGAGCAGCAGGGTCAGGCTTTCCGGGGTGGTGATCAGCGTGGTCGGCAGGCGCCGGCCCTGACGCGCGCGTTCGGCGCTGCTGGTGTCGCCGGTGCGCAGGCCGATGCTCCACGGGATCTGCAAATCGCTGACCGGCGCTTGCAGGGCGCGAGCAGTGTCGGCAGCGAGGGCGCGCATCGGCGTGATCCACAGCACGGTCAGTGGTTCGCTCTGGGGTTTGCGTTTGCTGGTTGTGGCTGCGGGCGCGGCCAAACGGGCGAAGCGGTTGAGCGCAGCGAACCACACCGCATAGGTTTTACCGGCGCCGGTACTGGCGTGGAGCAGGCCTGACTGACCTTTTTTAACGGCGGCCCAGACGTTTTTCTGAAAGGCGAACGGCTTCCAGCCGCGTGCGCTGAACCAGAGTTTTGCGAAGTCGGGAGATGTCGCCATGCCTGCTGCACGCTCTGGAGGTGATACTCCAATGACCGCGCGGCAGGTCGACAAGTTTGATTTTCAGGCTGGCACGGTGTGCTTTTTTGTAGGAGTGAGCCTGCTCGCGATGGCGTCAGCACATTGAACATTGATGTGACTGCAACACCGCTTTCGCGAGCAAGCCCGCTCCCACAGGGGAACTGTGGATGGGGTTACTTGAGGTTACCGCTGAGGAACTGCTTCAGCCGTTCACTCTTCGGATTGCCCAGCACATCTTCCGGTGCGCCTTCTTCTTCCACCAGCCCTTGATGCAGAAACAGCACCTGACTCGATACCTTGCGTGCAAAGCTCATTTCGTGGGTGACCATGATCATCGTCCGGCCTTCTTCAGCCAGCCCCTGAATCACCCGCAACACCTCACCCACCAGCTCCGGGTCGAGCGCCGAGGTCGGTTCGTCGAACAGCATCACTTCCGGTTCCATCGCCAGCGCCCGGGCAATCGCCACCCGCTGTTGCTGGCCGCCGGAGAGAAACGCCGGGTACTGATCGGCAACCCGTGCGGGCAGGCCGACCTTGTCCAGGTAACGGCGAGCGCGGTCTTCGGCTTCCTGCTTGCTGCAACCCAGCACCCGGCGCGGGGCCATGGTGATGTTTTCCAGCACGGTCATGTGGCTCCACAGGTTGAAGTGCTGGAACACCATCGCCAGGCGCGTGCGCAGGCGTTGCAACTCGTTCGGGTCGGCGACGTGCATGCCGTGGCGGTCGGTGACCATGCGGATCGCCTGGCCATCGAGGCTCATGGCGCCATCGTTGGGTTGTTCGAGGAAGTTGATGCAGCGCAAAAAGGTGCTTTTGCCCGAGCCGCTGGCGCCGATCAGGCTGATCACGTCGCCGGTTTTGGCCTTGAGCGAAACGCCTTTGAGTACCTGATGGTCGCCGTAGCTTTTGTGCAGACCTTCAACAGTCAATTTGTACATGGGACAGACATCCTCAAGGCGAAAGTAGGTAGCCGCTGCGATAGGCTTCGGCGCCCGCCACGTGGGCGATGACCATTCCGGCAGTGGCCATGCGCCGCAGCGAGCGGGCGTACATCACGCCGGCAGCGGTACAGCAAATAGAGGTCACCCGATCAGTGATCGGGTCGATGATTTCGGCAATCTGTTGCCCGGCGTCGAGGTATTGCCCGGCCTCTGCGGTGTACACCAGCAGGCCGCCAACGGGCGTCACCACCGGTTCGACACCCGCCAGTGGCGTGGCGGCGAAGGGCAGCGGCGGCAACGCTGCCGGTTCGCCGACAATCGCGCCGAATTGCACCAGATAGTCGAGCAATGCCTGGCAGTCGCGGCTGGCCATCGGGTGATTGACGTCACCCTGGCCGCGCAATTCGACGGTCACCGAAAAGCTGCCCAGCGGAATCGCGAAGTGCTCGCCAAAGCGTTCCTGCAGTTGCCACCACAGCAGGGTGAAGCATTCGTCGAACGACTGGCCGCCGGAATCGGTGGCCAGCAGACTGGCCTGGGCTTCGATGTAACGCGCCAGCGGCTCGACCTGCGGCCACGCCTCGGGCGTGGTGTAGAGGTGAACCACCGATTCGAAATCGCAGTGCAGGTCCAGCACCATGTCGGCATCGCACGCCAACCGTTGCAGGGTCAGGCGCTGGGATTGCAGTTGCGTGGCGGCGGTCTGGCGGGCGAGGGCGTTGCGCAGGCTGGTGCGGATCAACTCAAGGTTGCGCTGCGGGTCGTCGCCCAGCTTGCCCTCGATGTCATTGCCGATTTCTTCGCTGAGGTCGACGAACCAGCGATTGAAATTCTGCCCGCTCTCCAGTTCGTAGCGGCCCAGCGGCACGTCCATCAGCACTTGTTCAAGGCCGACCGGATTGGCTACCGGCACCAGCACGATCTGGCTGCGCAGGCGCCCGGCGGCTTCCAGCTCCGCCAAGCGCTGCTTGAGATGCCAGGCGACGAGCATGCCGGGCATTTCATCGGCATGCAGCGAGGCCTGGATGTAGATCTTGCCTTGGGCCTGCTCCGGGCCGAAGTGGAAGCTGTGGATCTGTCGTGCGGTCCCCGGCACCGGGGCCAACAGGTCATGGATCTGGTGTCGCATTACAGGTTTTCCTAGTGGGTCGGCCCGAGGAACGCCAGCCATCGGCGTTCGGCGAGGCGGAACAGGCCGACCAGCGCAAAGGTAATGGTCAGGTAGATCAGCGCGGCGATGCCGAACGACTGGAAGGTCAGGTAGGTCGCCGAGTTGGCGTCCCGCGCAACTTTCAGGATGTCGGGGATGGTCGCGGTGAAGGCCACGGTGGTCGAGTGCAGCATCAGGATCACTTCGTTGCTGTAATACGGCAACGAGCGACGCAGCGCCGACGGCATGATCACGTAGGCGTACAGCTTCCAGCCGGTCAGTCCGTAGGCCTTGGCCGCTTCGACTTCGCCATGGTTCATGCTGCGGATCGCTCCGGCGAAAATCTCCGTGGTGTAGGCGCAGGTGTTCAGGGCGAACGCGAGGATCGTGCAGTTCATCGCATCGCGAAAGAAACTGTCGAGCAACGGCTGCGCGCGCACGGCGGCCAGGCTGTAGATCCCGGTGTAGCAGATCAGCAACTGGATGTAGAGCGGCGTGCCCCGGAACAGGTAGGTGTAGAACTGCACCGGCCAGCGCACATAGAAGTGCGAGGACACCCGGGCAATCGACAACGGGATCGACACCAGAAAGCCAATGAAGATCGAGGCGCTGAGTAGCCACATCGTCATCGCCAGACCGGTGATGTTATTGCCGTCGGTATAAAGGAAGGGTTTCCAGTATTCCTGCAGGAGTTCGATCATCGTACGGCCTCCCGGGCACCGGCGGCGTAGCGACGCTCGAGCCAGCGCAGGATGACGTTCGAAGCACTGGTGATCAGCAGATAGATCAAGGCGGCGAGTACCAGGAAGTAGAACAGTTGATAGGTGCTTTTACCGGCGTCCTGCGCGGCTTTGACCAGATCGGCCAGACCGATGATCGACACCAGCGCGGTGGCCTTGAGCATCACCATCCAGTTGTTGCCGATGCCCGGCAGGGCGAAGCGCATCATTTGCGGGAACACCACGAAGCGAAAACGCTGGCCACGCTTGAGGCCGTAGGCGGTGGCCGCTTCGACCTGACCACGCGGTACGGCGAGGATCGCCCCACGGAAGGTTTCGGTGAAATACGCGCCGTAGATGAAGCCCAGGGTGATCACCCCGGCGGTGAAAGAGTCGATTTCGATGTAGTCCCACTCCATGACGTCGGTCAGGGCCGTCAGCCAGGTTTGCAGGCTGTAGAAGATCAACAGCATCAGCACCAGATCCGGCACCCCGCGAATCAGCGTGGTGTAGAGCTGGGCAGGCAGGCGCAGCAGTTTCGATTTCGACAGTTTGGCACTGGCGCCCAAGAGGCCGAGCAACACGGCCACCAGCAGCGACAACGCCGACAATTTGATGGTCATCCAGGTGCCTTCCAACAGCAACGGGCCGAAACCCTTGAGGCTGAAGGCGGAGAGCCCCAGATTTTGTAAGAGGTTTTCGAACATAAATCAGCAACCTGAGCGGATGGAAAAGGCGCCCATCGAGTGATGGGCGCCAGGGCATTATTTACCGCTGTACAGATTCAGATCGCCAAAGTGTTTCTTTTGAATCTCGGCGTATTTGCCGTCATCGTGTAACGCTTTGATACCTTTATCTAAAAGCGCCTTCAGCTCTTTGTTACCTTTCTTAATACCGACAGCGGTTTTGGCTGGCAGCAATTCGCTGTCGACCGGCTTGCTGACTTCATAGTTGGCGCCATCCGGCGACTTCAAAAAGCCCAGTTCGGCTTGCAGCATGTCCTGGATCGAGGCGTCGAGACGGCCGTTTTTCAGGTCGGCGTAAACCTGATCCTGGTTGGCGTAAGCCTGGATTTTCACCCCGGCCTTCTCCAGCACAGCCTTGGCATAGGCTTCCTGGATGGTGCCTTGCTCGTAACCGACCGACTTGCCCTTGAGGGAAGCGACGTCATCGCTCAGGCCGGAACCCTTCTTGAACACGTAGGAAGTCGGGCCGGAGAACAGCTCGCTGGAGAAATCGATCGCCTTTTCACGGGCCGGGGTCACGGTCATCGACGAGATCACACCGTCGAATTTGTTGGCGTTGAGGCCCGGAATCATGCCGTCGAAGTCGCTTTCAACCCATTTGCACTTGACCTTCAGCTCGGCGCAGATCGCGTTGCCCAGGTCGATGTCGAAGCCCACCAGGCTGCCGTCGGCCGCTTTCGACTCGAACGGTGCGTAGGAAGGATCAACGCCAAAACGCAGCTCTTTGTATTCCTTGGCCAGCGCGGAGCCGGCGGCCATGCACAACGCCAGTGCAGAAAGGGTCAGCAATGCTTTTTTCATTATTCAATCCCTAAGAACCAATATGAGCGCTTGTGGCGCAGAATTATTGTTACTGCAACGCGTACGACCTATAGAAAGTAGCAATTTCCGAACCAGAGTCCCGAACAAGTGTTTTAAAAGGTTGGGGGAGGGAGGAGGGAGAAGGATTGGTGCACAAGAATGGGCGGCCGTTGAAGGCTGCACCAAGTTGGGTCGTTACGGGATGGAATGAGCCGTTGTGGCGAGGGAGCTTGCTCCCGCTGGAGGGCGAAGCTCTCCCCTGGATTTTTCAGAAAGACCGTCTTTTTGCGACTGCTGCGCAGTCGAGCGGGAGCAAGCTCCCTCGCCACAGGGCGTTCATCCAGTTAAATGTGATCGGTGTCCCCGGAAACCGGGTCAGGCCAGCAAATCCTGCAGCGTCGCCAGGCTGTCGGCCTCATCCACCGTCTTGTCCTGCCGCCAGCGCAGCATTCGCGGAAAGCGCACGGCGATCCCGCTCTTGTGCCGTCGCGACAGGGCGATGCCTTCGAAACCCAGTTCGAACACCAGACTCGGCTTGACGCTGCTGACCGGGCCGAATTTTTCCACGGTGGTCTTGCGCACGATGCTGTCGACCTGACGCATTTCCTCGTCGGTCAGCCCCGAATAGGCCTTGGCGAACGGCACCAGCGCTCGTTGGCTGGACTCAGGCGGGCCGTCCCACACGGCGAAGGTGTAATCGCTGTACAGACTGGCGCGCCGGCCGTGTCCGCGCTGGGCGTAGATCAACACCGCATCGACGCTGAACGGGTCAACTTTCCACTTCCACCACACGCCCATGTCCTTGGTCCGGCCCACGCCATACAAGGCATCGCGGGCCTTGAGCATCATGCCCTCGACCCCCAGTCGCCGCGAGGCTTCACGCTGACGGGCGAGGTCGAACCAGTCGCTGCCGGTCAGAATCGGCGAGGGCAGTAACACCGGGTTGTTACCGTGGGCGATGACTTGTTCCAGTTGCGCCCGCCGTTCGGCCTGCGGACGGTTGCGCCAGTCCTCGCCCTGCCACTCCAGCAAGTCGTAGGCGAGCACCACCACCGGCACTTCTTCGAGGATTTTCTTGTCGAGGGTTTTGCGCCCGATGCGTTGCTGCAGCAGGGCGAATGGTTGTACCGCCGGCGGTGCGCTCGATTGCGGATCGAAGGCGTCTTCGGTGCTCGGATGAGTGCTTTTCCAGACCACGATTTCCCCGTCGATCACCGTGCCATCGGGTAACGCGTGGACCAGTGTGTCGAACTCGGGAAAGCGCTCGGTCACCAGTTCTTCACCCCGCGACCAGACCCACAGCCGACCCTCGCGCTTGACCACTTGCGCGCGGATGCCATCCCACTTCCATTCCACCTGCCAGTGGCTCGCCGGCCCCAATAGCCCTTCAAATTCCTCGACCGGTTGCGACAAGGCATGCGCGAGGAAGAACGGGTAGGGCTGGCCGCCGCGCTGGGCGTGTTCGTCGGCGGACTCCGGCGCGATCAGTTTCAGGTAGCTGGCCGCGTTCGGCCGGTTCGACAGGTCGGTGTAACCCACCAGTCGTTGCGCCACGCGTTTGCTGTCGAGGCCGGCCATCGACGCCAAGGCACGAGTGACCAGCAGTTTCGACACGCCGACGCGAAAGCTGCCGGTGATCAACTTGATGCACAGCATCAGGCTCGGCCGATCCAGTTGCGCCCACAGGGCGGGCAGTTGGCGGGCGAGGTATTCCGGGGTTTCACCGCGCAGCGGCAGCAGCTTGTCTTCGATCCATTCGGCGAGGCCCGCCGCGGAGCTGTGCGAATTCTCCGGTAGCACCAGGGAAATGGTTTCCGCCAGATCGCCGACGGACTGATAACTTTCCTCGAACAGCCACGGTTGCAGCCCAGATACCTCCACCGCCAGTTCGCGCAGGATGCGCACCGGCACCAATTGCCGTGGCCGCCCGCCGGACAGAAAGTACACCGCCCACGCCGCGTCCTGCGGTGCAGCCTGGGCGAAGTAACTTTGCATCGCCGCCAGTTTGGCGTTGCTGGACGTGGTGGCGTCGAGTTCGGCGTACAACTCGGCGAAGGCTTTCATGCTTGCACCTCGGCGATGGCAGGTTCGGCGTCGATGTTTTCCTCTTCGTCGTCGCCGTACTCGGTGTTGAAACCCTGCGCGTCCAAGCCTTGTTCACGCAGATGGCGCACCAGCACGCCGATCGAACCGTGGGTCACCATAACGCGCTCGGCGCCGGTCTGCTCGATGGCCCAGAGCAGGCCTGGCCAGTCGGCGTGATCCGACAGCACAAAGCCGCGATCCACGCCACGACGCCGGCGGGTGCCGCGCAGGCGCATCCAGCCGCTGGCGAAGGCATCACTGAAATCACCGAAACGGCGCATCCAGGTGCTGCCACCGGCCGAGGGCGGGGCGATGACCAGCGCTTGACGCATGATCGGGTCGGACTTTTTGATGTCGCCGGCATAAATCGTCGGCGGCAGGTACACGCCGGCCTCGCGGTAGACCCGGTTCAGCGGCTCGACCGCGCCGTGACTGAGGATCGGGCCGAGGCTGGCGTCGATCCCGTGCAGGATCCGCTGGGCTTTGCCGAACGAATAACAGAGCAGCACACTGGCCTTGCCCGCCGCGATGTTCGCCTGCCACCACTGATTGATCTCGCTGAACACCTGCGCCTGCGGCTGCCAGCGGTAGATCGGCAGGCCGAACGTCGATTCGGTGATGAAGGTGTGGCAGCGCACCGGTTCGAACGGCGCGCAGGTGCCATCGGGTTCGATTTTGTAATCCCCCGACGCGACCCAGACTTCGCCACCGTATTCCAGGCGTACCTGAGCCGAACCGAGCACATGCCCGGCGGGATGGAAACTCAAGGTCACCCCGTGGTGGGTCAGCCGCTGGCCGTAGGCGAGGGTTTGCAGGTTGATGTCCTGACCCAGACGCGCACGCAAAATCCCTTCGCTGGCGCTGCTGGCAAGGTAGTGCTGATTGCCGTTACGGGCGTGATCGCCGTGGGCATGGGTGATCACCGAGCGCTCAACCGGGCGCCACGGGTCAATGTAGAAGTCCCCGGCCGGGCAATACAAACCTTCGGGGCGGGCGATAACAAGGTCCATGTCGTTACCAGAATGGAGGGCTTGTTAGCTAAGAGGTTGGCGCGAGTCCGGAAGTTCTATCGATTATTTCCCAGGCGATGCAAAACCAATGTGGGAGCGGGCTTGCTCGCGAATGCAGTGTGTCAGGCAATACAAAATCGCCTGACACGACGCCTTCGCGAGCAAGCCCGCTCCCACAGGGAGGGATTGCGTTTATTTGCCCGGAGTCAGGGTCAAACGCGTCTTGCCATACACCCGGTCAAAGTTCTGCGGCTGCATCGGCAAGCCGATGTACTGACCCTTGAGCCACGCATCGATGCCATTGAGGTAGTTCGGGCTGGTCGGGTTGCCGGACTGGCCGGTGCCGTTCTGGCCCATCAGCGGCTCGCTCTGGCTGAAGTCGACGATGAAACGCATCGACGGCGCCCGCGTGGTGTTGAAGTCCTTGCCCCAGGCAAACGCCGCGGTATTGAGCGTGGTGTGATCGCCGCCGGCTGCCAGCGGCCCGCGAACGGTCTGGCCGTTGGCGTTTTTCCACGTGTAGCCATGCAGTTTGCCCCACTGCCAGGCCTTGTGATCGCCACCCAACTGACTGTCGCCAGCGTTGATCGCGGCTGCCAGACTGCGCGCCAGAATCTGTGCCTTGTCTTCTTTTTGCGGTGTGCGGATGTCATCCCAGAACGGGCTGTCTTCACGCCCCAGCAGGTGATCGGCCTGCGCCGAATAGGACAAGTCGCCATTGGCGATAAAGGCTTTCCACGCCGGGCTGGACTCGGGGCCAAGTTCGTCGAGGAAGATCTGCTTCATGCTTTCTTGCAGAAACAACTCGTAGATCGCCGCATCCGCCGACGTCGGGCTGAGCTTGCCGTCGAACGTCATCAATCGGGTCAAGGCCTCGCGAGCCTTGCTGCGATCGGCTTCCGGCAGGGCGTCAATCGCCTGTTTCAGCGGCTGCTTCATGCCCGGCGCTTCGAACATTTTTTTCAGCTTGGCGGCAAACGTCGTGGTCTGGTCGTACTGCATAGCGATCACGCTGCGACCGTCCTGTTTGCCACTGCCGGCCAGTTCCGCCAGACGTTCGCCGCGCTCCGGCGCCGCCCAGGAGTTGGACAGTTGCATGCCGTAGCCATGGGGAATGACGCGCTGGTTGGCGGTGCCGAGCCAGCCCTGGGTCGGGTCCTGATCGTACGGGTGCAGCATCGGGTCGGCGTAACCGTCCCAGTCATAGCGACCTTCCCAGCCCGGCGATGGCAGCAGGCCTTCGCCTTCACGACGGTTGGGGAATCGCCCGGTGACTTGCCAGCCGATGTTGCTGGCGTCGGCGAATACCATGTTCAGGGCGATGGCACGGATCTCGCGACTGGCGTCCGAGGCGCGTTCAACGTTCTGTGCGCGGGTCAGGTCAAAAAACGCGTCCAGCGATTTGTCGTCTGTGAAGCTCGGTGTTTGCAGGGCCAGGCCAAAACCATTGCCTTGTGCGGCCTGGGCACTGTTGAGCAGCGCGCCGTGGCGGGTTTCGTACACCGCTTCGCGAATCGGCCGCTGGCCTTTGACGAAATAGGTTTCGTTGCGCACGCCCAGCGGTTGCCACTTGCCGTTGACCTCATAGGTCAGGCTGTTGCCCTGACGGCGGATCTTTTCCAGGAACAGGTCCTGGTTGTCACCGAGCACGCTGGTGGCGCTCCACGCGACTTTGCCGTTGAAACCGCCGAGGATCATCGGCAGACCGGCGACGGTGACACCGGCAGCCTGATATTTCGGCGCGCGGATCTGCACGAAGCTCCACAGCGACGGTGCCGCCAGTGGGCCATGGCTGTCGCTGGCCAGAATGCTCTTGCCGCTGCGGCTGCGTTGCGGGGCGATCGCCCAGTTGTTCGACGTGCTGGCGCCCAGCAGATTCATCGCTGCCAATTGCTGGCTGGCATTGCTCAGCTCGGTGAGACCGGGGATCTGCCCGTTGAGCTTGAGGCCTTGCAGCTTGTCGGCCTCGGCCAGTGGCAGATTTTCATCGGGTGCGGACGGGGTCAGCCAGGCGAGTTTGTCGCTGGTCACGGTTTGCGCCAGCACCAGGGATGAGATCTCTTCCGGCAGGTTGGCCGACTGGCTGAAGTTCAGCAGCGCGAAGATCAGCGCCGAATCTTCCGGTTTCCAGTATTCCGGCTTGTAGCCACTGGAGGCGAGGTCGCCCGGCAACTTGTCGGCGTAGCGGAACAGGTAGGCGTTGACGCCCCGTGCATAGACTTCAAAGAAGCGCTGGAGCCGTGGCGACGAAGCCTTGTAAAGCTCGGCGGCGCTTTTCTTCAGGTTGACCGCACGCATGTAGCGGTCGGCGTCGAGCATCGACGGCCCGGACATTTCCGCCAGACGTCCCTGAGCCAGCAGGCGCAGGGTGACCATCTGGTTGATGCGGTCGCTGGCATGAACATAGCCGAGACTGAACAGTGCGTCGTGGAAACTGTTGCTCTCGATCAACGGCATGCCTTGGGCATTGCGTCGCACCGAAACATTCTGCGCCAGGCCCTTGAGCGGTTGCACGCCGGAGGTGGGCGGGAGGGTGTCCTGAGCGTTCCAGGTCTGGCAACCGGACAGGCTCAAGACACCGGTCACTGCTGCGGCAACGCCGAACCGGGGAAGAAAATGTGTAAGGGCTGGCGAGGCCATGGCAAAGCTCCTGCGGGGGTGTAGAGGCTGGGGGCGCAATAAAGCCGCTACGTTAGTGAGCAGGAGGTGGCCGCGCAAGCGGGGGCAGGGGTTATTTGTGTATTTCTGTCGAATGGAAAAGATCCCAGCCTGCGGCAACGCCTGCATTGGATTGAGTACACCCCGCAGGAGCTGCCGAAGGCTGCGATCTTTTGCGCTTCAATCAGGCTTTCGGCGGGTTGATCTGCTGCACCAAGGCATACGCCTGCACCGTCGCCGGACGCTCCTTGATCCGGTTGAACCAGCGCAACACGTGCGGGAAGTCTTCAAGGTTCTGGCTCTGCCACTTGTGCGAGACGATCCACGGATAGATCGCCATGTCGGCGATGCTGTATTCGCTGCCGGCGACGAATTCGTGATCGGCCAGTTGCTTGTTCAACACGCCGTAGAGGCGCGCGGTTTCGTCGATGTAGCGTTTGATCGCGTAGGGAATTTTTTCCGCGGCGAACTGGCTGAAGTGATGATTCTGCCCGGCCATCGGCCCCAGGCCGCCCATCTGCCAGAACAACCATTGCAACGCGGTTTGCCGGCCGCGCAGGTCTTTGGGCAGGAATTTGCCGGTCTTCTCCGCCAGATACAGCAGGATCGCTCCGGACTCGAACAGCGACAGCGGCTCACCGCCATCGGCCGGTTCGTGGTCGACGATCGCCGGAATCCGATTGTTCGGCGCGATCTTCAGAAAGTGTGGCTGAAACTGCTCGCCCTGGCTGATGTTGATCGGATGCACCTTGTAAGGCAGGCCAGCCTCCTCGAGGAACAGCGAAATTTTGTGGCCGTTGGGGGTGGTCCAGTAATACAGATCGATCATTGCAAACTCCAGATCAACAATTGGCTTGGTTGCGTAGAGCAAACGCCGGCAGCAGGTGGTCCCGTGTGTTCGATAGCTTGCTTAATAAGTGCAGGTGATGCTGAACTGCGGAAAATTCAATGACCCCCGTGAGAAAAATCGCCATGGAGCTGAAGGCCGACGCGGCACTGATCATCATCGACCAGCAACAAGGCATTCTGGAGCAGCGCCTGGGGCGGCGGAATAATCCGCAGGCCGAAGAACGCATGCTCGACTTGCTGGGGGCATGGCGCAGCCGCGGGCGACCGGTGATTCATGTGCAGCATCTGTCGCATTCGCCGGATTCGGTGTTCTGGCCCGAACAACCGGGGGTGGAGTTTCAGTCACGGTTTGCGCCGCAGCAAGGCGAGTGGCTGATCCAGAAACGTGTGCCGGATGCGTTTTGCGCCACAGGGCTGGAATCTCAATTGCGTGAGGCGGGGATCGGGCAATTGATCATTGTTGGCGTGGCCACCAACAATTCGGTGGAATCCACGGCGCGCACGGCGGGCAATCTGGGATTTGAGGCGTGGGTGGCGGAGGATGCGTGTTTCACCTTCGACAAGGCCGATTACTTCGGCACACCGCGCTCAGCCGAAGAGGTGCACGGGATGTCGCTGGGGAATTTGCAGGGGGAGTATGCGACGGTGGTCAGTGCGAAGCAGAT
>Ga0153931_100270_pt1 | contig 15946 bp, 14 predicted proteins | sample TSNJ015MetaG_FD_104730 | JGI IMG/M metagenome (GOLD analysis project Ga0153931, IMG submission 104730) | Attine ant fungus gardens microbial communities from New Jersey, USA - TSNJ015 MetaG | ecosystem: Host-associated > Fungi > Mycelium > Unclassified | place: USA: New Jersey, Wharton State...
CGGCCCACGGATTCAAGCCGGAGTGAGGGCACACCGAGCCCAAGCGAGGTGCCGAGTGGTGGGGCAAGAGCCCTTTGGTTACTTTGGGGCTTTTCCAAAGTGACCCGCCGTAAGGGCGGAACCTAAAGCGGCCATCACCCAAACAACGGATATACACCCCAACCCTTAGCGATCAAAAAAGCCTACCCCCTGGCCGGCCCATTCCCGATTTGCCACACAAACGGCGGCTCAGTCCCGTTAATCACCCAGTCCCCGACAATCCGCGCCTTGTAGATCACCGGATTATGCGACGACACCGTCCGGGCATTCCGCCAGTGGCGATCGAGCGCTTTACCCTGGCGCACATCCGACGCCCCCAGCGCATTGAACAACTCCGTGGTGGCCCGCTGCACCAGCGCCGACACCACCACCTGCGCCGTCGCCGATTCAATCTCGGCTGCCACATTCGCCTCCCGCTCGGCCACCTCATCCCCCGCAAACCGCGCCAGGTACGCCTGTTGCGCCGGCACCGCCGCCTTCAACGCACTGGCCTCGGCGGCATACACCAGCGCCGCCACCTCACCCACCACTTGTTGAACCTGCGCATCCTGGCTGACATGCGCGGCATTGCCGTGGCTGTAGATGCGCTTGCGACTGCGCACCTGATGAGCCACGTCGCTCAGTGCCGCACGACCAATCCCGGCCAGGCTCGCCAGCAACACCAGCTGATAAAACGCGGTCTGGTACTTGAACCGAGTGGCAAAGTCGATGACGTTTTCCGCGTCCACCACGGCATCGGTAAAACGGCTGGTGCCGCTGCCGGTGGTGCGCTGGCCAAAGCCATCCCAGTCATCGCTTTGCACCACGCCAGGTTGGCGCGTGCGGGTGGCGGCGATCACATCGGCGCCGGTATCGCTGCGCTGGGCGTACACGTCGATCCAGTCGGAGAAAAGGCTGCCGGTGCTGTAGAACTTTTCACCGTTGAGTTTCCATTTATCGCCGTCGGGGCTCACTTGAGTGGCCACCTCGCCAATGGCCACGTTGCCGATTTCGGTCCAGGCGCAGCCGACGATGTCGCCGTCGACAAAGCGCTTGAACCACAGGTCGCGGCCAGCGCTGGGTGGCGCATTCAGACGGTCCTCGGCGAAGGCGAAATGCCCGCGCAACGCCTGGGGCACATTCGAATCGGCAGCGGCCAGCTCGATCAGCAACTCGAACAACTGCGGCAGCGACGCGCCACCGCCGCCGTATTCCGCCGGCACCCGCACTGCGCCAAAGCCGGCCTGCTTGAGCCATTGGATCGGTTCATAGGGCAGGGCGCGGGTCTGTTCGCGCGCTACCGCACCCGCGGCAATGCGCTCGAATATCGGCCGAAAACGCGCGGCCAACGCGGGGTAATCGGCACCCGTGGACAGCGGGTTGATGACGTGTTGCTCGGTCATGGGGGCAGCTCCTTGGCAGTATCAGTCCTTGGGTGATTGCACAGTTCGTGCCGATGGCGGCAGCCCGTGTTTGCGGGGAAGGCGGGCCATTCACTGTTGCTCCGGCAACAGCGGATCGACAAACCGGTGTGATCCATGACATTGACAGCTCAGCCCTGCGAGATTGGAATTTTTACCGCGACGCCCATGGCCAGGGCGTTCGCACCGGCCTGGCACGCTTGCTGCTCTAGCCCTGGAACATCCCTTCGTGCGAGGTACTGCCAGATGAGTCAGCAAGCCGTGAAATTTGCCTATTGGGTGCCCAACGTCAGCGGTGGGCTGGTGGTCAGCAAGATCGAGCAACGCACCCATTGGGGCATCGACTACAACCGCAAACTGGCGCAGTTGGCCGAAGCGGCCGGTTTTGAATACGGCCTCACGCAAATTCGCTTCACCGCCGGCTACGGCGCCGAAAACCAGCACGAATCCGTAGCCTTCAGCCATGCGCTGCTGGCGGCGACCACCACGCTCAAGGTGATCGCAGCCATCTTGCCCGGCCCGTGGCAACCGGCATTGGCCGCCAAGCAACTGGCGACGATCGACCAGCTCACCAATGGCCGTATCGCGGTGAACATCGTCAGTGGCTGGTTCAAGGGCGAATTCCAGGCCATCGGCGAACACTGGCTGGAACACGATGAGCGTTATCGCCGTTCCGAAGAGTTCATCCGCGCGTTAAAAGGCATCTGGACCCAGGACGACTTCACCTTCAAGGGCGACTTCTACCGCTTCAACAATTACACCCTCAAGCCCAAGCCCCTTGGCCAACCGGAAGTGTTCCAGGGCGGCAGCTCGCGCGCCGCGCGGGACATGGCGGCGCGCGTGTCGGACTGGTATTTCACCAATGGCAACACCCCGCAAGGCATCAAGGCTCAGGTCGATGACATCCGCGCCAAGGCGGCGGCGAATAACCATTCGGTCAAAGTCGGCGTAAACGCCTTTGTGATCGCCCGCGACACCGAAGAAGAAGCCCGCGCGGTGCTCGCCGAAATCATCGACAAAGCCGACCCGGAGGCCGTGAATGCCTTTGGTGACGCGGCCAAGCAGGCCGGCAAAGCCTCACCGGAAGGCGAGGGCAACTGGGCCAAATCCAGTTTCGAAGACCTGGTGCAGTACAACGACGGCTTCAAGACAAACCTGATCGGCACGCCGCAGCAGATTGCCGAGCGCATCGTCGCGCTCAAGGCCGTGGGCGTGGACCTGGTGCTGGCCGGCTTCCTGCACTTCCAGGAGGAAGTCGAATACTTCGGCAAACGCGTGTTGCCGCTGGTGCGTGAGCTGGAAGCCAAGGCCGGGATCAAGCAAGTGGCTTGAAGAGCACCACCGCCGCGCGCAACTTGTTATTGCCAAAGCGGCACATGCGTTCGAACTCCCCATGACTGACCGGCAAGTGCTGGCAGTCCAGGGGCTGGCGGTGCTGGCTGTGGTCCACATCCGGGTCGTGCAGGTAGACAAAGTCCTCGTCGCAATCGGTGACCATCACCCAGTGCGGCGACTTGGAGCGGGTGAGGCGGTAGCTGCTGATCAACACCAGCGGCTGCCCGCCATCGCGCAGTACCTGCGGCAAATCCAACGCGCCGCCGAACACCTGCTCGACGTCGCTGCCGGCCAGTTCTTCTTCAAATGCTTCGTGCACCAGGCGCATGACGTCCTTTTTATGTTGGTCGCGCACGCCGTCCAGAAACAGCGGGCCGCGCACATTCACCTGCATGCGCACGCGAAAGCCCCGGCGCCACGCTGCCAGGGCCAAGCCTTGCGGGCTGCAGCCGCCGTGGCCGGCGGTCATGAACACGGTGGTCGCTTCACGCCAGATTTGCAGCTCTTCGCGCCGGCCGGCCACGCGCGTCGGCACCAGTGCGCCCATGGCCATCAGCAGGCACGCGGCGCCACAGGTGAAGTCGGTGGTTTGCTGGTAATACGGCACGTTTTGCGGGCGCGCGTCCTGGTGCTGGACGATGCGTTTTTCCAGGCGCAGGGCCGGTGCATGGTCTTCGTAATAGTCATTGATCAGCGCGAAGCGCCGGTAGCCATTGCGCTCGTACAAGGCGAGGGCGCCGGGGTTGTCGGTGCGCACTTCCAGGCGCAGGTAGGCGCAGTCATGCGCCACGGCGCAGGCTTCGATGCGCGCCAGCAATTGCTTGCCCAGGCCCATACCGCGCGCATGTTCGGCGATGGCGATGGAGTACAGGCGAGCCAGTGAGGTGCCGCGATGGAACAGCACCAAGGCGTAACCGAGCAAAACGCCGTCATTTTCGGCGACGAGCAACTGGCCATGAGCGCGGCTGATCATCCACTGGAAACTGCGCGGCGAAAGCCGGTCGGTGGTGAAACAGTGCTGTTCCAGTGCCACCAATTCGGGCACGTCAGCGGGGGTTGCAACGCGAAAGGAAAGAGCCATATGACCGCCGTAAAAGTTGCGTAACGAAACGGGACTTCTCTAAAAGATCGTGCTTAATAGAAAAGGTCGAGTTCTCTAAAGCGGATCAAATATTATGTCGGCGGTACAAAGTCATTGGCGTGAAGTATCCGAGCAAACTGTCGCGGCGACAATAACTTCCAAGGGTTATTTTTCTCCACCTCTTAAAGGCTCCAGTCAAGTCGTGATCATTGTCGAACGCAAGGAAGATTGGGCCTCCTACTTTCCCAGCGAAGACATCGTCACCGCCCAGGAATACCTCGAGCAAACCCGCGAGAACGAGACGGGCAAGCGCGTGCAGGTGATCAACCTGTGCCGCAGCTACAAGTACCTGGGACACGGTTACTACTGCTCGCTGCTGGCCGAGGCGCGCGGGCACAAGGTGATTCCGTCGGTGCGCACCATCAGTGAACTGACGAAAAAGTCGCTGTATGGCCTGTCGCTGGATGACCTCGATAAAACCCTCGATAAAGCCTTGAGTCATCACCTCTACAGCAATACCGAAGGCTTCACCCTGACACTTTATTTTGGCCGGACCAATATAGAGCCGTTGCAGGAGTTGGCCCGTCAGTTGTTTGAAACCTTCCCGTGCCCGATTCTGTTAGTTGAGTTTCGCAAGAACAACGGCTGGCACATCGAAGGGGTCAAATCCGGCGTGTTGCACAAGTTGCGTGATGACCAGGAAGACCAGTTTGCCCACGCCCTCGACAACTTCAGCCGCAAGATCTGGCGCCAACCGCGTTCACGCAGGCTGGCCCGTTACGACCTGGCAATCCTGCACGATCCGCAGGAGCAATTGCCGCCCTCCAATGCCCGCGCCCTGGAAAACTTCGTACGGGTCGGCAAGGGCCTGGGCATCGATGTGGAACTGATCGAGCGCAAGGATTACTCGCGCCTCGCCGAGTACGACGCCTTGCTGATCCGCGAGACCACCAGCGTCGATAACCACACCTACCGCTTCGCCAAGAAGGCCGAGAGCGAAGGCCTGGTGGTGATGGACGACCCGGCGTCGATCCTGCGCTGCACCAACAAGGTCTACCTCACCGACCTGCTCAACAGCCACCAACTGGGCATGCCGGCCACCGAGATTCTGTACAAGGAGCGACCGGAAGATTTCGAGCGGGTGGGCGAGCGCCTGGGCTTCCCGCTGGTGTTGAAGATCCCCGACGGCTGTTTTTCGCGCGGTGTGATCAAGGTGGAAAGCCAGGAAGCCTTGCTCAAGGCCACCGCTGAGTTGTTCGAGCATTCGGTGCTGTTGCTGGCCCAGGAATTTTTCTACACCGAGTACGACTGGCGCATCGGTGTACTCAACCGCAAGCCGATCTTTGCCTGCCAGTACTTCATGTCCAAGGGCCATTGGCAGATTTACAACCACAAGGCTATCGGCCAGGACATCAACGGCGAATGCCGCACCCTGGCGGTCCACGAAGCACCCAAGGCGGTGGTAGAACTGGCGGTGAAGACTGCCAACCTGATTGGCGACGGCCTTTACGGTGTTGACCTCAAGCAGTCCGGCGACAAGGTGGTGGTGATCGAGGTCAACGACAACCCCAACATGGATGCCGGTATCGAAGACGCCTACCTGCAAGACGACCTATACGCCCTGGTGCTGGAGGAGTTCGTGCGGCGCCTGGAGTTGAAGCGCCAGGGCCAGGTGTGGTGACGCGCGATGATCCAGCGCTTTGAATTGACCGGTGGGAAGTTGTGCGGCGCGGGAAGTGATGATGCGCCGATCATGTTGTTCAACAACCCGGACCTGGCCGAACGCGAATGGCTGCGCGACCACCACAAGCTGGATGAACATGCCCTGGCCTCGGCCCTTGACCCGGATGAAGTGTCACGCATCGAATTTCATCCCGACAACCTGTTCCTGATCTGGAAACGCCCGGAAAACTATTCCGGCGGCGGCAACCTGGTGTTTGAGGTGTCGTCGTGCGGCTTGTTGTTTTCGCAGGATCGCCTGCTGGTGATCGCCACCGATGAAACCCCGCTGTCCGGGCTCGGCGCGCGCCGGCCGCTGCACACGCCGTTGGATGTGCTGCTGGATTTGTTGCTCAACAACATCCACCACTACCTGGGCCACCTCAAGGTGATCAAGCTGGTTGCGCGGGAATTGCAGCAGCAGTTCAACGCGTCGATGAGCAACCATCACCTGATGCAGATGTTCAGCCTCAGCGAAAGCCTGATCTATTACATCAATGCGCTGCACAGCAACGGCGCGGTGTTGTCGCGGTTGCGTAATCACGCTGAAAAAGAGCATTTCAGTGCTGAGATCCTGGGGTTGATCGATGACCTGATCATCGAGAACCACCAGTGCTACAAGCAGGCAGAGATCTACTCCAATGTGTTTTCCGGGCTGATCGATGCGCGCGGCAATCTGATGAACAACAGCATGAACAACCTGCTGCGCAAGTTGACCCTGATTAACGTGGTGTTCCTGCCGCTTAACCTGATTGCCAGTGTGGGTGGCATGTCGGAATTCAGCATGATGACGGCGGGTACGCCGTGGTGGGTGTCGTACCCGCTGCTGATGGCCGCGATGGCGTTGGGGGCGGGCTTGATGGTGCTGGGGCTGAAGCGAATCGCGGGCGGGGCCAGTGGGGTGTGAGTACACAGCCGTTGCTGCGCTAAGGCCCGTTTGGTAGTGCGCCTTACCCACGCTCCGGGCCCGCGTTGCACACCGAATCCCTTGGTGTAATCAGATCCAAAATTGTGGGAGCGGGCTTGCTCGCGAACGCGGTGGGTCAGTTACAAATGAGCTGACTGTTCCACCGCCTTCGCGAGCAAGCCCGCTCCCACAAGTTGACCGAATTCGGCTGGCAGCAATGCAGTGCTTGGCATTTCTGTGGGCGCTGGCTTGGCGGCGATGCAGGCACCTCGGTCCATCAGGTAAACAGGGTTGATGCCATCGCAGGCAAGCCAGCTCCCACATTTGATTGGGTTCAGCGTCTAAAATCAGGCCGCCACGGCTTTGCTCGTGATCTAACCACTTAACTGCTGTCACTCCAATAATGGAAAGGCCCCAGCACCAGTCGCCACACCCACATCTACACTTCTCAATCCGGCACCTGCAAGGTAAGCACCTCAAACCCGTCGGCCGTCACCGCCACGGTGTGCTCCCACTGCGCCGACAGGCTGTTGTCCTTGGTCACCACCGTCCAGCCATCTTTCAAGTCGCGCACCTTTGCGCTGCCCTGGTTAAGCATCGGCTCGATGGTAAACACCATGCCTTCACGCAGTTCCAGGCCGGTGCCGGGGCGGCCGAAGTGGAGGATTTGCGGTTCTTCATGCATCTGGCGGCCGATACCATGGCCACAGTATTCGCGCACCACGCTGTAGCCGTTAGCCTGCGCATGGCTCTGGATCGCATGGCCGATATCACCCAGGCGCGCGCCCGGCCTGACTTGGCGAATGCCGGCCCACATGGCCTCAAAGGTCTGTTCCACCAGGCGCCGCGCCTTGGGCGCCACGGTGCCGATCATGTACATCTTGCTAGCGTCAGCGATAAAACCGCCTTTTTCCAAGGTGATGTCGATGTTGATGATGTCGCCGTCCTTGAGAATATCCTTGGCGCTGGGCATGCCATGGCACACCACCTCGTTGATCGAGGTGTTGATGCAGAAGGGATAGTCATATTGCCCCAGGCTTGCCGGGCGGGCGTTGAGGTCGTTACGAATGAACGCCTCGACGGCGCTGTCCAGCTCCAGGGTGGAGCGGCCGGCGGCGACAAAGCCGTCAAGCATGTCGAAAACCTTGGCCAGCAGGCGTCCGGATTCACGCATTACTGCCAGTTGGGCGGCCGTCTTGATCATCAGCTGCGCCCCCGGATCAGGTCGGGCTTGTCCAGCAACAGCTTGTTGATCAGCTCGTTGTAGGACAGGTGCGGGTTGAGTTCGGCGAGTAGGCCGATCTTGATCCAGAACTCGGCCTGGGCGTTGATGGAGCGGTCCATGGCAGCGCTGGCCAAGCGGAGTTGTTCGTGCAATTGGTCGGTGATCTTGACGATGCCCATGACGTTCACTGTGTTGTATTGATATACAAAGCGTATACGTTTCGTATGCTTGCCGTAAACCCCTGCTGGATAATGGGTGGTTGGGCATTGACGTGGCCGGTGAGTGGCGGTTAATTTCGTGACATGAAATTTCAAGCCTTCCGCAGCCAGCCAAGCATTATTACCGCCATTCCTCATTTGGCGGGATAGCACACGGCTGCACCCCAACCCGCCCTTGAGGCGGGTTTTGTTTTTCCGTCTCGGGGCCCTGTAAAAAAGCCAGGAGACACCCCATGAGCATGTGCCCCGTCCCCCACACCGCTGATACGGCATTGCTTGAACACTATGTGAAAAAGATTCTCGCCGCCCCGGTCTATGACCTGGCAGTGCGCACACCCTTGCAAGCGGCACCGGCACTCTCGGCCTTGCTGGGCAATCAGCTGTTGCTCAAGCGCGAAGACCTGCAGCCGACTTTTTCTTTCAAAATCCGCGGGGCGTACAACAAGTTGGTGCAGCTGACGCAGGCGCAGAAGGCGCGGGGCGTGGTGACGGCGTCGGCGGGCAACCACGCCCAAGGTGTAGCGCTGGCGGCGCGCGAACTGGGGATCAAGGCAAGCATTGTGATGCCCTGCACCACGCCTGAGTTGAAGGTGCTCGGCGTGCGCTCCCGGGGCGCCGAGGCGGTGCTGCACGGCGAGAGCTTTCCGTTTGCCCTGGCGCATGCCCTGCAATTGGCCGAGACCTCGGGTTGCACCTTTGTTTCGCCATTCGATGATCCGGACGTGATCGCCGGCCAGGGCACCGTGGCGATGGAAATTCTGCGCCAGCAACAAGGCGTGCTGGACGCGATCTTCGTGCCGGTGGGCGGTGGCGGTCTGATCGCCGGGATCGCGGCGTATGTCAAATACCTGCGGCCTCAGGTGCGCATCGTCGGTGTCGAACCTGAAGGTTCCAGCTGCCTGTTGGCGGCGCTGCGCGCGGGCGAGCGTGTGGTGTTGCCCAGCGTTGACGGGTTTGCCGACGGCACGGCTGTGGCGCAGATCGGCGCGTATGGCTTTGAAATCTGCCGCGACTGGGTGGACGAAGTCATCACTGTCAGCAACGACCAGCTGTGCAGTGCGATCAAGTTGATCTATGACGATACGCGCTCCATCACCGAGCCATCCGGCGCGCTGGCGGTAGCGGGCATCCGCCAGTACGTGGCGCAAAACGCCGTGCGTGGGCAAACCCTGGTGGCGGTGAATTCCGGGGCAAATATCAACTTTGATAGTTTGCGATATGTTGCAGAAAGAGTCGCAGCGCAAGGTTCAACTTAGTGCATAACCGTTTAATCAACGCTGTTCGCCGAGGATTTGCGCTCAGTTTTCAGAGTTATATAAACCCGCGTGCCGCTTATGAGGAAAAGTTACAACGAGAACGGTTTTTGCCGAGTACGCTGGTGATTGTAAGCGTCTTCCAGGGTCGGTAAGACGTGGCAGGCACGCGTCTGCCGCACACATAACAATCTGTTGGCAGTCTCATGAAAGGAGAGGTTGGCCATGCTTTCGGAATTAGAACTTCGCAGTATTATTGAAGGAAGTTTCCTGCCTAAACGGTGCGAATGCACCAAAGCCGAAGATGCTTCGTTGACGATCAAAGTCTATGACGACCGTGATCGCGACCGGGTGGATTTGGAAGTAAAAGGTATAAACGCTGACAAACTCGACAGCAGTCGAGCCATTTGCAACCTGATCAGCGGCTTGCGCGAAGACCTCAAACACACCCATTCAACCGCTCTGCAAAGAGTGGGAGGGCGCGGCTAGTCATCAGCCGTTGTTGCGAGGTTGAGTCACTGGGGAACTGCGGGCCTGGTAGATGCCAGGCCCAATACGGTTCTGCTGCCAGTGTGAAGGATCAATTCTGGAAATCGCAGGCTTCGGACATTTTCCGGTAGCCGACGTCTTCGACTTTGCCCGCAGTATCGACGAACTTGATATCGGCATTGATGACTTTGCACACGTTGGTGTCGGTTTCATGCATTGCAATCACCGTTTTAACGTTCATGGGCATGCCGTACTGGTAGGGCACTGGTTTGTTCGCAGGGGCTTGTGTGTCGGCCTGGGCCAGGCCCGAGACGGATGCCAGCGCCAATGCGCCGCCAAGCATCAAAGTGCGCAGTTTCATGGTAGTTCTCCGCAAGTGGGTACACCTTCACTCTCGGCTCGCGGGATTAACCATCGATTAATTTTGCCTTGGCTGACAAAACCTTCATCTATCAACCTTGCGGTGTTGGCTGACAAACAGCCCAACGCATTAGATGTGCCCGTCACCCGTCATGGCCAGCAGGCTTTGTTCGCGCTGACGGCCCTGCGGGGGCCGCGTGCGTTCTGACAACAGGCCACCAAAGACGTGGCCTGCTGTGATGGGTAATCAGCCCAACTGAGCGCGGTATGGCAGGTCCGGCCCGGTCTTGCCGCACGTCAGGGCGGCGGCGCGAATGGCGAAGCCGAGCATGCTGTCGATCTGCTCGCGCGACAGCTGTTGCAGGCCCTCTACCGAATCAAGCTGCTGCTCGGTCAGCCAGGCAATCAACGCCGCCTGGAAGGTGTCACCGGCACCCACGGTATCGGCCATCACCACCTTGACCGCCGGTGCAGACCAACTGCCGTGCTGGCGACTGAACACCGTTGCGCCGTCGCCGCCTCGGGTGAGAAACACCAGTTGGCAGCGGTGCTGCAACCAGCCCTGCAGCACGCTTTCCGGCGACTGGTCGGGGTAGAGCAGGTGCAGGTCTTCGTCGCTGACTTTGATCAGGTCGGCATGCTTGACCAACTCGCCCACGCGATCACGCCACAATTGGATATCCGGCTGCGGGTTCAGCCGCACGTTGGGGTCCAGGCTGATCAGGCGTTTGCCGCTTTCGCGCTTGACCAGGTGCAGCAGCGTGTCGCCGATGGGTTGTACCACCAGCGAAAACGAACCGATGTGCAGCCCGCGAATTTCATGGCCCAGCGTGGGCAAGTGCACCACCCGCAACTGGCGGTCGGCGCAGCCTTCGCCGCGAAAGCTGTACTGCGGTGAGCCATTGGCGCCCACAGCCACCATCGCCAGGGTGGTCGGCGCGGGGAATTCGACCAGAAATTGCTCGCTGACGCCCTCGTCCTTGAGCACGTGCAGCAAGCGCTGGCCGAGAAAATCATTGGACAGCCCGCCGAACAACGCGGAGTCGATGCCCAGACGGCGCAAGCCCACGGCCACGTTGAACGGCGAGCCGCCGGCAATTGCCTTGTAATTGACCTTGGACGCCTGACCGCTGGCATCCTCCTCGCTGAAAAAATCAAACAGCGCTTCGCCACACACCAGATACATAGTCGTTCGCTCTTAAAGGGTTGCCACGAGTTGTTGATAGCGCTCGTAAGCGTGTTGGTAGGCACTGACACTGGCCGCCACCGGCAGCGTGCGGCTGGCCGGGTCGACGCTTACGCATTTGTCGCACAAGCTGGCCAGGGACTCGCCGGACTGGCTCCACGCCGCCTGGATCGCCGCGCCCAGGGCGGCGGCTTCGCTTTGTTCGGTGCAGACGACTTCGGTGTTCATGATATCGGCGACCATCTGGCGCCACACCGGGCTTTTTGAACCGCCGCCGATCAGGCGGATGCGCAGGCTTTGCAGGCCGGTCTGGCGCAGCAGGTCCAGGCCATAACGCAGGCCAAAGGTGGTGCCCTCGACTACCGCACGGCAGAGATTGGCGCGCGTCAGGTTGGTCATGGTCAAGCCGTGCACGCTGCCGGTGGCGTGGGGCAGGGCGGGCACACGTTCGCCGTTGAGAAAGGGCAGCATGCTGACGCCGTCGGCGCTAATCGGTGCCTGGGCGACCAGGGCGTTGAAGGTGGCCAGGTCGAGGTCGAACAGTTCGCGAATCACGCCGGTGGCGTTGGTCAGGTTCATCGTGCAAATCAATGGCAACCAGCCGCCGCTGGAGGCGCAGAAAGTCGCCACCGACGCTTGTGGGCTCACAGTCGGCTGATCGGCAAACGCATACACGGTGCCCGACGAACCCAGGCTCATGGTAATCACGCCCGGTGCGATGTTGCCGGTGCCGATGGCGCCCATCATGTTGTCGCCGCCGCCACTGGAGACGCGGGCGTTGGGGTTGATGCCCAGGCGTTCGGCGATGGCTGGCAGGATCGTGCCCACGCTTTGATGCGCCTCGATCAGTTCAGGCAAGGCAGCTTGCAGGCGGCCGCTGGGGTCGATGTGCTGAAGCAGCGCCACGTCCCATTCGCGCGTGCGCACGTTGAAATAGCCGGTGCCCGACGCATCGCCGAATTCTGCGACGGCGCGGCCGGTGAGCCAGAAGTTGAGGTAATCATGGGGCAGCAAAATATGCGCGATGCGTGCGAACACGTCCGGGTGCTGCTCGCGGGTCCACAGCAGTTTGGACACGGTGTAACCCGGTGCAATCGCCACGCCGAGGCGTTCCAGGGAGCCGCTTTCGCCACCCAGGTGTTGCAGCAGGCGGTCGTTTTCGGGTGCGGTTTCGGTGTCGCACCACAGTTTGGCCGGGCGCAGCACCTGGCCTTGGTCATCCAGCAGCACCAGCCCGTGCTGCTGGCCGGAAACGCCGATGCCGAGGATGTCCTGGCCGTCCACGCCGGCCTGTTGCAAGGCGCGGTGCGTGGCTTCGGTAAAGGCGTCCAGCCATTCCTGGGTATGTTGTTCGCGCCGGCCATTGGCGCCGCTGATCAGCGTGTGCGCGGCGGCGCCCAGGCCCAGTACCTTGCCGCTGGTGGCGTCGAGGACGATGGCTTTGGTGCCTTGGGTGCCGCAGTCGATGCCAAGGTAAAGGTTTTGCTGGGTCATGGTTGAGTGCTCAGCAGTGTGGTTTTTTGGATTGAAAACCCGATCAAATGTGGGAGGGGGCTTGCCCCCGAAAGCAGTGGGTCAGTGAAGGGTATTTGACTGATACACCGCCATCGGGGGCAAGCCCCCTCCCACATTGTTAAGCCGATTTCTTCAAGAGGTTTTGCAGGGTTTGGGTAACGCCCTTGTCGCGCAGGCTTGCATAGCACCGCTCAAACGCTGCCACAAACTCGGGAGAATTGGGAATAGCCTTGCCGAAAATCTCCTCCACACCCAACAACCGCTGGCTGATCAGCGCATCATCACTCACCAAATCCTGGCAAAACTGCGCACGCGGATCCGGGATCGTGTAGCTCACCCCATTCTCATCCACACCTTTCAAATACAGCGCCCAGGCCGCGACCACCAGCGCCGCGCGGTCAGTCTCACGCCCATCGGCAATCAAGCGATTGATCGTGGGCACGGTGAACTTGGGAAACTTCGACGAGCCGTCCGAACACACCCGCTCCAGCTGGTCGGCAATCGCCTGATTGGAGAAGCGATCCACCAGGGTCTGCTTGTATTCGGCGAGGTCGATACCCTGCACCGGCGCCAGGTTCGGCGTGACGTCCAGGTCCATGTAGGCGCGCATGTAAGCGACAAACACCGGGTCGTTCATGGTCTCGTGCACAAACCGGTAACCCTTGAGAAAACCCAGGTACGTCAGGGCCAGGTGGCTGCCATTGAGCAGGCCAATCTTCATCTCTTCGTAGGGCGTGACGTCATCGGTGAACTGTACGCCGACCTTTTCCCAGGCCGGGCGTCCATTGACGAACTTGTCTTCCAGCACCCACTGCACAAAGGGTTCGCACACCACCGGCCAGGCATCGTCGATGCCATGCTCGTCATGCAGCTGCAAGCGGTGGGCGGTGCTGGTCATCGGCGTGATGCGGTCGACCATGGCGTTCGGGAAGCTCACGTTGGCCTTGATCCAGTCGTGCAGCTCGGCGTTGTGCAGGGCGGCGAAGGCCAGCAGCGCTTTGCGCGTGACGGCGCCGTTGTGCGGCAGGTTATCGCAGGACATGACGGTAAACGCCGGCACACCGGCCGCGCGGCGTTGGGTAAGCGCCGCGCAGATAAAACCAAACACGGTTTTCGGCGATTTGGGGTGCGCCAGGTCATGCTGGATCTGCGGCAAGTGGGCCATGAACTCGCCGTTGCTGTCGTCGATGCAGTAGCCGCCTTCCGTGATGGTTAACGAAACGATGCGAATCTGCGGGGCGGCGAGCTTGTCGATCAACGCCTGGGCGCCGTCTTCGGCCAGCAGCATGTCGCTGATCGAGCCGATCACGCGCACTTCGGTGTCGTCGGTGTCGCCCAGTTCATACAGGGTGAACAGGTAATCCTGGCCAGCCAGGTCATCGCGAGCCTTGCGGTCTTCGGCGCGCAGGCCGACCCCGCAGATACTCCAGTCAAGGCCCTCGCCCGTGTTCATCAAGGCATCGGTGTAATACGCCTGGTGCGCGCGGTGGAAACCGCCGACGCCGATATGCGCGATGCCCTGCGTGGTGCTGGCAATCGCATAGGACGGGATCTTCACTTGCGGCGCCAGTTGGGTCAGGTTTTGCTTATTCAGTTTCATCACAAATCTCGCGAAATCAGGCGGCAGCGCGCAGTGGACGGGCCACGGCCACGCCGTCGGTGTCGAACAGATGGCAGTGCGCCGGGTCCAGGTGCAGCTGCAGGGTCTCGCCATACTGGCTGGCCATGTCGCCACGAATCCGCATGGTCAGCGGTTCGCCGTTGGCGGTGATCACGTGGCAGAAGGTGTCGCTGCCCAGGCGTTCGCCGACATCGGCGGTGACGGTCAGCGTGGTTTGGCCGGGCGAGGCGATTTCCAGATGCTCCGGACGAATGCCCAAGGTCACCGCGCTGCCGACGCTCAGGGTGGCGCCGCTCAATGGCAGGCTGATGGTGGTGCCGGCGTCCAGTTGCACCTCGCAGCCCTGGCCTTCGACCCGGGTGACCTTGCCCTTGAGAAAGCCCATTTTCGGCGTGCCCAGAAAGCCTGCCACAAACAGGTTGGCCGGCTGGTGGTACAGCTCCAGCGGCGAGCCGACTTGTTCAATGCGGCCGCTGTTGAGCACCACCACTTTGTCGGCCAGGGTCATGGCTTCGACCTGGTCGTGGGTCACGTAAATCATGGTCGCCTGCAGCTCTTTATGCAGGCGCGCCAGTTCCAGGCGCATTTGCACGCGCAGGGCGGCGTCGAGGTTGGACAGCGGTTCATCGAACAGGAAGATCTTCGGGTTACGCACAATCGCGCGGCCGATGGCCACACGCTGACGCTGGCCGCCGGACAACTGTTTGGGCTTGCGCTCCAGCAGCGGGCCGAGCTCGAGAATGCGCGCCGCTTCGCTGACCTTGCTTTCCACCAGCTTCTTGTCGACGCCGGCCAGGTCCAGGGCAAACGACATGTTCTTGCGCACGCTCATGTGCGGGTACAGCGCGTAGGTCTGGAACACCATCGCCAGGTCGCGCTTGGCCGGGGTGACTTCGGTGATGTCGCGGCCATCCAGCTCGATGGTGCCTTCGGTGACTTCTTCAAGGCCCGCAATCAGGCGCAGCAGGGTGGATTTGCCGCAGCCCGACGGGCCAACGAACACGACGAATTCCTTGTCGTTCACTTCCAGGTCGATGCCCTTGATGATGGAAAAGCCTTCGAAGCCTTTTTGCAGATTCTTGATTTTCAGGTTGGCCATGGGATGGGCCTCCACTTGGAATTTTTATAAGAAACCGTTACTTGACGGCGCCGAAGGACAAACCGCGCACCAGCTGTTTCTGGCTGATCCAGCCGAAAATCAGGATCGGCGCACAGGCCAGGGTCGACACGGCGGACAATTTGGCCCAGAACAAGCCTTCGGGGCTGGAGTAGGAGGCGATCAGCGCGGTCAGCGGTGCGGCATTCGAGGAGGTCAGGTTCAACGACCAGAACGCCTCGTTCCAGCACAGGATCAGCGACAGCAATACCGTGGAGGCCAGGCCACCCTTGGCAATCGGCAGCAGCACGCGGACCATTTCCTGCCACAGCGTAGCGCCATCCAGGCGCGCGGCTTCGAGGATGTCCTTGGGGATGTCTTTGAAGTAGGTGTAAACCATCCACACCACAATCGGCAGGTTGATCAGGGTGTAGATGATGATCAGCGCGATGCGCGTATCCAGCAGGCCAAAGCTCTTGGCCAGCAGGTAGATCGGCATCAG
>Ga0153931_100271_pt1 | contig 15884 bp, 15 predicted proteins | sample TSNJ015MetaG_FD_104730 | JGI IMG/M metagenome (GOLD analysis project Ga0153931, IMG submission 104730) | Attine ant fungus gardens microbial communities from New Jersey, USA - TSNJ015 MetaG | ecosystem: Host-associated > Fungi > Mycelium > Unclassified | place: USA: New Jersey, Wharton State...
AACGCAAGCGGTTGATGTAAGCCACGTTACAGCGTTCCAGTGGCAGGCTCTTCGGCCTGCCGCTTTATGCACTGGCAACGAAGGAGAAGCTGTATGCAAGTCAACATCAGTGGACACCAACTGGAAGTGACCCAACCTCTGCGTTCCTATATCGAGGAAAAACTCCAACGACTGGAGCGCCATTTCGACAAGATCACCAACGTGCAGGTCACGATGTGCGTCGAAAAGCTGAAGCAGAAAATCGAAGCCACCTTGCATATTCCCGGCAGCGAAGTGGTCGCCAACGCAGAAGATACCGACATGTATGCTGCGATCGACGCACTGACCGACAAGCTGGATCGCCAACTCAAAAAGCATAAGGAAAAGACCCAGAGCCTCCTCCAGGGCGCGACAGGTCGTTAACACCCCCAACCCATGATCCGACTTGAAAGTATCCTGACCCCCGGCCGTTCCCTGGTGAACGTGCCGGGCGGCAGTAAAAAGAAAGCCCTCGAACAGATTGCCAACCTGATCGCCCGCGAAGTGCCGGGTCTGGAGATGCAAGATGTCTTCGAGGCGCTGATCGCCCGTGAGAAACTCGGCTCCACCGGTTTCGGCAACGGCATCGCCATTCCCCACTGTCGCCTCAAAGGCTGTGAAGCGCCTGTCAGCGCTTTGATGCACCTTGATGCGCCTATCGATTTCGATGCCATCGACGGTGCGCCGGTTGACCTGCTGTTTGTCCTGCTGGTCCCGGAAGCTGCCACCGATGCCCACCTGGAATTACTGCGCCAGATCGCCAGCATGCTCGATCGCAAGGAAGTGCGCGAAAAACTGCGCAGCGCACCGAGCAACGAAGCCTTGTATCAGGTCGTCCTGAGCGAGCAAAACGGGCATTAATCATGCGCTTGATCATCGTCAGCGGCCGCTCCGGCTCGGGTAAAAGCACTGCCCTGGATGTCCTTGAGGACAACGGCTACTACTGCATCGACAACCTGCCGGCCGGTCTGCTGCCGGAACTGGCCGAACGCGCGCTGATCCACACCGAACTGGCCCAGCCGCTGGTGGCGGTGTCGATTGATGCGCGCAACCTGCCGAGCCACCTGTCACGTTTCCCCGAGTTGCTGGAAGAAGTCCGCGCCCGGCACATCCAGTGCGATGTGCTGTATCTGGATGCCGACGAAGAAACCCTGCTCAAGCGCTTTTCGGAAACTCGCCGTCGTCACCCGCTGAGCACGGCCAACCGCTCGCTGGCCGAAGCGATCAACGACGAAACCGCCCTGCTCGGGCCGATTGCCGACCTGGCCGACCTCAAGGTCAACACCACCAATCTGAACCTGTACCAGTTGCGCGACACCATCAAGCTACGCCTGCTGAACCAGCCGGAGCCGGGCACGGCCTTCCTGGTCGAGTCGTTCGGCTTCAAGCGCGGCATGCCGGTGGATGCGGATCTGGTGTTCGACGTGCGCTGCCTGCCCAATCCGTACTGGAAGCCTGAATTACGCGCACAATCCGGTCTCGATGCACCGGTCGCCGAATATCTGGCCGCGCAGCCGGAGGTTGAGGAGATGTTTCAAGACATCTACGGCTACCTGAATAAATGGCTGCCGCGTTTTGCCGCGAGCAACCGCGCCTACGTCACCATCGCCATTGGCTGCACTGGCGGGCATCACCGCTCCGTTTACCTGACTGAACGCCTGGGTCAGGCCCTGCAGAAAACCCTGAAGAACGTCCAGGTTCGCCACCGCGACCTCACTTAAAGGATTCACACCGCGATGCCTGCTCTGGAAATCGAAATCATCAATAAGCTGGGCCTGCATGCCCGAGCGTCGGCCAAATTCGTCGGGGTAGCGGGCCAGTTCCCGGATTGCACGATCAGAGTGGGGCGTACACCCGAAACCACGGTCGATGGCAAAAGCATCATGGCGATGATGATGCTGGCCGCCGGCAAAGGCACCAAGATCTATCTGAGTACCGAAGGCCATCAGGAGCAGGAAGCGCTGGATGCGCTGGTGGCATTGATCAACAACTACTTCGATGAAGGTGGTTGATCCTGCATGGAGGGGGAGCTTGCTCCCTCTCTGCCAATCAGCCCAGCGCCGTATCCATCACCATCATCAGACAGAACCCGATCAGCAAGCCAAGACTGGCAAGCTTGTCATGACCATTGCGTCGCGACTCGGGGATCACTTCATGCGTCACCACCAGCAACATCGCCCCCGCCGCCAGCGCCAGCCCCAACGGCAACAACAGCTCCGCCAGACTGACCAGCCACGCACAGAGCAGCGCAAACACTGGCTCGACCAGCCCTGAAGCCGCCCCGATCAAGAACGCCCTGACCCGCGACATCCCCGCCCCGGCCAGCACCAGCGCAATCACCAATCCTTCTGGCACATCCTGCAAGGCAATGCCCATCGCCAGACTGTCGGCGTCCGGCATGCCACCACCTGCAGAGACACCCACCGCCATGCCTTCCGGGATGTTGTGGGCAATGATGGCGAAGACGAACAGCCAGATCCGCGGCGCAATCACCGGGTGCTCAGGGGTACCGACGAGCATTTCCGGTGAGGCGCCGGACAGTTTCAGGTCCACCAGATACAAGCCGAATGCACCGAGCATGATGCCGAAGCAGATCAGCCCGCTGGCTGCCCACGGTGTCAGGCCCAGAGTTTCGGCGGCACCAATGCCCGGCACGATCAGCGAAAACGCAGTCGCTGCCAGCATCACGCCGGCGCCGAAACCCAGCAGCGTATCGCTGAGCATCTGCGGCATGCGCCGGATCACCAACACCGGCACCGCGCCGAGCGCCGTGCCGAGGGCGCAGATCGCCCCACCCTGCAAGGCCCGCGACAGCTTCGGCTGCAGATCCAGCCATTCCAGGCCGTGCGCCGCAAGCAGAGTCATGCCCGCCAGCAGCAACAGCGACCCGACCGCGTAACGAAACATGCGCCCACCGCCAATCGACAGTGTTTCAGTGCCCATAGTCAGCCCTGGATTGTTTTTATAGATGGCTTAAACCAGTGCGGCCTGATAACGCGCGGCGACTTCAGGCCAATTGATCACGTTGTAGAACGCGTTGATGTATTCCGGACGGCGATTCTGATAACGCAGGTAGTAGGCGTGCTCCCAGACGTCCAGACCGAGAATCGGCGTATTGCCATTCATCAGCGGGCTGTCCTGATTGCCGCTGCTTTCCACGATCAGTTTTTTCTCCGGGGTCACGCTGAGCCAGGCCCAGCCGCTGCCGAAACGGGTCAGTGCGGCTTTGGTGAAGGCGTCCTTGAAACTGTCGAGGCCGCCCAGTTGCTCATCGATCGCCTTGGCCAATGCGCCATCTGGCTTGCCACCGCCATTGGGCACCATGACTTCCCAGAACAGCGAGTGGTTGGCGTGGCCGCCACCTTGGTTGATCACCGCTGCGCGGAGTTTTTCCGGCAACTGCTGGACGCTGGCGACCAGTTTTTCCACCGGCCACTCGGCGTACTCAGTGCCTTCGACGGCGGCATTGAGGTTGTTGATGTAGGTCTGGTGGTGCTTGGTGTAGTGAATCTCCATGGTTTGCGCATCAATGTGCGGTTCCAGAGCGTCGTAGGCGTACGGCAAGGCAGGCAAGGTAAAAGCCATTTCAGTGGACTCCATGGTGATGTGAGGCAGGCGCGCGGCGCGCATTGCCGGTATCCGGGTGCAGCAGGCGCTGGGTGCGCGGGTATTCGCCGTGCTCGCTGATGAAATTCAGCAGCTCGACGTAGGTCTTGCTGCTCTGGCGTAGCGCCGCTTCACGCAGGGCCGGACGCAGGCGCTCGTCCTGCATGGTTTGCAACAGCCGCTGATGAATCGCGCAGAGGTACTCGGCGCTCTCCTCCGGCTGATTCAGGCGCAGGTGCAGATCCGCCAGGTTGTGGTGGGAGATGACGCAGGCCGCCACCGCTTCGTCGGCATCGGCCCAGCGCTCGAACAGCACTTGCGCCAGGGCCAGGGCTTGCAGATAAGCTTCACGGGCATCAATCAGCTCGCCCAGCATGAAGCAGCGATTGGCCCGTTCGATCGTGCGTTTCCAGTGCTCCATGGTGAGCCTCCAAAGCGGTTGCGGGATTTACACGCCGCCGGCGGTGAGTTTCTCGGGGTTGAGCAACTCTTCCAGTTGGCTGCGCGACAGATCGGTGTGTTCCAGCGCGACGTCGATCACCGGACGCCCCTGTTTGTAGGCCTGCTTGGCGATTTCGGCGGCCTTCTGATAGCCGATGATCGGGTTGAGCGCGGTGACCAGAATCGGGTTGCGCGACAGTGCTTCCTTGAGCCGCGACTCATTGACCTTGAAGCTGGCGATGGCCTTGTCGCCGAGCAGACGACTGGCATTGGCCAGCAGTTCGATGCTGCTGAGCAGGTTCTGGGCGATGATCGGCAGCATCACGTTCAGTTCGAAATTGCCCGACTGGCCGGCGATGGTGATCACCGAGTCGTTGCCGATCACTTGCGCTGCGACCATCGCAGTGGCTTCCGGAATCACCGGATTGACCTTGCCCGGCATGATCGACGAACCCGGTTGCAGCCCTTCGAGCTCGATCTCGCCGAGACCGGCAAGCGGTCCTGAGTTCATCCAGCGCAGGTCGTTGGCGATTTTCATCAGCGACACCGCGGTGGCCTTGAGCTGGCCGGAGACGGCGACGGCGGTGTCCTGCGAGCCGATCAGCGCGAACAGATCCTTGCCCGGAGTGAATTGCACATGGGTCAGCTGGCTCAGTTGGCGGCTGAAACGTGCGGCGAACTCCGGATGCGCATTGATCCCGGTACCGACGGCCGTGCCACCCTGCGCCAGCGATTGCAGGCTTGGGAGCAAATCCTGCAGGTGACCGATATTGGCCTTGAGCTGTTGCGCCCAGCCATTGAGCACCTGGCTCATGCGCACCGGCATCGCATCCATCAGGTGCGTGCGGCCGGTTTTAACGTGGTGATGCACTTGCACGGCTTTGTTTTCGATGACCTGCACCAGATGCAGCAACGCCGGCAGGAGTTGTTCGTGCAACACCAGGGCAGCGCTGACGTGGATGGTGGTCGGAATGATGTCGTTGCTGCTCTGTCCGCAATTGACGTGATCGTTCGGGTTGACCGGTTCATCGAGCAGACGGCTGGCGAGGGTCGCGATCACTTCGTTGGCGTTCATGTTGGAGCTGGTGCCGGAGCCGGTCTGGAAGATATCCACCGGAAAATGCTGCATGAAGTCGCCTTCGAGCAGGCCTTGGGCCGCATCGCTGATGGCTTTGCCCTGTGCGGCGCTGATCTGGTTGAGTTCGACGTTGGCCCGGGCGGCAGCGGCTTTGGCGAGGATCAGCGCACGGATGAATTGCCTCGGCATCGGTTGGCCGCTGATCGGGAAGTTATCCACTGCACGCTGGGTCTGCGCGCCGTAGAGAGCGTCCACCGGCACCTGCAATTCGCCCATGCTGTCGCGCTCAATACGTGTCTTGGTCATCTGAAAATCCTTGCACCAGTTCAATAAGAGGAATCGAGGGAAGCAACTCGCAGGTCGCCAGTTGCCAGGTGTAGCGCTGCCAGCGCTGGAGCCGGCAGTTGCACAGCGACAGGCGCTCCATTTCACGCAGCGGGCGCCAGGCTTGATCGAGACAGAGGCTGCGCCAGTGCCACGGCAACGCGATGTCGGTGGCTGTGTCGAGCAGCAGACGGAAGGAGGTTTCAGCGATGGTCCACGGGGAAGTCGCCGTACAGCAGGCCAGATAACGGCCTTCGGCCAGGTAATGTTCGATCAGGCGCGGTTCGTCAGGATCCATCGCGCAACGGATCTGGCGACTCATCCAGCGCCAGCTTTCGAGGTACGGCTGCTCGTGCAAGGCAGAACTCATGATCCGGGACTCGTTCGGAGATGAGATTAATTATTAGATGATAATGAGAACCAAAACAAGAGTGCCTGATGACACAGACTCCATTGTGGGAGCGAGCCTGCTCGCGAAAGCGTCGTGTCAATCGCCGCTGCGGTCGGCTGTGAAATCGCTTTCGCGAGCAGGCTCGCTCCCACAGGGTTTTGTGAGGAGCCAAGAAAAAAGGCGCGCCACCCAGTAAGGTGGCGCGCCTTTCTTGTGTGGCCGCTGGGGCTTAACTGCCCGCGACAGTCATCCGCTCGATCAGCACCGAGCCCGTGCGAATATTGCTGCGCAGCTCCAGATCATTACCGACCGCGACGATCTGCTTGAACATGTCGCGCATGTTGCCGGCGATAGTCACTTCCTGCACCGCGAACTGGATTTCGCCATTCTCGACCCAGAAACCCGCCGCCCCGCGCGAATAATCGCCGGTGACCATGTTCAAGCCATGGCCCATCAATTCGGTGACCAGCAGCCCACGGCCCATGCGCTTCAACAGCGCCGCCTGGTCTTCGTCACCGTGAGTGACGAACAGGTTGTGCACGCCACCCGCGTTGGCGGTGCTCGGCATGCCGAGTTTGCGCCCGGAGTACGTGCCGAGGATGTACGACACCAGTTCGCCCTTCTCGACGAACGGCTTGGCGTAAGTGGCCAGACCATCGCCGTCGTAGGACGCACTGCCCATGGCGCGCATCAGGTGCGGACGCTCGTCGATGGTCAGCCATTCCGGAAACAGTTTCTGCCCCAAAGTGCCTTCGAGAAACGACGATTTGCGGTACAGGCTGCCGCCGGACACCGCCGACAGGAAACTGCCGAACAATCCGCCCGCCAGCTCGGCGGAAAACAGCACCGGCACTTCGCAGGTCGGCACCGGACGCGCGCCCAGACGGCTCGCGGCGCGTTGCGCGGCACGCTGGCCGATGCTCACCGGATCCGCCAGCAAACTGCCCTGACGGTTCACGTCATACCAGTAATCGCGCTGCATCTGGCCATCGGCTTCGGCGATCATCACGCAGCTCAGGCTGTGCCGGGTCGACGCGTAACCGCCGATGAAACCGTGGCTGTTGCCATACACACGGCAGCCCTGATGCGTGCTGAGGGTGGTGCCGTCGGCGTTCTTGATCCGCGCATCGGCGTCGAACGCGGCCGCTTCACAGATCAGCGCCTTCTCGATGGCCTGCTCGGGGGTGATGTCCCACTCGTGAAACAGATCGAAATCCTGCTGATCCCTGGCCATCAGCGCCGCATCAGCGAGGCCCGAAGCTTCGTCTTCAGAGGTGTGTTTGGCGATGGCCAGTGCAGCGGCAACGGTTTCGCGAATCGCGTCAGGGCCGGTGGCGGAAGTGCTGGCCGAGCCTTTGCGCTGGCCAACATACAAGGTGATGCCAAAACCCTGATCGCGATTGAACTCGACCGTCTCGACCTCACGCTGGCGCACCGAAGTCGACAAACCTTGCTCCAGCGACACGGCGACTTCGCAGGCGCTGGCGCCCTGACGCTTGGCTTCGGCGATGATCTGCTCGACCTGTTCCTGCAGTGCCGGCAATGCCTGCGGGCCGACGCTTTGAACTGCACTCATGCTCATCTCCACTCAAATTCTGCTTTCGGCTGGGGTCATCGAGCGACCGGGCCGGACAAGCGGCCCCCGACTGGTTATCATGGCGGCGTTTCTTTGCGGACTGCCACCATGGTTGATTCTTACGACGACTCCCTCGATGGGGAGAAAAGCAAAACCCAAGTCAAACGCGAGCTGCATGCTCTGGTTGACCTTGGCGAGCGCCTTACAACGCTCAAGCCGGATTTGGTTGCAAAACTGCCACTGACCGACGAAATGCGCCGGGCCCTGGCGGATGCGCCTAAGCACACCGCGAATATCGCGCGTAAACGGCATATCATGTTTATCGGCAAATTGATGCGCGATCAGGACACTGACGCCATTTTGACTTTGCTCGATCAACTCGATGCCTCCACTCGCCAGTACAACGAACGCTTCCATAACCTGGAACGTTGGCGTGACCGCCTGATTTCGGGCGATGACGCTGTACTGGAGAAATTCGTGGTGGACTACCCGGACGCGGACCGCCAGCAACTGCGCTCCCTGATCCGTCAGGCCCAGCACGAACTGGCGCAAAACAAGGCTCCGGCCACCAGCCGTAAAATTTTCAAGTACATCCGTGAGCTGGACGAGACTCAACGCGGCCTGCGCTGATCCTCTTCCCCGGGTGGCGTTCTGCGCCACCCGAAGCTCCACCGCTTACGACCCCGTGCCACCCACGGTGATCGCATCAATCTTCAACGTTGGCTGGCCAACGCCGACCGGCACCGACTGCCCATCCTTGCCGCACGTGCCCACGCCGCTGTCCAGCGACAGGTCGTTACCGACCATCGACACCTTGCTCATGGCTTCCGGCCCGTTACCAATCAACGTCGCCCCTTTGACCGGCGCGGTAATCTTGCCGTCTTCGATCAGGTACGCCTCGCTGGTGGAAAACACAAACTTGCCACTGGTGATATCCACCTGGCCGCCGCCGAGGTTCGCGCAGTAGATCCCGCGTTTGACCGAGGCGATGATTTCCGCCGGATCGCTTTCGCCACCGAGCATGTAGGTGTTGGTCATACGTGGCATCGGCAAGTGCGCGTAGGACTCGCGACGACCGTTACCGGTGCGCGCCACGCCCATCAGGCGCGCATTGAGTTTGTCCTGCATGTAGCCCTTGAGCACACCGTTTTCAATCAGCGTGGTGCACTCGGTCGGCGTGCCTTCGTCGTCAACGCTCAACGAACCACGGCGACCCGCCAAGGTGCCGTCATCGACGATGGTGCACAGCTTGGACGCGACCATCTCGCCCATGCGCCCACTGTAGGCCGAACTGCCCTTGCGGTTGAAGTCACCCTCCAGGCCGTGGCCCACCGCTTCGTGCAGCAAAACCCCGGACCAACCCGAACCCAATACCACCGGCAAGGTACCGGCCGGTGCAGGAATGGCTTCCAGGTTAACCAGCGCCTGGCGCAGCGCCTCGCGGGCGTAGCCCATGGCGCGGTCATCTGAAAGGAAATACCGGTAGTCGGTACGCCCGCCGCCGCCATGGCCACCGCGCTCGCGGCGACCATTCTGCTCGACGATCACACTGACATTAAACCGTACCAGCGGCCGTACATCCGCCGCCAGCCCACCATCGGTGGACGCCACCAGAATGCGTTCCCACACACCGGCCATGCTCACGGTCACTTGCTGTATGCGCGGGTCGAGGGCACGGGTGGCGGCGTCGATACGCTTGAGTAAATCGACCTTTTCCGCACGACTGATCACTTCCAGAGGGTTATCCGGCGCGTACAACTGCGCCACGTCCTGAGTACTGAACGCCTGCACCGTGCCGTTCTGGCCCGCGCGGGAAATCGAGCGCGCTGCGCGTGCCGCCAGACCCAGTGCTTCAAGAGTGATGGCATTACTGTAGGCAAACCCGGTCTTTTCACCGGATTGCGCACGCACGCCCACGCCCTGGTCAAGGTTGAAACTGCCTTCTTTGACGATGCCGTCTTCGAGGGCCCATGACTCGGAAATCTGCCCCTGGAAATACAGGTCCGCCGCGTCGATGCCTGGCCCGGCCAGGTCGCCGAGCACGGTTTGCAAGCTTTCGATGGTCACGCCACCGGGTGCCAGGAGGTGTTCACTGACTGAGGACAACAACTCGCTCATAGGTTTGGCCTTAAATTCATCGTTCCGAAGCAGGTCGCTGCGCGCCCTGCGAGAAAAAGCGCCGATGGTTGACCACCGGCATGCGCGTCCGTATCGACGCTTGTTCACTGCTATCGCGTTCGGCCAACAACACCGCTTCGCCTTGATCCTGTTGTGTCAGCACGCGCCCCCAAGGGTCGACAATCGCTGCGTGGCCAAAGGTTTCCCGTGGGCCTGGGTGTACGCCGCCCTGAGCAGCTGCCAGCAAGTAGCACTGGGTTTCAATGGCTCGCGCCCGAATCAGCACATCCCAATGTGCAGCGCCCGTCACCGCGGTAAAGGCCGAGGGCGCGGTAATCAATTCAGCCCCCGCCGCACGCAATTCGCTGTACAGCTCGGGGAACCTCAGGTCGTAGCACACCGTCAGGCCCAATCGCCCCACCGGCGTGTCCGCTACCACTACATTGCTCCCGAAAGCATAGTCGTCAGATTCGCGATAACGACCCCGCGCATCTGCTACATCCACATCGAACAAGTGCAGCTTGTCGTAACGGGCAACGATTTCGCCCTGATCATCGATCAGCAGCGAGCAAGCGTTGGACTTGGCGTTGGGTTGGTCCTTGGGCGGCAACGGCAAAGTACCGGCCACTATCCATAAGGTGAGGTCGCGAGCGGTCTGTTTCAACCACGGCAGGATCGGGCCTTCGCCCAAACCTTCGGCGCGGCCGAGATCGGCTACGTCACGGCGGCCCATGGCGGCGAAGTTTTCCGGCAGTACCGCCAGCTTCGCGCCGCCCGCCGCCGCTTGCTCCAGCAAGCGCCTGGCCTGGGCCAGGTTGGCCAGAACATCGCTCTGGCTGACCATTTGAATTACCGCAAAGGACATAGGCCGACACTCCGTAAAGGGCATGCGGCCATGCTACTCCACAGCCTCTCAGTTTGGTTTTTCAAATGGCTTGTCGAAGGTGATTTTTGGATCCTTCCAAGGCCCTTGCACCTTGTACTGCACGCTGGCGAAGCGCGAAACACGATCGCCAATCAACTTGTCGATCAGGAATAACGCGCCACCAATGGCCGGTGCCCCGACAATCAAAGCGGCAATCGGCAGGTTATTGGTCACCGGCAACGTGACCAGCAGCTTGGCGTCGACGCGGTCGGCTACCAGGTCCAGCGTGCCATTGAGTTCCAGGTTGGTGGAAGGCCCGGTCATGGTGATGGGTTCACGCGTCACAAACACGCCATTGCTGGCCGCGAGCAAGCCTTTGACCCGGTCATAGCTCAAGCCTTTGCCAAGCAAGTCCGAGAAGTCCAGACGCAAGCGGCGCCCGATGGAGTTGAAGTTCAGCAAGCCAAATACCCGCAGAGCCTGCGCGCCACCTTCGACCTCAACGAACTGGCCTTTGCGGAACGCTGCATCCAGGCTACCGGAGAAGCGCTTGGGACCGACCCAAGCCGGGGAGCCCGGCCAACGACCGTCCACATCCAGATGGAAGTCCTCACTGGTTACCGTCGGCGCAAACCCCCAGCCTTTGAGCACATCGGCGATGTTCTTGCCGTCCAGGCGACCTTTGTACCAACTGCTGCTGTTACCCGGCGCGCCTTCCCAACCACCAGCGCCGTTGAGCTGCATGCCTTTGAGGCCAAGGTCCAGATTGTTAAAGGCCAGGCCTTTGGCCGTCGGCCGTACTTTCAGTGACCAGGCGCCCACCAAGTCCGGCCCCTGGAACAGTTGATTGATGGAGATATCCAGCGCTGGGATGTCCTTGGGGTCGACATCCGCCAACGGGTCGGGCGCGTTTTCGTCGGCCTGTGCCTTCGGATCCACCGCCGGCAATTTCACGTACTGCAGGTTGATCGCAATAGGCGCGCCCTTGGCATCCGGAAGGTTCACAGCACCTTTGGCTTGCTGACTGTCGAACTGCAACCCCCATGCGGACGGTTTGCGATCGAGTTGCAGGTTGACCTGGTCAAATTGGGTACCAAAACCGCTCAACTTGCCCACCTTGAAATCAGCACCGCTGAGCAGTTGCTTGGCATTGCCGCCTGGGTCATTGCCGGCGTAACGGTCGACCAGTTTCTTCCAAGGGTCTATATCCAGCTCCGACAGCACGCCACGAATGCGCAAGCCTTTGGCAGCCGGCAGCACGGCATCGCCGTCCCCCAGGAACAACTCCCCGCGACCCTCATTGAATTTGTCTGGAGGCGACGCAAAGGTGAAGCTCGCCAGCTCGCCATAATCGAACCAGTACCGGCGCTCAGCCCCCTGCAAGGTCATGCGGAACACGCTGTCGCGCCCCTGGCTGGCGGGCATGCCGAACGGTGCGGGCAGGTCGACTGCTACGCCTTTCATGTTGGAACTGACCATCAGTTGGCTGTCGGCACCGTCCAGTGTCACCTGCAATTGGTAGGGGATATCGCCGGACACCGGCAGCGGTTGGCTAATTTTCAACCAATCCGTCAAGCGCTTAACCGTGACCTGCCCTTTGGCGGTGATACGCGTGCTGATATTGCCTGGTTTGCCATCGGCAATGATCTGCGCGGTGATCGGACGATCAAACGCCTGGGCGGAGATGTTCTGGCCACTCAGCCCCTTGGTGCTGTCAAAGCGGAAATCGCCCTTGAGCTGGCTCAAGTCCAGAGTCGGCTCGGCCAATTGCAGGCGGGACTTGTCGGTCTGAAAATCCACCACAATCTTCGGTTCGGTGCCTTTGACCAGCGGAATATCCAGGTCCAGCTTGCCTTGCAGGTCGCCCTCGCCTTTCCAGCCGGCAAACGTCGAGCCGGTGCCGATCGGCGCTTCCTGAAGGATCTTCAAGCCATCCCCCAGACCACCCGCGAATCCACCGGTGATCAGCAGATGACTGTCTTTACCGGCTGGCGCGTGAGGAATATTGACGTAGACGTCCTTGACCTTGGTATCGAGCAATTGGCCCTTGCTCGCCAGGATGCGTACGCCGCTCTCCTCGACAAACACTTCACCATTGACCTTGCTCACATGCGGCCAGCCTGGCTGGAACGCCAGTTCGGCATCGTGCACCTTGAAAAACAGGCTGATATTGCGTGCAGCCGGCAGTGCGTCATGGTTCAGCGAACCTTGGTACTGGAAGAAACCTTGGTCAACCGCGCCTTTGAGGATCGCTGTGCGCAACCACTCATCCAGCGACGGGCTCAATACCGCCGGCAAATACTTGGGTGTAAAACGGCCATCGCCATCGACCATGCCGACCCGCAGGTCCATATAGTCTTCCTGGCTGTGGTCGAAATGCAGGCGAATCAGGAAGTCTGCCGCAACCTTGCCTTCTTCGCCGAGCACCTTGATGTAGGGGGCGATCAGGGTGAAACCTTCTTTATCCAGCTTCCAAGTCAGGCGTGCATTGGCCTGGATGTATTGCCACGGCTTGGCAAAGATCGGGTACAGGTGCAAGGAGAAGTCCTTGCTGTCCATGCGCAACTCACCGTGGCCCAGGTCGCCGCTGATACTGCCGGACACGTTGCGCGCAGCCGGCGCGCCGAAGTAGGCATCAAACCCGATGCGCTCGAGGTTGGCGGCAAAACTGACCTTCTGATCGCTCGTGTCCTGGGGACGGAAATCCACCAGCACGTTGCGCAGCATGCCAGTGGCCTTGAGGTGTTCGACGGCTTTAGCAAAGCCTTCCGGCAGGGGCGCCAAGGCATTCAGCAGCGGCGTAATGGGCGTGAGGTCAAGGCGGTCGGCCTGAAGTTTCCAGACCTCCAGATCCTTGTCGGTAGCCAGGCTCTGCTGCAATTGCAGGCGCGACTGCCAGCGCGTGTCACCGATGTTCATTGCCAACGAGTCAAACAGCACATTGAGGCCGCTCTCACTGCGTTGCAGGTAAGCCGTGAGGGCAAGGTTTTCGATATGGACCGGCTTGCGGTCGGCGTAGCTGCCTTTCAGCTGGGGTGAGTTGAGACGCGCCACCGCGCTTTGCACGGTGCCTTTGGCCCAGGTCAGCCAGAATTCGCCGCCGGCCTTGAACTGCGTGACTTTCCATTGCTGGGTCAGCCTGCCGGGTATCCATTTGGCCCAATCGCTTTGCGGAAGGCTCAGGTAAGCCTGGACCTCACCGTCTTTCCAAGCGCTGGCGCGAATACGTGTACGCAGGTTCACAGCCAGTGGCTGGCCATCCGGCAGGGTCAGGCGGGCATCGAGGCGCTGGCGAGTGGCGCCGGTGTGCAGGCTGAGGCCCACGTAAGTCAGGGTCAGCGGCGCCTGGCCGAACGGTTGCAGCGTGACCTGGCTATCGAGCAACGACACGCGCTTGACCATCTGCATGCGCGTCAGCAACTGCTCAGGGTCCAACGGCTGATCGTCCTGTACCGGCAGGCCCTGGAGCGCCCAGTGGCCGTCCTTGTCTTCCTTGACGCTCAACTGCAGCCCGCTGACTTCCAGGTGGGCTATGCGCACCTCGCGGGCCATCAGGCTGGCCCAGATATCCGGCACCACTTCAACCTGGTCCAGGCGCAAGGCACTGCTGCCCTCGCCGACCATCACGTCGTGAGCCAGCAACACGGGAGCGAAACCGCTCCAGCGGCCTTCCAGGCTGCCGATTTGCACGGGCATGTCCACCGCAGCCTGAGCCTTGGCTTGGATTTCGGCGCGGTATTCAGCCACCAGCGGGGTCAATTCACGACCCAGGCTCACGTACACCGCAGCCAACACCAGCACCAAGGCACACAAGCCCAGGCCCCAACGGGTCAAAGCGGCAAAAAAGCGTATCAGACGCTCCATGTCAGGCGACCCTCAAAGCAGTTGACGGACGGCAGATCAAGGTCTGCCGTTCTCGAAGAAATTAAGCGATTGGGGATCAGAGCAGCACCACGTCATATTGTTCCTGGGAATACATGGTTTCGACCTGGAAGCGAATCGTGCGCCCGATAAAACCCTCCAGCTCGGCGACGTTACCAGACTCTTCATCGAGTAACCGATCGACGACTTTCTGGTTGGCGAGCACTCTATAACCTTCGGCCTGATAGGCGCGTGCCTCCCTTAGGATTTCGCGGAAAATCTCGTAGCAAACCGTTTCCGGGGTCTTCAGCTTGCCGCGCCCCTGGCAGCTGCTGCAGGGTTCGCAGAGCACTTGCTCAAGGCTTTCGCGGGTGCGCTTGCGGGTCATCTGCACCAGGCCCAGCTCGGTGATGCCGATGATGTTGGTCTTGGCGTGATCGCGCTCCAGTTGCTTCTCGAGGGTACGCAGCACCTGGCGCTGGTGCTCTTCGTCTTCCATGTCGATGAAGTCAATGATGATGATGCCGCCCAGGTTGCGCAGGCGCAGTTGGCGGGCAATCGCGGTGGCGGCTTCAAGGTTGGTCTTGAAGATGGTCTCTTCGAGATTGCGGTGGCCGACAAACGCGCCGGTATTGACGTCGATGGTGGTCATGGCCTCTGCCGGGTCCACGACCAGGTAGCCGCCGGATTTGAGCGGTACTTTGCGCTCCAGGGCTTTCTGGATTTCGTCTTCGACACCATAAAGATCGAAGATCGGCCGCTCGCCGGGGTAATGCTCCAGGCGGTCGGCAATTTCCGGCATCAATTCGGCGACAAATTGTGTGGTGCGCTGGAAGGTTTCCCGCGAGTCGATGCGAATTTTCTCGATTTTTGGGCTGACCAAATCGCGCAATGTACGCAGCGCGAGGCCAAGGTCTTCATAGATCACGCTCGGCGCGCCAATGGTTTTGATCTGAGCGCCGATCTGGTCCCACAGGCGCCGCAGGTATCGGATATCCATGAGGATTTCATCGGCGCCGGCGCCTTCTGCGGCCGTGCGCAGGATGAAACCACCCGCTTCCTTGATGCCCTCGGCAGCCACACAATCGCTGACCACCTTTTTAAGGCGCTCACGCTCGGCTTCGTCCTCGATTTTCAAAGAAATACCGACATGCGCAGTGCGCGGCATGTACACGAGGTAACGCGAAGGAATCGACAGTTGAGTAGTCAGCCGCGCGCCCTTGGAACCGATCGGGTCCTTGGTGACCTGCACCACCAGGCTCTGCCCTTCGTGTACCAGCGCGCTGATGCTTTCAACCGCAGGGCCTTCGCGCAGCGAAATTTCCGATGCATGGATAAACGCGGCACGGTCCAGGCCAATGTCGACAAATGCCGCCTGCATGCCTGGCAACACGCGCACCACTTTGCCTTTATAGATATTGCCGACAATGCCGCGCTTCTGGGTGCGCTCGACGTGCACTTCTTGCAGAACACCGTTCTCTACCACCGCCACGCGCGATTCCATCGGCGTGATATTGATCAGAATCTCTTCACTCATGGCTGGGTCTCGTAGGCGTTTTCACAATAGTGACCGATCGCTTAAGGCTTGGCGCTGGGATACGGCGTT
>Ga0153931_100272_pt1 | contig 15811 bp, 11 predicted proteins | sample TSNJ015MetaG_FD_104730 | JGI IMG/M metagenome (GOLD analysis project Ga0153931, IMG submission 104730) | Attine ant fungus gardens microbial communities from New Jersey, USA - TSNJ015 MetaG | ecosystem: Host-associated > Fungi > Mycelium > Unclassified | place: USA: New Jersey, Wharton State...
CGGACGCCTTACGTTCGGCCATCACCAGCTCCGCAAAATCATTGGGCGAAAAAGGCAGCCATTATAGGGGCGCGGGCGCTAAACAGAAACATCGAAGGGGATAAGACTGATGGAGTGTCGGCGATAGACATGTGCGTACAAGTGCGTGCTCCAGGATGGTGCGCGCGGCATATTAGCCAAATGCCAGCGCCGGCTTCGCTGTAACATGAGCGCTACGTTTGAAACCTGATGAATACTGAACAGTGACGATATCCAGAGTCTTACGGCGCAGCGGCATTCTCCTCCTGTGGGCGCTGACCTACTACGTCACCGGCATGGCCTCGCTGGCCTTTGATGACCCCGTCTCGAAGATGGCGATTATCTGGTTTCCGGCGGGCGTCTCGGTGTCGGCCTTCCTGAGCTCGCGCCGTGCTCACTGGCCGATGCTGTTCCTTGTGTTGTTGATCGCGCGGGTGCTGCTCGGTGCGCACGGCTGGGAGGAGTCACCGGCCGCCATCGCGCTGTCGGCTGAGGCGCTGGCAGGTTCGATTGCCATTGCCTGGCTGGTACGGCGTTTCGCGCGCCGTGGCGACGACCTGCACGCCATCGTGCTGTGGTTGCTGGCGACCGTGGCCATTTGTGGCGTACAGGCGCTGATCAGGAAGGGCTGGCTGATGCTGGCCGGGGAAACATCACCCCATACGCTGATGACCAACTGGATGTCTGGCGTTAACGGCGTGTTCTTTGCGACCGTCGTGGTCATGAACGTGCTGAACAGCAACCTGCGCGAATTTCCCACCAGCGCGCGGGAGAAACTCGCCGGCGCAGGGTGGCTGCTGCTGCTCGCATTGAATACCTGGTACGTCTTCGGGGCCGCGCCGCACTGGCTCACCAGCATGCTGGACACCGATGCCGGCGCCGCGGTGTATTTCATCCTGGCCTGCCTGCCGATCGCCCTCGCCCTTGCTGTGTGCGTGACCTGGCGCAGCCCTGGCGGCTCAATCGCGCTGCTGGTGCTGGGCAGCATCGTGGTCAATTACACCGATCAGAAGACCGGGCCGTTTTATGTGCCGGGCCTGCTCGAAGGCGAGCCTCTGCTGCTTGCGCAAAGCTACTTGTCCATTACCGCCCTGCTGGTGGTGGTGATACGCCTGATGACGCAATCGGCCAAGCCCTACGACCCGCAAACCGGGCGGCTGGGGGGCGACGGCGTGATGTACCAGTTGCATCCCGAAACAGGCGACATCCTCTGGGACGACAACCTTGATTCGCTACTGGATATCGGCACCCGGCCCCTGGGCACCATCGAGCAGGTGCTGGCGCGCGTGCACCCCGAAGACCGCGAAAAACTCAAACAGCACTGGTCGCCGGACACCCGTACCCACGCCTCATCGCTGGCCTTTCGCATCGACAAAGGTAACGGTGACTGGCTGACCCTTTACGACCAAAGCCCCGGCGCCATGCGCGATGCCAGGGGCCAAGTATTTGTCGGCAACTGGCAAAGCAGTCGCTATTGCTGAACCTTCGCCCTTTGCCGACCAGCGTCTACCTGTACGAGTACCTTCATGATTCAGATTGCTTTACTGCTGTTCGGCGTTGAATTCGTCCGATCCAAATTCTGGTTTCTCGGCCTGATCGGTATCGTATGGGGCGTGATGGGCGTTGGCGTGATGATCGACGGCCTGGATGGCGAGTTGTACTTTCCGCTGCGCGCGTTCGGCTTGCTGTTGCTGCTGGAAAGCATTGTCACCCTGAGCGTGGCCGCCAGCGGCGTAGGTACTCAGCGCGCCGTGCTGTATTTCAAGGGCGGGATTTGCTTTTTTGTCGCGGTATTGATCCTCGCCGACAAGGTCTACAGCAACCTGCTGCTGGCGATCATTTTTGGCTTTACCTATTTTGTGATCGGCCTGCTGACCATCACCTCGGCCTGGGTCGTCAGGTTCCCGCGCTGGCGATCATCGTTGATCAGCGGCGGCGCCCAAGTGGTATTCGCCGGGTTGCTGGTCAGCCCCTACCCCATCGCCAACAGTGCCACCGTGTCTTTTTTTCTTGGCGCGCTGATGATCGTCAGCGGCCTGAACACGGTACGCATTGCGCGTCGCGTCAGGCGATTGCGTCATGGCACTTCAACGTTCGAGCTGCTTGCGCCCAGGGATCTGCTATCGGATTTCAAGAAGCTGCCGCCGCAGGAACCGCCGCCGCAGCTTGAGCCGGAGCCTGCCTGCACCGATCCACTGGTGGTGCATATCTGGACGCCGGAAGGCACCGCCAGCGCAACCACCATTCCCCGCCCGATCATCAATCGCTACATCGCGGCCGTGGACGCACAAGGCGTGATTTCAACCGGGCACGCTGCCCTTGAACTGTCGCCGTCGGTGTACCTGAGCCTGTATCCGGTGGCAGACATCGATCGCTCACCGTCAGAGTTTTTCCGTATCCTCAAGGCCACCCGCAACAATGACGTGCCGGGCACCTTCCAGCCGGACTACGCCACCGAAGTCGCCAACTGGTGCGATTCGGACCGCAAGATCATTTTTCACCGGTACAGCCGCAAGGCGTTGATTGAGTTTTCCAATAACTATCGCCAACAGGCCACTTACAACCTGACCTACCGCAACTGCTCGAGCAGCGTGGCATTTGCCTTGGAAGCCTCGATGGATGGGGTATTGGCGGAACGCTCGCGACGCTGGCGGTCGGTGTTGCAGACCCTGCTCATGCCGGAACTGTGGATTGCCGCGCAAGTACGCAAGCGCGCCATGACCATGGCCTGGACACCCGGCCTGGTGATGGATTACGCACGAGCCTTGCGGGTGATCGTGCATCCGGTGCCGCGGCCATGGTTTCAACGCATCCCATGGCGCGGTCAATCAACCAAAGCCTTGCCTGACAAGAAGCAGGATTAGCCCGCGCTGGCTGTCCGAGGCCCGCTCACCTTGCGTGAGCGGGCACTGGGGAACGGTCTGTCAGTGGAACAATACCGCGGTCTTCTGCAGGGTCACCCACACACCCCACGCCAACGGAATACCCACCGCCAGCCACGCCACGATGGCCAATGGCACGCTGGCGGAAGAGGCCTTCCACTCCAGCGAGGTAGAGGCAGTGGCGCCTTTGTCATGGCCCAGCGCCTGTTCGGCAGCCAGTTCCGCGTCGGTCATGAAGTACTTGTCGGCCACCGGGCGCACCAGCAGGTTGCAGATGAAACCCAGCACCAGCAGGCCGGCGAGGATGTACAAGGTGATGTCATACGCCGCGGCACGTTCAACGCCGATGCTCAGCTGATACTCACGCAGGTAGTTGACCAGCACCGGGCCCAACACGCCCGCCGCCGCCCAAGCGGTCAACAGGCGACCGTGGATCGCGCCGACCATCTGGGTGCCGAACAGGTCGGCCAGGTAGGCCGGAACGGTCGCAAAACCGCCGCCGTACATCGACAGGACGATGCAGAACGCCGCCACGAACAGCGCCACGTTGCCCAGGTGCCCCAGATTCGGGATCAGCGCGTAGAGGGCAAAGCCCAGGGCGAAGAACACGAAGTAGGTATTTTTACGGCCCAGGTAGTCGGAGAACGACGCCCAGAAGAACCGTCCACCGATGTTGAACAGGCTCAACAAGCCGGTGAAGCCTGCGGCGATGGCCGCGATGGACGCCAATTGCCCGGCATCCAGTTGGCCGAACGGCACATCCACACCCAGCAACTTGCCACCGAACACTTCCTGCAGCAGCGGCGACGCCATGCCGAGAATGCCGATACCGGCAGACACGTTCAGGCACAGCACCAGCCACACCAGGCGGAATTGCGGGGTTTTCCACGCCACGCTCACGTGAACGTGACGGTGGGTGATCATCGCATTGGCGGCTTTTTTTACCGGCGCGGTCCAGCCCTCAGGCTTCCAGCCGGTTGGCGGAACGCGGTAGGACAAGGCGCCGCCGATCATGAACACGAAGTAGATCACGGCCATGACCACGAAGCTCTGCCACACGCCAACGCTGGTCGGCGAAGCGAAGTGGCCCATCAGGGCGGCTGCCAACGGAGCACCAACCATCGCGCCGCCGCCGAAACCCATGATCGCCATGCCGGTAGCCATGCCGCGTTTGTCCGGGAACCATTTGATCAGGGTCGACACGGGCGAAATGTAGCCCAGGCCCAGGCCGATACCGCCGATCACGCCGGAGCCGATCCACATCAGCCAGATCTGGTGGGTATAGATGCCCAACGCCGAGATCAACAGACCGCCACACCAGCACAAGGCCGATACAACGCCGGCTTTACGTGGCCCGGCATGTTCCAGCCAGCCGCCCCAGATCGCTGCGGAGCAACCCAGGAAGATGAAGAACAGCGTGTAGATCCAGCCCAGCATGGAGATGGGCCAGTCGCATTGGGACGAGAACACTTGTGTGATGAAGCTCATGTCCGGCGCGCAGGCGACCGGTGCAGTGATACCCAGCGCCTTGGACAGCGGCAGCCAAAACACCGAGAACCCGTAGGCCATGCCGATGCAGAGGTGGATGGCCAGAGCGGCCGGTGGCACCAGCCAGCGGTTGAACCCTGGCTTGGCGATAATGCGTTCCTTGGACAGGAACGCAGGCTGTGCGGCATTACTACCCGCCGCAGTGCTTGTGCTCATTGGTGTTTCCCCCAGTTATTAGTATGTGTCCGTCAGGCGCTCTCTCCCTCGGCCTTGCACGCAGAGCGTTGGCCGTTGTTGTTGAGTAAAGCTCCTTTTGAGCGCGACGCTGTGTCGCAGACGACAGACGAACCCGCGCAGATTAGCACCAGTGGATGACAGAAAAACCAAACTGATATCACCTTTTTCACGCAACCTGCTCTGTTGGGCGGCAAAATCCGATTTTGCTGCGTCTAGATACAATGTAACGATGCATGAACTGACGCAGGCCGTCGGGCGTTATACTCTGCGGCTAAATTTTGAAATCGACATACAAGGACTCGCCCATGAAAGCGTTCGGCAAAATCCTGGGTCTGGTACTTCTCGGGCTGTTGCTGATCATTGTGGCCCTGGGCTTTGCCCTGACCCACCTCTTCGATCCCAACGATTACAAAGACGAGATCCGCCAGATTGCCCGCGACAAGGCCCACATCGAGCTGACGCTCAATGGCGATATCGGTTGGAGCCTGTTCCCCTGGCTGGGCCTGGAATTGCACGAAGCCAGCGTCGCGACCATGACCAACCCGACTCAGCCGTTTGCCGACCTGCAGATGCTCGGCTTGTCGGTGCGCGTGCTGCCGCTGCTGCGCCGTGAAGTGCAGATGAGCGATGTGCGTGTCGAAGGCCTGAACCTGCGCCTCAACCGTGACAAGCAAGGCCACGGCAACTGGGAGGACATCGGCAAGAACGTAACCGAGAAACCGGCCAATGCGCCGGTGCCTGCCCCCGAGCAAACGCCGGCCGAACCTGAACCGGAAAAGCCGCCAAAACCGATCCGTCTGGACATCGACAGCCTGACCATCAACAACGCCCGCGTTGAATACAACGATGAGCAGACCGGCAAGCAGTACAGCGCCGAGAGCATCCAGTTGAGCGCCGGTGCCGTGCACGAAGGCGCGAGCATTCCGCTCAAACTCACGGCATTTCTGGGCAGCAACCAGCCGCTGATGCGCGTCAAGACCGAGTTGAACGGCAACCTGCGCATCCAGCGTGCGCTCCAGCGCTACCAGTTCGAAGACATGAAGCTGAGCGGCGAAGCCACCGGCGAGCCACTGCTGGGCAAGACCGTAACGTTCTCCACCCAGGGCCAACTGCTGGTGGACCTGGCGGCCAACATTGCCGAATGGACCAACCTGAAACTCTCCGCCAACCAGCTGCGCGCCTTGGGTGAACTGAAGGTCAATGACCTGAACAAAACCCCACAGCTCAGCGGCGCCCTGTCCATTGCCCAGTTTGACCTGGCCAAGTTCCTCGACAGCGTCGGCCACCCGTTGCCGCCGATGGCGGCGGGCAGCCTCAGCAAGGTCGAACTGGTCAGCCGCCTCAAGGGCACGCCTACCAGCGCGGCACTGGAAGACTTGAACCTGAAACTCGACAGCAGCACCTTCACCGGCCGCATCGCTGTAGAGGATTTCGCCAAGCAATCCCTGCGCCTGCAGCTCAAAGGCGATACCTTCAACGCCGACAACTACCTGCCGGCCAAGTCCGAAACCGCCAAAGGCGCAGCGGCCGCACGCCAGGCCGAAGTGCAGAACAGCGAGGCCGGCGCCATGGCCGCCGGTGGCACCACACCGCTGCCGGACGCACCGACCAAAGGCGCGTGGAGCACCGACAAGCTGCTGCCACTCACGCGTCTGCGCACGCTGGACGTGGACGCCGACCTGGCCTTCGGTCAACTGACCCTGAGCAAGTTGCCGATCCAGAATGCGGCACTCAAAGCCTCCGGCGTCGATGGCCAACTCAAGCTTGATACCCTCAGCGGCGGTCTCTACAACGGCACCTTCCAGGCCAACGGCACACTCGATGTGCGCCAGGACATCCCGGTGCTGGCGCTGCAAACCCACATCAAGCAAGTGCCGGTTGAGCGCATCCTGCAAGCTCAGGGGCAAAACCCGCCGGTAAAAGGCCAGATCACCCTCGACAGCAACCTCAACGGCCGTGGCAACAGCCAGAAGGCGCTGATCGACAGCCTTAACGGCACCGCCAGCTTTGTGATCAATAACGGCGCGCTGCTCAACGCCAACATTGAACAGCAGCTGTGCACCGGCATCGCACTGCTCAACCGCAAGACCTTGAGCACCACGCCACAAGGCAAGGACACGCCGTTCCAGGAACTGCGCGGCAACCTGACCTTGCGCAACGGCGTGGCCAGCAACCCGGACCTGAAAGTGCGTATCCCGGGCCTGACGGTCAACGGCAACGGTGACATCGACCTGCGCGTGCTGGGCATGGATTACCGCGTCGGCATTATCGTCGAAGGCGATACACGCGACGTGCCGGACCCGGCCTGCCAGGTCGGCTCCAACTTCCAGGGCATCGAAGTTCCGCTGCGCTGCCGTGGCCCGCTGGAACTGGGCGCCAAAGCCTGCCGCCTGGACAAGGACGGCTTGACTCAGGTTGCTGTCAAAGCCGCCGGCAACAAACTCAGCGAGAAGCTCGAAGAGAAACTCGACAAGGTCAACCCGCAGTTGAAAGACGCCCTTAAAGGCTTGTTCAAACGATGAGAAACGAGCAGTTTTCACAGGCGGTGCTGGACTGGTACGACCGCCACGGCCGCCATGACCTGCCCTGGCAACAGGGCATTACGCCTTACCGGGTGTGGGTCTCGGAGATCATGCTGCAACAGACCCAGGTCAGCACCGTGCTCAACTACTTCGACCGGTTCATGGCTTCCCTGCCGACGGTCGAAGCCCTGGCCGCCGCGCCGGAAGACGAAGTGCTGCACCTGTGGACCGGCCTGGGTTACTACACCCGCGCACGCAACCTGCAGAAGACCGCCAAAATCGTCGTCGCCCAATACGGTGGCGAGTTTCCCAACGACGTCGAAAAGCTCACTGAACTGCCCGGCATTGGCTTATCCACTGCCGGTGCGATCGCGAGCCTGAGCATGGGCCTGCGGGCGCCCATCCTCGACGGCAACGTCAAGCGCGTATTGGCGCGCTTTACCGCGCAAGAGGGCTACCCCGGCGAGCCCAAGGTCGCCAAGCAGCTCTGGGCCACCGCAGAGCGCTTTACGCCGCACGATCGCGTCAACGCCTACACCCAGGCGATGATGGACATGGGCGCCACGCTCTGCACCCGCAGCAAACCCAGCTGCCTGCTGTGCCCGCTGGAAAAGGGCTGCGAGGCGCACATGCTCGGTCTGGAGACGCGCTACCCCATCCCCAAGCCGCGCAAGACCATCCCGCAAAAGCGTACGCTGATGCCGATGCTGGCTAACGCAGAGGGCGCGATTCTGCTTTACCGCCGCCCTTCGACGGGCCTGTGGGGCGGTTTGTGGAGTTTGCCCGAGCTGGACGACCTCCAAGACCTGGAACACCTGGCCAACCAGCACGCGCTCGCGCTGGGCACGCCGCATGAACTGCCGGGGCTGATCCACACCTTCAGCCATTTCCAGCTGGCCATCGAACCCTGGCTGGTCCAGGTGGAGGAATCCGCCCATCACGTGGCCGAGGCCGACTGGCTCTGGTATAACCTCGCCACCCCGCCGCGCCTGGGCCTTGCCGCCCCGGTAAAAAAACTGCTGAAGCGCGCGGCCGACGTATTGAACGCAGGAGTTCCGTCATGACCCGCACCATCATGTGCCGCAAGTACCACGAAGAATTGCCTGCCCTGGAGCGCGCACCGTTCCCCGGCGCCAAAGGCCAGGACATCTTCGACAATGTCTCCGCCCAAGCCTGGGCCGACTGGCAAAAACACCAGACCCTGCTGATCAACGAAAAACGCCTGAACATGATGAACGCCGAAGACCGCAAATACCTGCAGGGCGAGATGGACAAGTTCTTTTCCGGCGAGGATTACGCCAAGGCCGACGGTTACGTGCCGCCTGCTCAATAATTGATCAAAAATCGGGGTCGGCACGTAAGCGACGGTAATAATTAAATATTTTTTGAAAACTTGCTTGACGACCCCCTGAAAAACCCGTTTAATGCGCCCCGTTGCCCAGATAGCTCAGTCGGTAGAGCAGGGGATTGAAAATCCCCGTGTCGGCGGTTCGATTCCGTCTCTGGGCACCACTAATTAGTTTCAGGTGGTGCAAACGTCATCTGAAACACACAAAAAACCCGCCAAGTGCGGGTTTTTTGTTGCCTGGATTTTATGTACACAACCCAGGGCGATCCACTATCGCCCCGAGCCTATGCAACGCCATCAAGCCGCCCGCCTACTTCAGCAAAAACACCATCAGCGGATTATCGTTCAGCCGCCCTTCAAAGCTTGGCGCTTGCTGCTCCATCGACGTCCCTTTCAATAGCGCTGCCTCCTTGCGCGGCACAATCACCCAGGATGGCCGTGGCAACGTGGTTAATTGCTCAAGCTGATTACCAGCGACGAACAGCGGCTGTTCATCGTGATCCAGGTTCATCATGTAGCGCACCGCCCAGGTATCGCGCCCCAGATTGACGAACACCAAGGGGCCTGGCTCGGCCACACGCAGCGCTTCAACCTGGGTGACAAACTTGCGCGTATCAAATTGCAGATCCTTGGCGGGGTCTATCACCACCACCAACAGCAGCCATTGCGCCGCCAGTGCGACCACGCTAAGCCACACCAACCGCAATGGACGACGCCAGGCCATCAGCGCCGCCACTTGCAACACCAGCATCGCGCCAATCATCAGCGGTAACGAAACGTCCGGCCAGTAGCCGTGCTTTTGCCAGGCATGCCGACACACAAACAGCACGACCACGCACAACGCCGGTAGCACCGCGACAAGCCCTTCGTAGCAGCGGCGCACGCCAATCAGCCAATGTTGCGCCTGAAGCAGCCCATAGGCGGCGACAGCGGCAAACATCGGCACCATCGGCAAGATGTAATAAGCGCGTTTGAAGTGCGGCACCGAAAGCCCGAGCAAAATCATCAAGCCACAGGCGCCAAGCCGCACCACCAGCTTAATATCGTCATTGACCCATCGCTCAGACCAGCGATGACGCAGCGCAATCATCGTGGCCAGCGCGAGCGGCACCACCGGGAAGTAGCGGTACAAACTGAGCTTGAAGTAGAAGTAAAACGGCTCGCCACTCTCATCGAGGCGCCCGCTGACCTGCATCCTGAACACCTCATCGGCAAAGGCGTCGCCCCCGCTGAACCGCGCCAGCTTCATCAACACCCACCAGCACGCCACCAGCAACACCAACCCCACAACACCGTGAATCAGCACCTGCTTGACGCGCTCCCCCGGCCGGCCGAGCGCCCAGTACACGCACACCACGCCACACACCTCGATCAACCCAAGCGGCCCACGAATCGCGAACGCCAGAATAAATAACGGGAACACAGCAAGCTGCCTCAACCGCGACCCCATGCGCTCGCCGCTGTGCAGCAGGTAGAAACTGCCCACACATAGCAACGCGATCATCAGGTCCAGGCACACCGAGCGCGACTTATCGAGCAATTGGGTGGTGAGCAGCGTCAGCAATACCGTCAGCCACGCCCAAGGTCGGCTAAATGGCACCAGCAAGCGATAGATCAGCGCAATCATGCCCGCCGAGGCAAGCGCCGTCGGCAGCACATTCGCGAGGTGGTTGGGCGCCCCGAACACGCGGGCAAACACGAAGCTGAAAAAGGTCGCGGTGCCCGGGTAGTCCGGGTAAGGCTGACCGTAGGTAGTAGGAAAAAGACTCGCGCCATTGCGAAACATTTCCTGCAGGAACAGTGCCCAACGCCCGTCAAACCCTTGGGGCTGCTCATCCCAGATGCCCAAGGTGAACAGCAATAAAGCGATCAGAAACAGGCCCAGGGACTCCAGGCGAAAACGGCTGCGGTGATCCATCGAATATCCTTTCAGTAGGCTGCTCCGACGCCATGGTGCCGACTCAGCCCCTGAATAGCGCCTGAACAAACCCGAACATTTATGGATTTATCGACCAGCGCGCCACACCAGTGCCGGAATCAGCCGGATGTAGACTAGCTCGCCCATCAACTCAACGAGGGTTTGCAGAATCACCGCCGTTGCAGCCAGCCCGCGCACGTCTTCCGGCAAAGCCAGCGCAAGGGGCAAGACCACCAGAGAATTGCGGGTCGAGGCACTGAACGTGACCGCCCGCGCGGTCACGGCAGGCAACGCAAAAAGTTGCGCAGCCAACGCGCCCATCAACGGCGCCAGCAACAAGAAGCCCACGTACACCGGCATCAGCGGCAACAGCACACCGATATCGCGCACCACCGAGGTGATCTGCGAGCTGATGACCACAAACAGCACCAGCGCCATCGCGGGCACCGGCAGCCAGGCCCAGGCGTCGTTCCACGCATTGATCACAGTGGAGCGCCGCGCCAGGAACGTCGTCAGTACCGCCAGCATCATCGGCAGCACAATCAACAGCACAAACGCCTCCACGAACGGCTCTACTGCCACGACGACAGCGGATTGCGCGCCCAGCATGAAACCCAGGTACACCGGCAGCAGTACCAGTTGCAGCAGTAACAGCACCGGTGTTGCCGCCAACATCAGCCGCGAATCGCCTTTACCGATGTGGGTAAACACCACCACGTAGTCGATGCACGGCGTCAGCAACACCAGCAATGCCCCGACCAACAGCGCCGGGCGCTCCACCAGGCCGCGGGTCAGCGCCCACGCCAGCAAGGGCACCAGGATGAAATTGGCCAACAGCAGCGCCGAAATAAAGCGCTTGTTGCCCAAGCCCTGGCGCAGGTCCAGAAACGGGATTTGCAGGAACATCGCGTACATCAGCACCGCGATGGCAGGCGTCACCAGTACGCCAAGACCGTGGGCTGCAAGCGGCGCAAGCACGCCGAATGCGGCCGCCAGCAGGACGGCGACGAAGTAGATGAGGATCTGATTGTGTTCGAGGGTGTCGCGGGTCATGGACTGACTTTGGCTGATGAACAGATCGCAAGCCTAAGCACTCAGGGGGCCGAGGTCGAGCATCGCGATATTTGTTACGCCCCTGCCGCGCGAAATTTGCTAATTTCGGTTTCTTATAAAAGCGCGTGGCCCTACAGCCCACACCAAAAGCGCAAGGATCAAGCCGCCCTATGAACCTGCCCACTCGACCAGCCCCAGAAGCATTCCGTGAGCCCGCCACCGACGGCTATCCCATCGGCGGCTTCACCTGGCGCCATATCAGAACCGACCCGACACGCCCGGTTGTCATCATCAACGCCGCCACCTCTGTACGCTGCCGGCACTACTCACGCTTCGCCGACTACCTGTTTGCCAACGGCTTGGACGTCATCACGTACGACTACCGAGGCATAGGCGAATCCCGCAGTGGCTCGCTGCGCGGCTTCAAGGCGTCGTGGTCGGATTGGGGCGTGCTGGATTTCGAGGCGATGCTGCAGCGCGCGCAACGGGAGTTTCCAGGGCAGCCGATTGACGTGGTCGGTCATAGCTTTGGAGGCTGTGCGGCGGGGCTTGGCGCTTCCGGCGCGGTGATTCGACGCATCGTCACCGTCGGCGCGCAGTTTGCGTACTGGCGCGACTATGAGGCCAGCGGGCGCTGGCGCATGTTTGCCAAGTGGCATGTGGTGATGCCGCTGGTGACCGCGCTGTATGGCTACTTCCCCGGTAAACGCCTGGGCTGGCTGGAGGACACACCGGCCGGCGTGGTGCACGACTGGGGCACGCCAACCCCCAGGTATGAGACGCGCCCCAGCGGGCGGGCGCTGAATGAGCTGCCGTTTGCCCGCGTGAAGGCGCAATTGCTGGCGATCAGCATCACCGATGACCCGTTTGGCACAGTGGCGGCCATTGAGCGTCTGCTGGGCTATTTTGAACACAGCGAGCGCACGCATCTGCGCATAGCACCTGAAGATATTGGCGAAAAAGCCGTCGGGCATTTCGCCTTTTTCCGCAGTGAATATCAGGACCGGCTGTGGCCGATTGCACTGGCGTGGCTGCAACACGGTGAGTTGATGCAAGGCGCTCCCGGCCTGCGCGTTTAGAATCCCTTGGGATTTACCCCCAACCTGCGCTTCAATACCCACCCACACCCAGTACCCAAGGACGTTGAGCCCATGGCCTCGCCGAACAAGCAGCAAAAACGTGCCCACCGGGCAAAGGCCAAGGCCAAGCAAAACCGTACCCAACGCAGTGTGGCGACCAAGCCGGATGCGTTCGCCGGCGATGACAGCCGCATCGACCTTGAGTCGGTGGATTTGACCGAGTTGTTTATGGAGATGCGCACCGCGGGCGAAACCAGCCAGCAGGCACTGTGTGCAGTATTCCTGGCGCATCCGTTGTTGGCGTTGGTGCTGGAGCAGGAAGGCGAAGAAGAGGCCACCGACTTCATTCTCGCGGCACTGATCGAGTACCGGCAGTGGGCGACGGACAGTGACGATGAGGCGGCAGCGCTGGCGTGGATCGAGTCGCCGGAGTTTCAGGCCGATTATGTGGCGGCGTCCCAAGCGCTCACCAACTCGCCAGACTGACACAAAACCAAATGTGGGAGCGGGCTTGCCCGCGAAAAGCGGTGGATCAGTCGCCAGATGTGCTGGCTGATCTACCGTAATCGCGGGCAAGCCCGCTCCCACATTTGCATTGCGGTGCAATGAGCACCGCATTTCATTCCATCAATTGAGTACGGCAGCGCCTACCCTCTGCGCCTTGCGACGGCTCGCCACAAACAACCCCGTCAGCACCACCAGCAAGCTCAAAATCCCGGTCGCAATAATCTCGACCCGGTGCGCTTCCTGGAACAGCATGATGGTCAGCGTACCGACGATGAACACCATTACCGCGTAGGTCAGGCCAGGGAACAGCCACATCTTGAATACAATCTTCTCGCCCGCAGCCGTGCGCTTCTGGCGCATGCGCAGTTGCGACACCGCGATCACCAGGTACACCAGCAACGCGATGGCGCCGGAGCTTGCCAACAGGAACTCGAACACCGCCGCCGGGGCGACGTAGTTGGCGAACACGGCCAGGAACGCCGCGCCAGTGGACAACAGCACCGCGCAGTAAGGCGTGCCGCTTTTGTTGGTGCGCTTGGACATCGCTGGTGCATCACCGCGACGACCCAGGGAGAACAGCATGCGCGAGGCGGTGTACAACGCCGAATTCAGGCAGCTGGTCACGGCAACCAATACCACCAGGTCGACGATCAGCTTGGCGTTCGGAATGCCCATGCGTTCCAGCACAGTCTGGTAGGAACCTACGGCAGCCAGCGTCGGATCGTTCCATGGCACCAGCGACACAACAATGAAGATCGACAGCAGGTAGAACAAACCAATCCGCCAGATCACCGAGTTGGTGGCCTTGGTGATTTGCTGGCCAGGGTTCTTCGATTCGGCCGCAGCGATGGTGACAATCTCGGTACCCATGAACGAGAACATGGTGGTCAGGATGGCCGCCAACACCGCGCCCATGCCATTAGGCATAAAGCCTTGGGTGTCGAACAGGTGGGACACACCGCTGACCTGACTGGTCGGCAGGAAGCCGAAAATTGCCGCCAGGCCGAGGATCACAAAGCCCACAATCGCCACGACTTTGATCAGCGCAAACCAGAACTCGAACTCACCGTAGTTCTTCACGCTGAACAAGTTGGTTGCCGTGAGCAGCAACGTGATGATCAAGGTAAAGGCCCAGATCGCCACATCGGGGAACCATGCATTAAGGATGGTCGCAGCGGCGTTGGCTTCCAACGGAATCACCAGCACCCAGAACCACCAGTACAACCAGCCAATGGTGAAACCGGCCCAGTGGCCAATCGCGCGGTCGGCATAGGTGGAGAACGAACCGGTATCCGGCGAGGCCACGGCCATTTCGGCGAGCATGCGCATCACCAATACCACCAGCGTACCCGCAGCGGCGTAAGCCAGCAGTACGGCCGGGCCGGCGGCAGCAATCGCGTGGCCGGAGCCAACAAACAAACCGGCACCAATGACGCCGGCAATCGACAGCATGGTGACGTGACGCGGTTTGAGCCCCTGTTCGAGGTCATTGGAGCTTTGCGTACTACTCATTGACACACCTTTACGAGGAATTGCGAAAACGGTCCGCCCGGCCTGCGATCTTTCTCGTGAAAAGAAACCAACGGGGCGTTCTTTATTTTTTACGCAAGATTTGCGCCAAAATGTTACAGAGCCGCGATTGACGCGGGCTGTAGGACAATTCAACGTGAGCTGCAAGTCATTGAGAACAATGGCATTCCGCTATAGCATTACCGTGCGACCCACATTCAAGACGCTCTGGCGCACCAAAAACACACACAAAAAGTGCGTGACGCCCCACAAAGGGGCTGATATGGACCGTTTGCCCGGTTAACCCTTCCAACACCCGCCCAAAGCTGGCACCATCGCGCCCTTTTTTACGCAAAGCCTGTGGATTTCTCGGGTTCAAACGTCTGTAGGTTGTTGATGGCGCGACACGCTGCTGCGCCGATGCGACACCCTGCCGCAGGCCACCCGTTAACCGTCCGCAGCGCTGTTGGCTGCCATCCGAACGCTATGCTAGCTTGGCGCCTCGCCAGGAAGGCGGCCCAACAGCAGGAATGCAATGAACACAATGAGGACCGCACATGGCCGAGGCCGCGCCCGCGCTTGAAATCCGCAACTTGCATAAACGCTATGGTGAGCTTGAGGTACTTAAAGGTATCTCGCTGACCGCCCGCGACGGCGACGTGATCTCGATCCTGGGTTCCTCCGGTTCCGGCAAGTCCACCTTCCTGCGCTGCATCAATCTGCTGGAAAACCCGCACCAGGGTCAGATCCTGGTCGCCGGCGAAGAGCTCAAGCTCAAGGCCGCGAAAAACGGCGAGCTGATGGCCGCCGACGGCAAACAGATCAACCGCCTGCGCAGCGAAATCGGTTTTGTGTTTCAAAACTTTAATCTGTGGCCGCACATGAGCATCCTCGACAACATCATCGAGGCGCCCCGCCGTGTGCTCGGCCAAAGCAAAGCCGAAGCCACAGAAGTGGCCGAAGCCTTGCTGGCCAAGGTCGGCATCGCTGACAAGCGCCACGCCTACCCTGCGCAACTGTCCGGTGGCCAGCAGCAACGGGCGGCCATTGCGCGCACCCTGGCGATGCAGCCCAAGGTCATCCTGTTCGACGAGCCGACATCGGCGCTTGACCCGGAAATGGTCCAGGAAGTACTTAATGTGATCCGCGCGCTGGCCGAAGAAGGCCGCACCATGCTGTTGGTCACCCATGAAATGGGCTTTGCCCGTCAGGTGTCCAGTGAAGTGGTGTTCCTGCACCAGGGCCTGGTC
>Ga0153931_100274_pt1 | contig 15637 bp, 11 predicted proteins | sample TSNJ015MetaG_FD_104730 | JGI IMG/M metagenome (GOLD analysis project Ga0153931, IMG submission 104730) | Attine ant fungus gardens microbial communities from New Jersey, USA - TSNJ015 MetaG | ecosystem: Host-associated > Fungi > Mycelium > Unclassified | place: USA: New Jersey, Wharton State...
ACGACGTTCTGCTCCGTCACCCACACATACGGCTCACGGCCTTTGGCGCGATGAACCTGATAGTCAACCGCCACAATGCGACCGAGTTCATAGCGCAAAAACAGCGACCGACCCGCGCCGTTAGCCAGCCGCTCAATCCGCCCCAAACGATCACGAGAAATCCGCAGTCGGTTGTCATACGCATCACTGATCGCCGTCAGTACACCATCGCGAAAGTGGTAAAACCGTGATGCCTGGGCCAGCACCAACTCATCGGGCAGGGTACCCAAATAGATCGCCGCTTCAGCCAAGCTGTTGGTGATCGCCGGTCGAGCGGCGGTAGGCAAGGGCAGGGCAGTCGATCGATTTTCATGATCCGTCCAAACCACCGAATCACCCGTCACCACCAGCCGCTGCGCCAGCGAGTGACTCCAGCCAAACCCCAACCCACAATCCACTTCCACCGCACTGGTGCGGTACAACCGCGTCCACTCAAACGGCAAAATCCCGTCTAGCACACCATCCGTAAGCGTCAGCAATTCTTCCCCGGTGACCATCGACACCGGGCAGCCATTGGTGGCGGTTTTGTCGGCAGGTGCCGCGGCATCTCCCTGGGGATTTTTCGCAGCGACAGGCACATCATCGACGTGTTCCTGGCGCACCAACGCGGTCTGCTGTTTCTTGCTACGAACCGCCGGCACTGGGTTGGAAACCAACTGATCCCCAGCCTTCAACGGTGCAACCGGCACCGTCTTGATTGGGATTGCGGCACTCCGTCCCAGCAACGGCTTAACCACTTTGGCATGCGGCTCCAACCGGGGCATCACCAGCTTATTAGCCAGCAACTCCAACAACTCCGACGTCCGCTCAGACTTGATATGCCCCAGCACCTTCGTACCCAGGCGCAACGCCACACCCACGCCTGCTGTTGCCCAAATCAGCAGCAGGTTGATCAACACCTCGCCAGTGATTTCCCCCATCAATTCATGCATTTCTTTCGGCGGCAGCATGCGCATCCAGCTGACCATTGCCGACACGTAAATGAACAACAATGGCTCATCGCTGAGCACCAGCAGGCCGTCGGCGATCGTGTCGTTGCCGAGCTTCAGCAGCTCATCAAGTTCGGTTTGGGAGATGTAGTGCAGCAACTTTTCGCTGTTAGGCTTGATGTCCGCCAGTAAATCAACCAGTTGAGTTATGTTGTCCCACAGGTTGTAAAGCGCTTTGCCCATGCCACTTAGAAACGCCGTTTCCACCATCCTGCGCTGGTCTTGTGGGATAGCGTCCGTAAAGTCGTTCCAACGTGCCTCAAGCGTGCTGTTCCATTCGTCGCGCAGGCGCGCTTCCAGTTCCGCGATCACCGACTGATAAGACGCATACAGCGCCTTGACGTGATCCTTGGAAACGTTGGGATAAAAACTGATTCGGTACTGCTGGTTGCGATCACACTCGGTGATTTCAAGAATGCCGCTGGGGCCGATGGTCTTGTGGATCGGCTCACCCAGTGGGCCACCGTTGGGGTCGACGCGTTGCAGTATCACCGGCGTATCGCCGATGGGCACAAACTGCGTGCTTTGGAACATGTGCACCAGGGTCAACGTGCCGTTGGCCTGGCAGGTGGCGACGGTGCTGCTGGGAAAAATGGAGGGGGCTATGGGCGCGACCAGCGTCACTTCATCGCCAACCTTGAACACCTGCTCGACATCCAGCTTCGAAAAGCTCCAGAAGCTTAAAGCCCAGTCGTCAAAGGTGTTCAGGCAGCCCCGGAAATCACGTAAGACGCCTTCAACATCCGGCGCTTTGACGTCCATGGGCCTCAAGGCCAGCCGGCCAATAGCCGGGTTCAAAAGGCAGCCCTTTCAGCCCAGGTAGTCATTGAGAAATACATCGGCGGTCCCTCGCACTGAATAGTCAGGCGAGAGACTTTGAAGAGGTTCGTCAGGTAAATATGTCGGCGCTATTCGCTGGGGAGGCTAGGAGGTTTCGGCAAAATTTCGGGTAAACGCGAGGGCGATCGTAGGAGTCGGATTACAGGTTAAAAAGTCCTATAGCTTCAACTGCCCGATCGCTTTGCTCAACTCCCCGGCCAGCGTCGCCAGCTCATTGCTGGTGGTCGCTGAATCCACGGTCTGCTGCACCGTGTTTTCGGTCACATCGCGAATGCTCACCACGGCGCGGTTCATCTCTTCGGCGACATGGCTTTGCTGTTCGGCCGCCACGGCGATCTGGGTGTTGCTTTCGCGCATCTGCGCCACGGCGCCGGTGATTTCGGCGAGGGCCGCGCCGGCTTCCTGGGCTTGCTGTACGCAGTCGTCGGCCTTGAACGAGCTTTCCTGCATGAAGTCCACCGCATCGCGGGTGCCGGCCTGCAGCGCCGAGACCATGCGGGTGATTTCGTCGGTGGAGCTTTGCACGCGTTTGGCCAAGTTGCGCACTTCGTCGGCGACCACGGCGAAACCACGGCCCATTTCGCCGGCGCGGGCGGCTTCGATGGCGGCGTTGAGGGCGAGCAGGTTGGTCTGTTCGGCGATGCTGTGGATTACGCCGACCACGCCGTTGATTTTCTGGCTGTCCTCGGCAAGCTTCTGGATCATCTCGGCAGTCTGTTGCACGCCGGTGGAAAGCCCGGCAATCGAACGCTGTACCCGGCTGACCACTTCCTGGCCGCTGCCGGCGAGGGTGTCGGCGGTTTGGGACAGGTCGCGAGTGGCGCCGGCGTGCTGGGCGATGTGGTAGACGGTGGCGGTCATCTCATTGATCGCGGTGGCGGCCTGATCGGTTTCGCTTTGCTGGCCGAGCATGCCGTGCTGAACCTCGTTCATGCTGCTGGCCAGGCGCGCGGCGCCATCATCCAATTGCTGCGCGGTGCGTGCCACGGTGCTGACCACCCGCTGGTAGCCGGCTTGCATGGCGTTGAAGGCGCTGGCCATCTGGCCGACTTCGTCCTTGCAGGCCAGGGGTACGCGGGCCGACAGGTCGCCGGTTTTCTCGACGTGCAGCATCACGTCCTTGAGGGTGTTGAGTTGGCTGAGCAGAAAGCGGATCAGCAGTTGCGAGGCGCCGAGCATCGCCAGCATCAGGATCAACACCGCCACCGCGTAGTTGGCGAAGCGTTCGCCGAACACTTGGCTCAGGCTGCGTCCGTAGGCCAGCACGGCGACCTGCTGGCCGTCGTCACGCGCGATCAACTCGGCGCCGATCAGCGGGTTTTCACCGAACAATGGCATGTGATTAAGCTCGACCCAACCGCTGGCAATGCCCAAGGCTGACAGATCCTGATTGGCCAGCTGTGGGACTTGTCCACGGGTAAACGTCAGCCAATGCTCGCCCTTGGGCAATGGCTTGTCGGCGGGCCAGGCACTCAACAACCGCGCCTGCGCCTGTGCCGCAGCCTGGGAGGCATCGCTGCGCGCCTGTTGCTCGAGTTGCACGGCGTAGAGCACGAGCAACAAGGTGGTGATGAAGGCGACCGCGTTGACGGCCCAGAACTTGTATTTCAGCGAGATATTGCTAAGCCAGGCACCCATGGAAGGTTTTCTCTGATAGCGGAAACAGCATTGGCAAGGTGCCATTATTGTGCCGCTACTCAGGAAGCCGGTTTTGACATGGGTCAATGCGCCGCATTAATCCACTTCAGGCAAACCAAAAAATGCGCGCGAACAGGCGGTGCTGTGTGCAGCCAAGTCTTCCAGGGTTTCTTTGCGGTGCAGGGCGACTTCGCGCAGCACTTCTGGCAGGTAGGCCGGTTCATTGCGGCCGTTTTTCGGCTTGGGTCGCAACGTGCGTGGCAGCAGGTAGGGCGCGTCGCTTTCCAGCATCAGGCGGCCACGTGGGATTTCCCTGACCAGCGGGTGCAGATGCGTCCCACGGCGCTCGTCGCAGATCCAGCCGGTGATGCCGATATGCAAGTCCAGGTCGAGGTAGCTGAAGAGCGCCGATTGTTCGCCGGTGAAGCAATGCACCACGGCAGCGCTCAGGTGGTCGCGGTAATCCTTGAGGATCTCCAGCAAGCGCTGGTTGGCGTCGCGCTCGTGAAGAAACACTGGCAGTTTCAACTCGACGGCGAGTGCCAGGTGTTCTTCGAGGACTTTTTCCTGTTGTGGGCGCGGAGAAAAATCGCGGTTGAAATCCAACCCGCATTCGCCCACTGCACGCACGCGGCTTTCGCTGAGCAAACCCCGCAATTGCCGCGCGCTGTCGCCGTTCCAATCGCTGGCGCAGTGGGGATGAATGCCGGCGGTGCTGAACAGGCGCTGGCCGCTTTCATCGAGTTTTATGCAGAGTTCCAACGCCTGCTCGCTGCCCTCGATACTGGTGCCGGTGAGCACCAATTGCTGCACGCCGGCGGCATAGGCACGGTCGAGAACGGCCTGGTGCCTCTCGTCGAAACTGGGGTTGGTCAGGTTGACGCCGATATCAATGAGTTGCATGGTGCTATCTCCGCCTGCGGCCGGAAAGCATATCAGAGCTGTAGATTTATAAGAAAAACGAAGAACTACAACGAGTTATAGCTGTCTTTGAACGTCGCAAGTGACATTGTGGTCGGTCGTACGCTGCCCTCCATGCCACCGTTGCGCGCCTTGCCAGCGCATAAAGCGCTCTGTTTCTGACCTCCAGCCTTTCGCCTTTCGCGAGGGGGCTGGCCAGTATTCTTTCCGGAGAGCGGATGATCCGACCCTCGGCGTTGCTTATGTTGTGCCTGACGTTACTGCTGCCCATGGCGGCGGTCGCACGTCTGGATGGGCCGCTGGAAGTGACCAAGCCCGGCAAGGTACGCGACCTGGCGCAGATTCGCTCCAGTCGCACGCTGCGTGTGCTGGTCAATCAGAGCCGTAACAGTTCCGGTGAGGTCCAGGGCCAGGCGATCGGTGTTGAATACCATCGCCTGCGCGCCTTCGAGCAATACCTGAACGGCCACGCCCGTGACGGGGAAGAAATCACTCTCAAAATTATTCCAAAAGCCAAGGACCAACTGCTTGGCGCGTTGGCCCGGGGTGAAGGCGACCTGGTGGCTCCCGGTGAATTGCTTGATGTGAAGGCTGCGCACAAGATCAGCACCAGCGACCCCATTGCCAGTGATGTACCGTTGTGGCTGGTTGGCGTGAAGGGCGAGCGACGCTTTACCAAGCTGGAGCAGTTGTCCGGGCGCACGCTGGCCCTGACTACCGGCAGTGCAGCGGCGGATGCGATCAATCAGGTCAACCAGCAACTGGCCCTGCACAAGCGACCGCCGGTGAAGGTGGAATGGGTCGATCCGACCTTGGCGGTGGAAGATGTATTGGAGATGGTCCAGGCCGGGATCTTCCATCTCACCATCGTCGAGAAACCCATTGCCGAACGTTGGTCGAAAATCCTGCCCAAGTTGCGCTTTGATCGGCAAGTGGCTATCAGCGAGCCGGGCGATGAGTACTGGTTTGTGCGCCAGGATGCCTCAATGCTGCGGGCCAGTATTGACCGTTTCCTCAAGACCTACCGAACCCCTTCCGACCAGGACGTGGCGTTCCAGCGTATCTACCGACGCCTGTATCAGGTGCGCAATCCATTGGCTCGGGCCGACCGCCAGCGCTTGGAAAAACTGCGCCCGGTCCTGCAAAAGCATGCCCGCGAGCAGGGCATGGACTGGTTGAACCTGGCGGCGCTGGCGTTCAAGGAGTCGGCCTTGGACCCCGGCGCGCGCAACAGTGGCGGCCCGACCGGGCTGATGCAGATCACGCCTTCGGCGGCGCAGCGGGTGGGCGTCAACAATATCGAGAGTCTGGACAGTAATGTGCAAGCGGGCGCCCGGTATCTGGCGATGATCCGTCGCAAGTTCTTCGCCAGCCCCAAGCTTAACGAGCGCGAGCGTATGGCCTTCGTGCTGGCGGCTTACAACATGGGGCCGGAGCGGGTGCAGGGCATGCGGGCCGAGGCTCGGCGCCGCGGTCTGAACCCCAATCAATGGTTTTTCCAGGTCGAGCGTATTGCCATGGAGCAAGTGGGCATGGCTGGCGTCAGCTATGTTAATAGCGTGAACAAGTACTACCTGGCGTTTGATCGAGAGCGAGAGTCTCTGGAGCCGACAGCGCCAAAACTTGCTTCACGCAAATGATCGGATTTATAGATGATTATTAAGTGATTTTTGCGCTTTTATGATTGCCTTATCCGATTAATATAACGGCCAAGCACCCCCTACCTGGAAAAGGATTAGCACCATGAGCCGATTGATCAACCGTATCCTGTCTACCCGCGCTGGTTATGGCCTGACCATCCTGCGAATTTTTGTTGGCATCATCTTCGCTGCCCATGGTTCGCAAAAACTCTTTGGCTGGTTTGGTGGCTACGGCCTGGCGGGCACTGCGCAGTATATGGAAAGCCTTGGGCTGACTCCCGGCACCTTGATGGCGGTGCTGTCGGGCGGCACGGAATTCTTCGCCGGCCTGGCATTGATCATCGGTTTGCTGGCGCGCCCGGCGGCCTTGGGCCTGACCTTCCTGTCGCTGGTGGCCATCTTCTCGGTGCATATTCATAACGGTCTGTTCATGGCCAACAACGGTTATGAGTTTGCCCTTGCCTTGCTCGGCGGCGCTTTGGCGGTGCTGCTGGAAGGGGCGGGCAAACTGTCTGCCGACCGCGCCATCGCCCGCTGATACCCAGATAAAACCCGGAAAAAGCCCGCCCTGTGCGGGCTTTTTCGTTGCTCGGGATTCTTGACACTGCCCCACCGGCTTCTCTAGGATGCTGCTCATGCGCCGATTTAAACAGCTAATTGCGGGGCGCCACTGGGCTCGATACAGCCCGACAGAAGCATGCACTCATCGAGAGTCAGGCTTCGAAATACCGCTAAAGCGCTGGTTCGGTGTTGCCTCTCACCTGCCCGCAGACTTTTGAGGCAGAGACACGACACGATGAATGCACTTCGCCCCCTCATACGCCTGGCCCCGATCACCGCGGACCTGACTCAGCGCAATCCGAAAATCCTCCTGGGTGGCAAGCATCAGCCTACGCTGCTGCGTTACCTCGATGGCTGGCCGCGTCGCACCGGGCGGCCTTCGGCGTTCCTGATCCAGTTTGTGGAAGATGGCGACTCCCTGGCCCGCTTTGCCACCAACAGTTTCGACCTTGCGGTAATTCAGGCGCCTAGCGCCGCTGATGCCGATGAAGTCATCCGTCAGCTGACGCGCATTGCCCGCCAGGGACTGATCGCTCGTCGTTGAAGGCTTAGAGCTGGATGGCGGTCACGGCCGATCGACGTCGCCGGTTGTAAAGCGACACCATCCACGCGATAAGGCACAACAGCAGCGGTACGGCGCTGATCAGCAGCAGTTTCAGGGTTAGCTCCACTTTATGCACCGATGCGTACGCCTCGACCTTGAGCGCCTGTAACTCCATGGGCAGTCGCAGGCGTTCCTTGTTCAGTGCCTGCAGCTGGGCATTGGTATTCACCGCTTGGGTGCCGAAGCCGGTGTCTGGCGGTTTCAGGCGTTGCCATTCGTGCTCGGTTCGCTCAAGCCGTCGTTCAAGTTCTCCCGCCTTTTGGGCGTAGGCCTGTGCAGCGGCTTCGCGCACGTCTGAAAGCGGGTTGGGCGATTGGCTGGCCGTTGCACGGGGTCGAATGCTCGCGAGAACGTCAGGAGCCGCCAGGTTATCCAAGGTATTCAAGATAAACGTAACGTTGCTGTTGGCGGCAGAGCTGATGACAGAGTCCATGAGTAAATCAGTGTCGGCGACCACCACCACCTGAATGTCTGCGGCCTTTTGCAAACCAGCAGACTGCCCGTCGACACCGTCTGGAAATGCGGAATAGGCGGGGCCGCCGAGGCGAGCCGCTATCACTTGGCGTTGGCCGACAGCAGACGGTTGTTCGATCAGTGAGTCGAGTGCGGTGGTTGATGCAAAGCGCGCAGCGTCCAATAGCGCAGACTGCGTGGAGCTTTGCAGCAGCGGGGTGAGCAGCGTGCGGCTTTTCCTGATGCGAGAAAGTGCGCCACTGCTCGAGACAATCACCGTATCCAATTTCCACGCGCTGACGTCGTCCGCCGTCATCGCCTGGCGCGGCAGGCTCAACCTGGCCGGATGAAAGACGGTAGGCTTGCCAGCGCCGGGAGACGCCGACGAGGCGTAGAGATTATCCACCAGCAGCTTGTCCGCCGGCATCTGTACACCCCATGCGGCAAGCAGGCCGTCCAGCATGGGGTTTGCCGGCGCGGCGTCTGACGCGCTCTCGCTCAGTGGGTCGAGAAAGATCATCAGTTTTCCGCCCCTGAGGACAAACTGTTCGATCGCGTACAGGGTTCGCTCTGGCAGTGCGCGCGGGTGGACGACCATCAGCGTCCCGATCGATTCAGGCACTTGGGGAATGTTCGCTTCCAGGCTTTCGAGGGTGAAGTGCTGATGCATTTTCGCCAGTAACAGCCCGCCGGACTCGTTCAACGCCAACCCTGTCAGCACGCCAATAACGGGTGGCGCTGGGTGCCCCAGTGTGTAGATCAAGTGGCTTATTTCATATTCGAGCATCGGTTCGTCATCCAGGCTGAATGCGTGGATACGTTGTGCAGCCTGGCCTGCACGCACACCTATCAGACCGAGAAACCCGTGTGTGTCGTCCAGCCCGAACAGGCCCGCTTTATAGGCCTCTTCTGAATAAGGCCCCGGATCAATAACGTGCAAGTTAATCCTGCCCCTGGCGGCTTTTTCGAACTCCTCAAGCAGGTCTCCGACCCGTTCGCCATAGCGTTTCAACGCTTGGCTTTTTCGCGGATCATGGCGTGAGTTGAAGTAATACAAATCCAGTGGTTCCTCAAGTGAGGCGAGCAGTTGCCGGGCCTGCGGCGACAACGTATGGATTTTGTGTTGTGAAAAGTCCCAACGGATATCGGGAAGGTTGTTTACCCAGACCAGATTAAAGGCCAGAAAGAGTAATGATATGACCGTAAGTGTCATACCCGTGCGAATAGCGGATCGCATGCGGTGCTTTCCTTCTCAACGGGTTTTGTAATTGAGTGTGACTGCTGTTGCCGCAAGAAAGGCAAGGATCATGCTGACGAAGTACAGGCTGTCATGGAGTGTCAGTTTGCCGTTGTCGAGAGTGCCGAAGCGTAAGATCGGGTCAAGCGCGATCAGACTGTCTACCACCCAAATAGGCGCCTGGTGCTCAAGGGCATCCAGTGCTGAAGAAAGCATGCTGACTGTAAGCAGCAAACCGAGCGAAAGTAGGAAAATAACGATGCGCCGATGAGTCAGTGCGCAAATAAAGCATCCCACCGATAGATAACTTCCCGCGAGCAACCCGCTCGCCAGAAATTGTGAGGTGATAACGGCGTTGTCCGCAGCGCCCAGGTAGTTGGCGACAACCACCAAAGGGAAGGTCAGGGCCAAGGCAATGCCACACACGACCCATGCGGCCAGAAATTTTCCCAACACCCGTTCGACGGTCGTGATGGGCAGCGTTTTCATCATGTTGCGCATGCCAGGGTTATGTTCGTCCGACCACAGCTGCGTTGACAAGCTTGGAATCAGCAGCAGGTAGAGCCAAGGGTGTAACTGGAAAAACACCTGTAAATCAGCACCGCCTTCTTCGAGCCATGGGCTCGTATTCAGCCCCAGTGCCGCGCACAGCAGTACAAACGCAGCAACACTCAGGTACGTGCCTGGCGTACGGGCATAGCTGACGAGTTGACGCTTGAAAATCACCGGCAGCAGTTTCAAAGAGATACCTCATGACTCAAATGGCGAACGACTTCGTTCAGGCGCCCTGTTTCCAGTTTCAATGACGTGATGTTCCAGCCGCGATGGGCGATAAGTGCGTTGATATGGGGATAGATGCTGTGACCGGGCAGGGCCAGAACGGTCACGGTGCCGGGTGTATGCCGGTCTTCTTCTATGCCGGCGACACCGGGTAAGACGGCCAGTGCGAGTAAATCCAGCGGGGTTTCTGCGGCCAGGGTGACGGCCCGGTAGTGTCGGGATTTGCGCTGAAACTCGGGCAGCGGCGTGTCAGCCACCAACTGGCCGCGCGCGATAACCAGTGCCCGCGTGCACAGGCTGGCCAGCTCGTCGCAATGCCGGGAGGCGATAATCACCGCCATTTCTTCGGTCAGGGACTGGACCAGTGTTCTGAATTTGATCCGTTGATTCGGCGCCAGACCCTCGGTCGGTTCATCCAGCAGAAGCAGGCTGGGTGTATGCAGGATGGCTTGCGCGATGGCTACCTTGCGCTTCAAGCCTTCGCAAAGCGCACCGACAGGAACGTTGAGCACACGCGACAATTCCAGGCGCATGGCTGCTCGATCCACCCGGCTGCGTTTTTCAGCGCCGTTGAACCCTCGAACGTCGGCAATGAAGTTGAGAAAGCCTTTAACGGACATCGTCTGATGGCTGAGCCCGGCCTGGAGCTGATAGCCGAGGACTTTGCGTGCTTGAAGTGGATGGGTCTGGGTGTTGAACCCATGGACGGTGATGGACCCGGAGGAGGGATTGGCGATGCCGGCGATCAAGTTCAGCAAGGTTGTTTTGCCGGCGCCGTCTTCCCCGAACAGACCAATACATTCCCGGCGCTGAGCAAACAATGAGAAGTTGTTGATTACTTTACTTTTGCCCAAGTGCTTAGTCAGGCTGCTTATCTCGAGCATTTTTTTACCGATTAAGTTTGGCTGAGCGTATGGGACGTGCGCGTCGTGGATAGTTGAGCGTTAAAAAGGTTACGTTTAATCAATACGCTTGGGAACGCGCGGGCGAAGTTATAAGAAAAGTCCTACGTCAAGCCGGATAACTTACTGAAACAATTGCGCTGTTTCGAGAATGGTTAACGGTCGGATTCTTTATCTGGCGTTTATGTAAGGTTTGCTCTTTTGTAACGAGACCTGATTATCATGATGCTTCTACGTACTCTTGTTCTAGAACGCAGTGGCCAGGACGCGCCGGTTAACGGTGCGCTGCTCTGCGGGTTTGCTGTTGCCCAGATCGACTGCAACTTTCTCGTCTATAGCCTTGATGAAGAGACTGAGCCGGGCAACTCCAGGGTTTACATCGCCGCGTTACGGAAAAAACTCGACCGGCATTTTCTGGGCAGTGTCGAGTCCAAGGAAGACCTGCAAGTGGCTATGCAAGTCTTCAAGCAAATCCTGATGGCCGCGGCAGCCTCCGGCACTAAAGCCAGCGCAGTGAACGACAGTTCGATCGCTTTCCATTTCATTGATTTGAAAGGCTGCAAATTACCGCCGGCCAGACCGGAGGATCATCATTCGATGATCATCAAGAAGGCATTGGTAATGAAGGTGATTACCTTGGGCATGTCTGCGCCTGTCTTGCCTGCGATCGAAAGTGCTTCCTTGATAGTGCCGTCCATTCGCTTCTCATCACAAATGATCCCGCCCGCCAGGACTTCAAGCCCACCCACGCCCGTCGAGCCGCCGGTGCTTGAGCCTGTGGTTGCTGAGGCGTTGGATATCCCCGTCGCAACTGCGCAGAAGGTAGCGCTGGCAGAGCCCGTTGCGCAGCCGGCTCAACTGGCACCGAGTGAACCCGCGCCAGTGCAGCGCCCCGTTGAAATGGAACAAGCATTGATGCCTGAGCTGGACAGCACGCTGACCAATCTTGCCAAGGTCGCCCAGGACCTGACGCAACAAAAAAACGCGGTCATTGAGCGAGAAAAAGTGCTTGAGCAGTGGCAGGCCCGGCTGCAACAAAAGCAGGGCGAACTGGATGAAAAGGATCGTGAGCTGGAGCAGCACGCGACGCAATTGCAGGAGCAGCAAGCAGACGTCAGCCAGAAAGCCCAGAAGCTGGCGCTGGCAATGTCGCAGGTGTCGGGTATGCGACAGCGGTTGCAGGGTGTGCTGCTTGAACTGGATCAAACCCTGGAAGGCTAGAGTTGAAGCAATGTGCTTGCTGATCTGGCTACTTTTCATAGTTCATTTATCATCACCCCTGCCAGTCGACGCCAAGGCATGATGCTGTGGCGTTTCGGCACCATTGGACATTGTCTGGGGATGCAAGCGTTTGAGTACCAAGCTGATTACCAAAGAAGGTCATGAGGCGCTAAAAAAAGAGCTGGATTATCTGTGGCGTGAAAAACGTCCGGACACCACGCGTAAAGTGACTTGGGCGGCGTCTCTGGGGGATCGCAGCGAAAACGCGGACTACCAGTACAACAAGAAGCTGCTGCGCGAAATTGACCGGCGGGTGCGCTACTTGCGCAAGCGGCTGGAGGATATGCGCGTGGTGGAATACATGCCTGAGCAGGAAGGCAAGGTATTCTTCGGCGCCTGGGTTGATATCGAAAACGAGCAGGGCGAGACCAAGCGTTTTCGTATCGTTGGCTATGACGAGATTTATGAGCGAATGGACTACATCTCCATCGACTCACCGATGGCCCGGGCGTTGCTCCGTAAGGAAGTCGACGATGAGGCCATCGTGCAAACCCCGACCGGCGAGGTGTGCTGGTGGATTACCGGTATCGAGTATGTAAAATAAACGCTGCTGGCCCGTATTCCGAATAGCGTACGGGCCATCAATGTCTCAACCTTCGCGCAATACCGTCAGTGGGCTGGCATTCAACGCACGACGCGTGCCGAAGACGCCGGCACCGCCGATCAGTACGGCACCGATCACCGGCAGCAGTAACAGCCACGGGTGAGGGTGCCAGGCCAGGTCGAACGCGTAGCGGTACAACACCCCTGTCACCAACTCCGTACCCAGCGCTGCCAGCAGGCCGCTGACTGCGCCGAGCAAGCCGAACTCAATGCGGCGTGCCTTGACCAGCAACTTGCGCTCTGCGCCCAGTGCGCGCAGCAATGCCCCCTGGCGAATGCGCTCATCCAGGGTGGCCTGCAAACCGGAAAACAGCACCGCCATGCCGGCCGCCAGTACAAACAACAATACGTATTCCACCGCCAGGGTCACTTGGGCGAGGATGCTGCGTAACTGCTCCAGCAAAGCCTCGACCTGCAGAATGGTGACGGCCGGGAACGCCCGTGACAGGTCAACGATCTGCTGATCATGGCCTGGCGCCAGGTAGAAGCTGGTCAAGTAAGTTGCGGGCAGGTCCTTCAAGGTGCCCGGTTGGAAAATCATGAAAAAATTGGGCTGGAAGTTATCCCAGTTGATGGTCCGCAGGCTGGTGACCCGCGCTTCACGATTTTCTCCGCCGACGGTAAAGATCAGATGATCGTTGAGTTTGAGCTTCAGGCTTTCAGCCACCTTGGCTTCCACCGAAACCCCGGGAACCTCATCGCCCGGTTGCTGTGACCACCAGGAGCCGGCTGTCAGCACATTGCCCGGTGGCAAGTCGGCCGCCCATGTCAGGCTCAAGTCACGCTGCACCGCTCGGTCGCCGCTCGAGTCTTTGCTGACAATTTCCTGTACCGGTTCGCCATTGATGCTGATCAGCCGGCCCGGCACCACGGGGTACAACGGCGCCGATTGCGCTTGCACATCCAGGAGTCGGGCGCTGAAGGCGTCCTTGTCGGCCGGCAGGATGTTCAGGGCGAAATAGTTGGGCGCATCCTTGGGCAACTGGTTTTGCCAGGTGTCCAGCAACTCGCCACGCAGCAGGGCGATCAAGCCCATGGACAGCAGGATCAGACCAAACGCCAGCGACTGCCCGGCCGCCGCCAACGGATGACGCAGCAACTGCCCCAGGCCCAGACGCCAGGGCAGCGTGGCGCGGGCCAACAAGCGCCGCAGGCTTTGCAGCAATAACAGCAGCAAGCCGCCGAGGATCAGCGCAGCCACCACGCCGCCGCCCAGCAAGGCGAAGGTCAGCACCAGGTCGAGGCTGAGGCGCCACATAATCAGGCCGAGCGCGAATAGCGCCGCGCCATACACCATCCAGGTACTGGACGGGATCGGCAGCAGGTCACGGCGCAAAACCCGCAGCGGTGGCACACGCCCCAGCGCCGCCAGGGGCGGCAAGGCGAAGCCGGCGAGGGCGACCAGCCCGGTGCCGATGCCCGCGACCGCCGGCAGCAGCCCGCCGGGCGGCACGTCCGCCGGCAGCAAGTCGTGCAGGAAATAGAACAGACCAAACTGCGCCAGCCAGCCCAGCAGGGCGCCGGCCAGGCTTGCCGCCACGCCCAGCACGCTCAGTTGCAGGGTGAACAGCAACATCGCCTCGCGGCGCGACAGCCCAAGGCAGCGCAACAGTGCACTGGCATCGAAGCGTCGGCTGGCGAAGCGATTGGCCGACAACGCCACCGCCACGCCAGCCAGCAAGACCGCCACCAGGCTGGCCATGTTCAGGTAGCGCTCGGCCTTGCCCAGCGCGCCGCCGATTTGCTGGTTGCCGTCTCGCGAATCCTGCAGGCGCTGGTTGGCGGCGAGGCCTGGCTTGACCAGGTCGCGATAGGTTTGCAGCGCCGTGCTGCCTTGAGGCGCGCGCCACAGTTCACGGTAACTCACGCGGCTGCCGGGCTGCACCACGCCGGTGGCATCGAGGTCGGCAAGGTTGATCATGACGCGGGGTGTAAGGCTGTAGAAGTTACCAGCGCGGTCTGGCTCGTAAGTCAGTATGCGCGTCAGCCGCAGGGTCTTCATGCCGACATCGATGCTGTCGCCGACTTTCAGGTCCAGCGCCGTCAGCAGCCTTGCTTCCACCCAGGCTTCACCGGGCTTGGGCCCGCCGCCTGGCGTTTCAGTGCCGAACGGTTCAGCCGCACTTTTGAGCTCGCCACGCAGCGGGTACTGCTCGTTGACCGCCTTGATGCTGGAAAGCTGAATGCCATTATCCGTGGCGATGACGCTGGAGAACTCAACGATGCGAGCATGATCCAGGCCCAGTTCGGTCCCGGATTTGATTTGCTCGGGACGGGCCGGCGAGCTGCCTTCGAGCACCAGGTCGGCGCCGAGGAACTCGGTGGCACGCAACAGCATGGCGCCATTGAGGCGTGCACCGAAGTAGCCGATGGCGGTGCTGGCCGCCACGGCCACCACCAGCGCAAAGAACAATACGCGCAACTCGCCGGCGCGGGCATCGCGCAGCAATTGACGCATGGCAAGGCTGAACAGGCGCAACAGCGGCAAACGTGCCATCAAGGCTCCAGGGGCGCGACCATCAGGCCGGCTTCAAGGCGGATCAGGCGTCGGCAACGGTGGGCCAGGCGCTCGTCGTGGGTGACGAGTACCAGGGTCGTGCCGCTTTCTTTATTAAGCTCGAACAGCAGGTCGCTGATACGTTCGCCGGTGTGGCTGTCGAGGTTGCCGGTGGGTTCGTCGGCAAACAGCACATCCGGTTCGGCGGCGAAGGCTCGGGCGATGGCAACCCGTTGTTGCTCGCCACCGGAAAGCTGGCGTGGCGAGTGGGTCAACCGTTGGCCCAATCCGACGCGCTCGAGCAGGTGTCTGGCGCGCTCGCGGGCGTCCTTGCGGCCGTCGAGTTCCAGCGGCAGCATGACGTTTTCCAGGGCATTGAGACTGTCGAGCAGCTGGAATGACTGGAACACGAAGCCCACGTGCTCGGCGCGGATGCGCGCGCGCTGGTCTTCATCCAGGGTGCTCAAGGCTTGGCCTGCCAGTGTGACTTCGCCACTGCTGGGCAGGTCGAGGCCGGCCAACAGGCCCAGGAGGGTGGATTTGCCGGAGCCGGAGCTGCCGACGATAGCCAGGCTATCGCCCTTGTTCAGTTCCAGGCTAAGTTCGTGCAGGATAGTCAGTTCACCTTCCGCGCTGGGAACCACTTTGCTAA
>Ga0153931_100275_pt1 | contig 15601 bp, 13 predicted proteins | sample TSNJ015MetaG_FD_104730 | JGI IMG/M metagenome (GOLD analysis project Ga0153931, IMG submission 104730) | Attine ant fungus gardens microbial communities from New Jersey, USA - TSNJ015 MetaG | ecosystem: Host-associated > Fungi > Mycelium > Unclassified | place: USA: New Jersey, Wharton State...
ACAACGGCCGGGTCGTCAAAGGTGTGAAGTTCGAGAACATCCGCGATGCCGGCGACCCGGTGGAAATCGCCCGTCGCTATGACGAGCAGGGTGCCGACGAGATTACCTTCCTCGACATCACCGCCAGCGTCGATGGCCGCGATACCACACTGCATACCGTCGAGCGCATGGCCAGCCAGGTGTTCATCCCGCTGACCGTCGGCGGCGGCGTGCGCACCGTGCAGGACATTCGCAACCTGCTCAATGCCGGTGCGGACAAGGTTTCGATCAACACCGCAGCGGTGTTCAATCCGGAGTTCGTCGGCGAAGCCGCGCAGCATTTCGGCTCGCAGTGCATCGTCGTCGCCATCGACGCGAAGAAGGTCTCCGGCCCGGGTGAAACCCCGCGCTGGGAAATCTTCACCCACGGCGGGCGCAAGCCGACCGGTCTCGATGCAGTCGAGTGGGCGAAAAAAATGGAAGGCCTCGGTGCCGGCGAGATCCTGTTGACCAGCATGGATCAGGACGGCATGAAAAACGGCTTCGACCTCGGCGTGACTCGGGCGATCAGCGATGCACTGGGCATCCCGGTGATCGCTTCCGGTGGCGTCGGCAACCTGCAGCATCTGGCCGACGGTATCCTCGAAGGCCACGCCAGCGCGGTACTGGCGGCGAGTATTTTTCACTTCGGCGAATACACCGTGCAGGAGGCCAAGGCCTACATGGCGCAACGCGGAATTGTCATGCGCTAAACCGTACAGGCCAGTGGACAGCATGGCGTACCCAAGGCACTCTTGGGCACGCCATGGATTCCGGTAGCCCGACATGATCAAACGCCTGCTTCTTGTTCTCGCCAGTGCCTCTGTGTTGCTGCTCAACACGGCGCGGGCCGAAAACAGTCCCGACACCGATCTGGTGCTCCTCACCGAAAACTTCCCGCCCTACAACATGGCGAAAGACGGCAAGAATTTCGCCAAGGGCGAGAATATCAACGGCATTGCCGCCGACATCGTGCGCGAAATGTTCAAGCGCGCCGGGCTCACCTACAGCCTGACGCTGCGCTTCCCGTGGGAGCGGGTCTACAAACTGGCGCTGGAAAACCCCGGTTATGGCGCCTTCGTGATGGCCCGCCTGCCGGATCGCGAGAACCTGTTCAAATGGGTCGGCCCGATCGGTCCGGACGACTGGATCATGTTGGCCAGGGCCGACAGCAAGATCACCCTCGACACCCTCAACGATGCACGCAAATACAAGATCGGCGCCTACAAGGGTGACGCGATTGCCGAGACGCTGGCCAAGCAGGGCCTGAAGCCGATCGTGGTGCTGCGTGATCAGGACAACGCGAAAAAACTGGTCAATGGCCAGATCGACCTGTGGGCCACGGGTGATCCTGCCGGGCGTTATCTGGCGCGGCAGGATGGCGTCACCGGACTCAAGACCGTGCTGCGCTTCAACAGCGCCGAGTTGTACCTGGCGCTGAACAAGGACGTGTCGGATGCAACGGTCGCCAGATTGCAGGCGGCGCTGGATCAGATGCGCAAGGACGGTGTGGTGGACGAGATCATGGGACGGTATCTGTAGCGGTCGGCAACGCCTTGTCCGCAGTATCGTGGCTGCATTCTTCCAACGGATATTGCAGCAGATGCAGGTTTTCGCACTCGGTGTAGCCGAGGTTGATCCCTGCCTGTGAACCGTCTCCACGCACCAGCTCGTAGAAACTCTCCAGTTGATACACCGCGACGAACTTGCCTTTGCCGGCCATGGCGAGGACTTGGGTGACAAACGCAGTCTGCCAGCCACTGCTTGAGGTCTCGCTGTGGGTGAACTGGCTGTTCAATCTAGCCGAGAACGGCAGTGATGGCTGAGCGTCTGCCGTCGTTGTCCACGGCCCCACGAAATTGATCGCTGTGAGCTGCGTGAACAGGCGCAGCATCTTGGAGTTCTGCAGTCGCTGCGCCGTCCACTTGAACGAGCAGGCCTGGTCGCTCGTGTTGTGTCCGCTCCCGACCAGATAGTAGTGATCGGTTCTTTCCAGACGATAGAGGGGGCTGGTGCGCAGTTGTTCCAGGGGTGACAGGTCATCCTTGACGACGAACCAGGGAAGTTCGACGACTTGAGCAAGCGTGGCCGCCGCGTGGATTTGCGAAACGTTCGATCCGGAAAGCGTCGGCAGCGAAGGCGCCGACAGGATCTGCGGCGCGATCTGCATCCGCAGTGAGTAAGCACCGCCATCGCCCTCGGGTTTGCCGAAACCGTTGGCCGCCACAAAAGTGCCTGGCGCGAAGTGAATCTCTCCCGGCGGTGCACTGCGCGGCGCAATGCTCCAGGCACTGAAGCTCTGTCTGGCGCCGCTGCCCTTGTCATTCCAGATCAGTTCGCCGACGTCCGATGCGATCACCAGATCGGCACGCACACAGCGAACCGCATTGACTGAAGGTTTTTCATGATCATTGGAGCAGACCGCTCCCATGGCCACATAACCTTGCGGGGCAAGCGGTCGCCATACGGCCCCGTCTTTCTTCGATTTTGAGCCGGAGTCTTTCCAGATCAATTCGAAGTCGTCCGGGCGACGTAGTGCCGGGCCCCGGGTTGGATCCGCGCTGGGGGTATCGGCCTCGCAAACCACGGCGACCACGGTGCTGCCGTTAATGTTGTCGTGTCCGGCAATGAACACATCGCCGAGCGGGAAGTAGCCCGGCAACACATCCGGCGCTGGTGTCGGCCGCCAGAAAGCCGCAGGTTTTGCCCGCGAGCCGGCGCTGTCCCAGATTCGGTGGTATTCCGTGGTGAACTGGATCAGCAGGTTGTCGTGTCTGATCGGCTCGATTGGCCTGGATGGCGCTGCGGCCTGTTCATGAATGGTCATAGTCACTCCTGATAGTTGAACGACGACTCAAGGGAGTCGCGACCCGTTGCAGGTCTCACTATCGGTATTCGCGCCAGGCCTTTGGCGGTAACTATGTATTCAGCGTAGTGACCGGATATTTCCGATAGACATCATCTTGGCCATTGGCAGCCTTGCGCGTCTTCTGTTTACCGTTGAGGCAGAAGCACAAGACTGCGGGGCGCCGTTCAGATCAAGGGGCGCGATTTTTGAGCGTTTCCCATTGCAGGTTGTATTCCTTCAGCACTGAGCGCTGATTGTTGGTATCGAGGGAATACATGCAGAATTTCATGGGGAAGTTGCTTTCTCGGCGAACCCAATTGTATTTCGGAACGGTATACCCCTGCGGATCGTCGCAACGGGTTGTATCCGCAGGGCCGGCTTTTACTTCATAACGATCAATACCCTCGATGTTCCTTTTCGGCCAGAGGAATATCACTCGGTCTGTTTCTTTGTCATAGAAAGCGTCCAGGGCAGGAGCAGGTGTCGGGCCCGCATCAATCAGATAGGTGGGTACGGTCACGGCGTTGCGGTAAGTTCCGGCGGGTAATACTTCACTGGTATCGTCCGTGGCGATAATGCAAAGGTTATTAGTCCCGGTTTCAGGTCCCATTGGAACATTCAACCGAGTGGGGCGGGTGTCGCTGTTGATCGGTTGACTGTAGCCTTCAGGCTTTTCGCAATCGAGTGAGTCGGTAGTACGTTTGGTTCGAATAAATCGGGTGCTGGCGGTTATTTCGAAGTTCCACGCGGGATACACATAACTGCCTTGCGTAGTTACGCTGATTTTTGCGTGCATTGGCAGTTCGGCGGGTAGCCTGATGGAAGCTGCCGGAAATAACTCGCACACCTGTGGGTTGGTATTGAGTTTGCCATTGATAAAGCAATTGTTGAAAACCGAGGTTGAACTACCGTAACTGCCGCTCGGCATCTGGCCGTAGCCGGGCAGCGGCGTCAGATGGGCTGCAAGCGTACCCAGAACGCCATAGACTTCGTTGGTCCCTCGAACAATGACAGGGCTCCCGGAGCTTCCGGAGGCAACGTCTTTGCACTGATTGCTGAGACTATGCCGCCAGACCCAGGGCTTTTCGAAAATGGCCGGCGAAGGTACGTGGGTACAGGCTGAAATTCGTAATGGCGCTCCACCGGGTCCGTGCACAATCAGAATGTCGGTGTCTTCGGCCGGTGGTTGTTCGGCCAGTTTCATGGGCGTGATGCCCTGTGCCAGAAGTTCGTCTTGTGACATCCCTAGTTCCAAAAGAGCCAGATCGACACCCTGAATACTGCTCCAGGCTACTTTTTTCAGAGGGACGGTCTTGCGGGCATCCGGTGTGTCATTGAAATGGTTGAAGGTGATCGTGCCTTCGATGGGGTCATCTATTCGCATGACGCCATTTTCCTTGCCCACGCAATGTGCGCTGGTGAGTGCATAGGCAGAGTCGGACGCATCAGAGCTGTTTGTGTCGATCAGAAAAGCGGTGCAGGTAAGTTGCCCAGGGCTTTTGTATACGCCTATTCCGTTCCAGTACTTATAGTCACCATCCTGGTTTTTCAGGTAATAAGAGGATGAGAAGTTCTCAATGCCCTTGCCATAATCCACAGGGATGGAATAAGCCGGCAGCGAGAATGCAGGAAGTAATAAAAAGCCTGTGTAGATGTTCTTTAAGTTCATGGCCAGTCCTTGGCGAGTGTGTTGGGGTGCAAGACTGGCGCAGAATAAATGAGTTTTGTTGTTAGTGAATTTCCAAGGTGTTGCTATTTGTTGGGTTTGGCGCGGGGGTAATAAGCAGTTAATTAATTGGCCGGTTAGCGATAAATACCATTTTTCCCGTGTGCAGCGGTCGCCCTGTTACTCCGCACGCTGATCATCTGCTTGATGTCGATCCACTCGATGCCCTGAGCTTTCAGCTTCGGCAATTCACGCTCCAACACTGCCAGCGTCTGCGGGTACGGGTGACCGATCATCACCGCCGATCCCTGTTTGCGCGCCAGGCTGATGGCGGTCTGCAGTTGGGTGAAAATCGCTGCTTCGGTGCGCTCGTCATCGAGGAATACATCCCGAGAAACGCTCGCCAGATCGATCTTCTGTGCCTGCTGCGCGGCTACGGTTTGCGCACTGGTGCGGCTGTCGACGAAGAACTTGTGGCGGCGTTGCAACTCACCCATCAGCCACGCCATCGCCACCGGTTGCGCGGTCATGCGACTGCCCATGTGGTTGTTGATGCCCGCGGTGTAAGGAACCATTTTGAACGCGGCGTCGAGGCGCTTTTGCAGCTCTTCGAGCGGCAGTTCGGGGTGCCAGGCGTACGGACCGGTGGCCGGATCCATCGGCATGTGCAGGATCACGATCTTGCCGGCGCGATGGGCTTCGCGGGCGAATTCGGTGGCGTGCGGGGTGTCGGGCATGATCGCCGTGGTCACCGGGCCGGGCAGGGCCAGTACGCGGCGATCCCGGGGCAGGTTTTGCCCCAGGTCGTCGATGATCAGCGTCAGGTAGGCTTTTGGCGGGGTAGTGCTGGCGGGTTCTGCGTGCGCAGCACCCGCCAGACAGCACAACAGGACGAAGAGGAAACGCAAAGACATCCTCAACGGCCGGACGTGATGCTCAGCCCTTTGAGCAGGCTCAGGGCCTGGGCCAGTTGGTAATCGTCATCCTGCGGCATGGCCTTGGCCTTCGCGCCGGAACCGGTCGGCTTGTCTGCGCCGCCGTTGCCGTTGCCCAGGTGGCCTTGCAGGTCGGCTTCCTTGAAGTAGTCGCCGTCCGCTTCGTTGGTGATCTTGGCCTTGCGCACTTCGATGTCCGGGACAATGCCCTGGGCCTGGATCGAGCGGCCGTTCGGCGTGAAGTACAGCGCCGTGGTGATCTTCAGCGCGCGGTCGTTGTTCAGCGGCAGCACGGTTTGCACCGAGCCCTTGCCGAAACTGGTGGTGCCCATGACCACCGCGCGTTTCTGGTCCTGCAGGGCACCGGCAACGATTTCCGACGCCGAGGCGCTGCCACCGTTGATCAGCACCACCATCGGCACCGCTTCGCTTTCGTCCTTGCCGGTGGCGGAGAAGCGCAGTTCGGAGTTGGCGATTCGGCCTTTGGTGTAGACGATCAGACCTTTCTTGATGAAGTGGTCGACCACTTCCACTGCCGCCTGCAACACACCGCCCGGGTTGTTGCGCAGGTCGAGGATGATGCCGTTGAGCTTTTTGCCGTTGTCTTTGCGCAGCTTGGCCAGGGCCTTGGAGACCTCCTCGCCGGTCTTGACCTGGAACTGGGTGATGCGGATGTAACCGTAGCCCGATTCCAGCAGCTGCGCCTTGACGCTCTTCACTTGAATCACCGCGCGCGCCAGGGTCACGTCGAACGGCGTGCCGCCGTCGCGCACCAGGGTCAGGGTGATCTTCTGGCCGATCTTGCCGCGCATCTTGTCCACGGCTTCGGTCATGGTCTGGCCGCGAGTCGGCTGACCGTTGATCTTGACGATGAAGTCGCCAGCCTGAATGCCAGCCTTGGACGCAGGCGTGTCGTCGATTGGCGACACGACTTTTATGAAGCCGTCTTCCGAGCCGACTTCGATACCGAGGCCGCCGAATTCGCCGCTGGTGCTTTCCTGCAGCTCGGTGAAGTCTTCAGGGCCCAGATAGGCGGAGTGCGGATCGAGGTTGCTGAGCATGCCCTTGATCGCGTTTTCCAGCAGGGTCTTGTCGTCCACCGGCTCGACATAGGCGGCTTTGATTCGATCCATGACCTCGGCAAAGGTACGCAACTCTTCCAGCGGCAGCGGTGCCTTGGCGGTCGCGGCAGTACCTGCCGGAGCGACGGCCGGGGCCGGTTGAGCAGCGAACGCCAGAGGCGCGCCGATCACCACAGCGATCGTCAGGGCCAGCGAGGTAAGGCGGGACAAATGCAGCATGTCGAACGAACTCCTGAATTAGGCGACGCGCTTATCCTTGCGCGTGACACCATTGCGCCGGATCACTCGGGTGACCCTGCTGACGAATTGCGAAATACAGCGCTGGTGTGTCCTGACCGCCACTGTTACCGACAGTGGAGATCGACTCACCGGCTTTTACTACGTCACCGGCCGACTTGAGCAGTGTCTGGTTGTGACCGTAAAGGCTCAGATAACCATTGCCGTGATCAAGGATCACCAGCAGCCCGGCGCCACGCAACCAGTCGGCGAACACCACGCGCCCGCCATGCACGGCATGCACCTGGCTGCCGGCAGCGGCGCTGATCATCACGCCATCCCACTTGGTCCGGGCATCGTCGCCACGGCTTTCGCCGAAGCGTGCCAGCAATCGACCATCAACCGGCCATGGAAGTTTTCCCCGGGTTGCGGCAAAAGGGCCGCCAAAGGTCTCGCCGCTGCTGGATACCAGTGCGCCGGGGGTTGATCTGGCGGGTTTTCGTGGGGCGTCGCTGTTTTCAGCCTGCGCCTCACGCAAACGCTTTTTTTCCGCTTCCTGCTGGGCGATCAGCGCTTTCTGCCGCGCTTCTTCTGCCTCACGAGCCTGGCGGGCCAGGGTTTCTTCAATGGTTTTAAGGACTTTAGACAGGTCTGCCTGATCCTGCTCGCGGGCGGCGAGTTTCTGGTCGCGGGCCTTGACGTCATCGTTGAGCTTGGCGAGGACTTGCTGGCGTTCCTTGCGGACCTTTTCCAGCTCGTCGCGCTGGGTGTCGAGGCTGCTTTTCTGTACCAGCAATTGCGCCTGTTGCGTGGCGATGTCTTTTTCGACATTGGCCAGTTGGCGCAGGGTTTCGTTGAAGTTCTTCAACTGCTCCAGGCGGGCCTGGCTCAGGTAATCGTAATAGGTGAGGGTGCGGGCGAATTTCTCGGGATTCTGCTGGTTGAGCAGCAGCTTGAGGTATTCCTGACGGCCGTTCTGGTAGGCCGCGCGGGCCTGGATGGCGATCAGTCGCTGCTGTTCAGTGCGCGCGCTCTGGAGTTTTTTTTTCTCCGCATCGAGCCGCTGCAGCTCGGATTCGCTTTTCTTCAGCTCTTTCTGCAGGGCATCGACCTGCTTCTCGAGCTTGCCCATCTCGGTTTCAGTGCCCTTGAGCTCTTTCTGCACGCCAGATTTTTCTTCCTGCAGCTTGCCCAGCAGCTTTTTCAGCTCGGCAATGTCCTGACGCGTGGCATCCAACTGCTGTTGGGTTTGCGCGCGCTCGTCAGCGAAGGCCGGTTGGAGCAGGCATGTCAGAGCGAGGGCGATCAGGACGCGGAGCATAGAGGCGGGCGGCACCAGGGTAATGGACGGCCTAGTATGCCCGCCCGAGGCTGCAAAAAAAACGCCCAATTGGGCTTGTGTGATAACTGGAGCAGATTCGGTAATAAAAATAGCGCAAAACCAATGTGGGAGCGGGCTTGCTCGCGAATGCGGGGCGTCAGTCAACATCAACGTTGCTGATACTCCGCATTCGCGAGCAAGCCCGCTCCCACAGGGTTTGGCGGTGTTTGATCTGGCGAATTACACCAGAATCGACGTGCCGGTCATCTCCGCTGGTTTCTCCAGACCCAGCAGCATCAGCATGGTCGGCGCCACGTCCGCCAGTACGCCACCTGCACGGACCTTGAGGTCACGCTTGCCGACATAAATGAACGGCACCGGCTCGGTGGTGTGCGCGGTGTGCGCCTGGTGGGTTTCTTCATCGGCCATTTTTTCGACGTTGCCGTGGTCGGCGGTGATCAGCGCTTCGCCGCCAACCTTTTCCAGCGCCTCGACGATGCGCCCGACGCAGGTGTCCAGACATTCCACGGCCTTCACCGCAGCGTCGAACACGCCGCTGTGGCCGACCATGTCGCCGTTGGCGTAGTTGACCACAATCACGTCGTAACGCTGATGCTCGATGGCATCGACGATGCGGTCGGTGACTTCCGGCGCGCTCATTTCCGGCTGCAGGTCGTAGGTGGCGACTTTCGGCGACGGGATCAGGATGCGCTCTTCGCCCGGGAACGGCTCTTCACGGCCACCGGAGAAGAAGAAGGTCACGTGTGCATATTTTTCGGTTTCGGCGATGCGCAGCTGGGTCTTGCCGTTCTTCGCCAGATAGTCGCCAAGCACGTTTTCCAGGCTGCCGGCGGCGAAGGCCGATGGCGCTGGGATGCTGGCGGCGTATTGGGTCAGCATGACGAAACCGGCCAGTTTCGGCTGGCGCGCACGTTCGAACTCCTTGAAATCGTCTTCGACGAATACGCGGGTCAGCTCGCGGGCGCGGTCGGCGCGGAAGTTCATGAACACCACGGCGTCTCCGTCTTCGACCTTGACCGGCTCACCGATGGTGGTGGCTTTGACGAATTCGTCGCTCTCGCCACGGGCGTAGGCGGCTTCGAGGCCTTCCTGGGCCGTGGCGGCGTTGAACTCGGCGTTGCCGTCGACGATCAGGTTGTAGGCCTGGGACACGCGGTCCCAGCGGTTGTCACGGTCCATCGCGAAGTAGCGACCGACGATGCTGGCGATACGGCCCTTGCCAAGCGCCTGGAAGGTCGCGTCGAGCAGTTCGATCGACGACGTGGCGCTTTTCGGCGGCGTGTCGCGACCATCGAGGAAGGCGTGCAGGTAGATTTTTTCGGCGCCGCGCTTGACGGCCAGTTCGGCCATCGCGACCAGGTGATCCTGATGGCTGTGCACGCCGCCATCGGACAGCAGGCCCATGAAATGCACGGCTTTGCCGGCGGCCACGGCTTTATCCACAGCGGCGCAGATGGTCGGGTTCTCGAAGAACTCGCCGTCGCGGATCGCTTTGGTCACGCGGGTGAAGTCCTGATACACCACGCGCCCGGCGCCGAGATTCATGTGACCGACTTCGGAGTTGCCCATCTGGCCGTCCGGCAGGCCGACGTCCATGCCGCTGCCGGAGATCAGGCCGTTCGGCACCGTGGCCCAGAGGCGATCGAGCACAGGCTTCTTCGCCGCATAAACGGCATTGGATTCGTGGCTGTCACTGTGACCGAAGCCGTCGAGAATCATCAGGACCAAAGGTTTAGGCGTGGTAGTCATGGAATCCACTCGTGGCTAATAAAGAAGAGGGCGTTGAAAAAGGGAGTGGCGAGTTTAATGCTTAGTTCCGACCACGTCACCGCCGGACGGGGTTTGGCCCACCATAGGGGCTGTGTATACTGGCCGACATTTTAACGCCCTGGAACCTCCTTCGATGGTTGCTCACCTGATTGAATTTGCCACTAACCACTACATTCTTGTCGGTATCTTCGTCGTATTGCTGGCTTTGCTGCTGGCGCACACGATGCAGGGCGGCGGTAAAAGCCTGAGCACCGGCGAACTGACCGCACTGGTCAACAAGGACGCAGGCGTGGTGGTGGACATCCGTCCGGCGAAAGATTACGCCGCCGGCCATATCGTTGGCGCGATCAACATTCCTCAAGACAAACTGGCTGCGCGCATCGGCGAGCTGGAAAAGCACAAGGCCAAGACCATCATTCTGGTCGACGCTCTGGGCCAGACCGCTGGCACCCACGCTCGCGAGCTGATGAAATCCGGCTTTACCGCCGCCAAGCTGTCCGGCGGGATCTCCAGCTGGAAAGGCGACAACCTGCCGCTGGTGAAGTGATATGAGCGAAGTCATCGTCTACTCCAGCGATTACTGCCCTTACTGCATGCGAGCCAAGCAATTGCTCGCGAACAAAGGTGTGGCCTTCGAAGAGATCAAGGTCGATGGCAAGCCGCAGATTCGTGCTGCCATGAGCCAGAAGGCCGGACGCACGTCCGTGCCGCAGATCTGGATCGGCGAAAAGCACATCGGCGGTTGTGATGATTTGTATGCCCTGGAGCGCGCCGGCAAGCTCGACGCGCTGCTCAAGGCCTGAACGGCTGCACCCACGTACAGCAATCCCTAAAAGACCCAAGATCAGAAAGGATCTGAGATGACTGACCAACAGAACACTGCAGCCAGCGAAGAAGAAACCGCACCGCAATTCTCCTTGCAGCGCATCTACGTACGCGACCTGTCCTTCGAAGCCCCGAAAAGCCCGGCGATCTTCCGCCAGCAGTGGGACCCGACCGTCGGTCTGGATCTGAACACTCGCCAGAAAGAGCTGGAAGGCGATTTCTACGAAGTCGTGCTGACCTTGTCGGTAACCGTGAAAAACGGTGACGAAGTGGCCTTCATCGCTGAAGTGCAACAGGCCGGTATCTTCCTGATCAAGAACCTCGACGCGGGTTCGATGAGCCACACCCTGGGTGCGTTCTGCCCGAACATCCTGTTCCCGTACGCTCGCGAAACCCTGGACAGCCTGGTGACCCGTGGCTCGTTCCCGGCCCTGATGCTGGCTCCGGTGAACTTCGACGCCCTGTACGCGCAAGAGCTGCAGCGCATGCAGGCAGCGGGCGAGACGCCGACCGTACAATAAAAGCTTCGTTTGCCCCATGAAAAAAGCGCCGTTTAAAGGCGCTTTTTTCATGGGGCAAACGAAACCTTCGTGTAGGAGCTGCCGCAGGCTGCGATCTTTTGATCTTGTTTTTGAAGATCAAGATCAAAAGATCGCAGCCTGCGGCAGCTCCTAAAGGGGTGATGTTTTTGCGGGCGGCGGGTTATTTGAAGTCGTTCTGCCGCCACGCTTCGTACACGGCCACCGCCACGGTGTTGGACAGGTTCAGGCTGCGGCAGCCTTCACGCATCGGCAGGCGCAGGCGCTGTTCGGCGGGCAGGGCGTCCAGCACTTCCGGCGGCAGGCCACGGCTTTCCGGGCCGAAGATGAACGCATCGCCCGGGACGAATGCGGCATCGTGAAACGGCCGCGAACCTTTGGTGGTAAAGGCGAACAGCCGTGGGTTGCCGAGGCTTTCCAGGCAACTGGCGAGATCGGCGTGGCGCTGCAACGTGGCATATTCGTGGTAGTCGAGACCGGCCCGGCGCAAGCGCTTGTCGTCCATCTCGAAACCCAGTGGTTCGATCAAATGCAGGTGGCAGCCGCTGTTGGCGCACAGCCTGATAACGTTGCCGGTGTTCGGCGGAATTTCTGGTTGAAAAAGGATGACGTGAAACATGCACGGCTCCGAAGGTAAAGATGACGCGCATTCTACGCCGCAAGCCGACCCGCGTTCGAAACTATTCCCGCGGGTGATCGGTTCGCTGGCTATTTTCGGCTTGATGGTCGGCTTGATGATCGGTCGCCTGACCACGCCGGATCCGACTGTGCTGCAGCAGGTCGAGGTGACCGCTGATGGCCTGGTGGTGTGGTTCAACAGCGAGCCGAAGCTGCACGGCGAAATCATCGACGGCACCGTGGCCCTGTTGTTTCAGGCAGAGGGCAAGGCGCAGAAGGGGCAGCTCAAGCTCAACGGCAAGGACGTGAACTGGCGAACGCGGGTGAGTGACGGTGGGTTGTTGCTGACGGTGCTGGCGGCGCGGCCGCTGCAAGGGGAGTGGGCCGGGAGCAAGGTCGATGACCGCTGGCGGCTGGAGATCCATCTCCGGGAGCAATAAAAGCGGGAATCCCCGGCCTGCCTGTACCAGGGTTCCCAAAACGGGGTGGACTTCGCTGCGAGCGTCGGTCCGGTATAAAGAGGGAACCCCCGGCCTGCCTGTACCAAGGATCCCAAAAGGGTGGGCGCATCGCTTGCGCTGTGAGCCCGGTGTAAAGAGGGGATTCCCCGGCCTGCCTGTACCAAGGTCCCCGAAACGGGTGGTGAATCGAATCACCTGTAAGGGTTATTGCAGGGCGCGTGCCAGTTTTAGTATTTCGAAACACAAAAAAGCTTCAGATGCGCGAAAGCCCCGTAAATAGGGGCTTTCGTGTTTTTGCTGGCTGGGTTTTTCAGCCTTGCCTGGATGTTTTTAGCAACGGCTGCGATGCCCGATCACGGGTCAAAGTGCATTAGGTTGGTGCACGGCGGGGCCACGGTGGGAGCGGGCTTGCTCGCGAAGGCGTCGCGTCAGTCACTGATACGTTTCATGAACAGCGCTTTCGTGAGCAAGCCCACTCTCACAGAGGGCGTGGTTGATCAGCCCTCATCCCCCTCATCCTCGTCCCCGCCATCCACCTTCATCCCCAATTCCTTGATCTTGCGCGTCAGGGTGTTGCGCCCCCAGCCAAGCAATACCGCCGCATCGCGCCGCCGACCGGCGGTGTGCTTCAGCGCAGTCTCGATCATCATCCGCTCGAACGCCGGCACCGCGCTGTCGAGCAGGCTCGACTGGCCGCGGGCCAACGCCTGATCGGCCCACTGGCGCAGCGCTTGTTCCCAGTTGGTCACCGGCGCCGAATCCTGTGGCAGGCTCAGCAGTTCCGGTGGCAGGTCACTGATGTGCACTTCGCGCCCGGAGGCCATCACGGTGATCCAGCGGCAGGTGTTCTCCAACTGGCGCACGTTGCCGCCCCACGGCAGGTTTTTCAGGTATTCCTCGGTCTCGCTCTTCAGCAGCTTCGGCTCCACCGCCAGTTCTTGCGCAGCGCGGCTGAGGAAATGCTTGGCGAGGGTGGGGATGTCTTCGCGACGGTCCGACAGGCGTGGAATGTGGATGCGGATCACGTTGAGGCGGTGGAACAAGTCCTCACGGAATTTCCCGGCGTGGACCAGGGTTTCCAGATTCTGGTGAGTCGCGGCGATGATCCGCACGTCGACCTTGACCGGCACATGGCCGCCGACGCGATAGAACTCACCGTCCGCCAGCACCCGCAGCAAACGGGTCTGGGTGTCGGCCGGCATGTCGCCGATTTCGTCGAGGAACAGCGTGCCGCCGTCAGCTTGTTCGAAGCGCCCGCGCCGCAGGTTGGCCGCGCCGGTGAACGCACCTTTCTCGTGGCCGAACAGCTCGGATTCCATCAGGTCTTTCGGGATCGCCGCCATGTTCAGCGCGATGAACGGCGAGGCCGCGCGCGGGCTGTGGCGGTGCAGGGCGTGCGCCACCAGTTCTTTACCGGTGCCGGATTCGCCGTTGATCAGCACGGTGATATTGGAATGGCTCAAGCGGCCGATGGCGCGAAACACTTCCTGCATCGCCGGTGCTTCGCCGATGATTTCCGGCGTGCGGGTCAGCGCCGGCACCACTTCCAGGCCTTGCTGTTCCTGCGCATGTTGGTTCGCGCGTTTGACCAGCGATACCGCCTCGTCCACGTCGAACGGCTTGGGCAGGTATTCGAACGCGCCGCCCTGATACGAGGCCACCGCGCTGTCCAGGTCGGAGTGAGCGGTCATGATGATGACCGGCAACCGTGGATGCTGTTCGCGGATGCGCGCCAGCAGGTCGAGGCCACTGGCGCCCGGCATGCGGATATCGGAAATGATCACATCAGGCTGCTGACGGGCCAGACGACTCATCACGCCATCGGCGCTGTCGAAGCTCTGCGTGGTCATGCCTTCCTGCTGCAAGGCCTTTTCCAGAACCCAACGGATAGAACGGTCGTCATCGACGATCCACACGGTTTCACTACGGCTCATGTCGATGTGGCTCCTTGTTCCAGTGGCAGAAAGATCGAGAACGTGGTGTGGCCGGGGTGGCTGTCACACTCGATCAGGCCCTGGTGCTGGCTGATGATGTTCTGGGTAATGGCCAGGCCCAGCCCGGTACCGTCCGGACGGCCGCTGACCATGGGAAAGAAAATGGTTTCCTGGAGTTCCGCGGGGATCCCGGGGCCGTTGTCGATGATCTCGATCTTGGTCACCAGGCGATGACGGACGTGGCCGATGGTGAACTGGCGCATGGTCCGGGTGCGCAGGCTGATGCGGCCCAGACGCAGCTCGTTCTGGCTGCTGATCGCCTGCATCGCGTTGCGCACGATGTTCAGTACGGCCTGAATCATTTGTTCGCGGTCGATCAGAACGTCGGGAATGCTCGGGTCGTAGTCGCGCACCAAGGTGATGCAGCCCTGGCTTTCCGCTTCGACCAGTTGGCTGACGCGCTCCAGCACTTCGTGGACGTTGCACAGTGCGAGTGACGGCAGCTTGTTGGAGCCGAGCATGCGGTCAACCAGATTGCGCAGGCGGTCGGCCTCTTCGATGATCACATTGGTGTAGTCGCGCAGACTGTCTTCCGGCAGCTCACGGGCCAGCAACTGCGCCGCACCACGGATACCGCCGAGCGGATTCTTGATCTCGTGGGCCAGGCCGCGCACCAGCATCTTGCTGGTTTCCTGTTTGGACAGCTGCGCCTCTTCCTTGGTGATCCGCAGCAGGCGATCACGCGGGTGCACTTCCAGCAGGAGCATGGTCGCGCCGTTGCTGAGGATTGGCGTCACCGCGTAGTCCACGGTCAAGGTCTGGCCAGTGAGGGCGGTGAGCATCGCTTCGCGTTTGGTGAACGGGTGTGCCTGTTCGACCGCCTGCCGCAGCGAGTTGAGCGCCTCGGTGGACTCGGTGAACAGCTCGCTGATGAACTGGCCATGACTGCGCTGGCCGCTGATGGCCAGCAGCATCTCGGCCGCCGGGTTCATGTACTCAAGGCGCAATTCGGCGTCGAGCAGGATGGTGGCGGTGGTCAGGTTGTCGAGCAGCAAACGGTGGATTGCGTCGCTAATAGTCATCGGAGCCTCTTTTGGGGGCGGAGCGTGCGCAAGAAGCAGGCGTCGTTAAACGGAAAATGCAAAAACCAAACCAAGGCTCCGAAAAGAAGCGTTCAACCCGTGAAACAGGCGTTTGACGCTCGTTTGCGTGGCGCCATTGCCGCCGGAACGGGAAGTTTCGAACCAAAATGGGTTGGGATGTGGGTACGGTGCAACCTTATGCACCAATATAGTGCGCAAAGCTGAACGGCGTTAGAAGAAACGCAGGAAGGGATTTTTTTCTTCG
>Ga0153931_100278_pt1 | contig 15116 bp, 14 predicted proteins | sample TSNJ015MetaG_FD_104730 | JGI IMG/M metagenome (GOLD analysis project Ga0153931, IMG submission 104730) | Attine ant fungus gardens microbial communities from New Jersey, USA - TSNJ015 MetaG | ecosystem: Host-associated > Fungi > Mycelium > Unclassified | place: USA: New Jersey, Wharton State...
CCCACGGATTCAAGCCGGAGTGAGGGCACACCGAGCCTGGGCGAGGTGCCGAGTGGTGGGGCAAAGACCTTTTGGTTACTTTTGGGGCGTTTGCCAAAAGTGACCCGCTGTAAGAGCGGAACCCTAAGCGGCCGTGACCGCAGCAACGGATATGCACCCAACCCAACCCAACCCACCAACCCACCCAACCTGGTCGGCCCAGAGGCCGCCACGCCTAAACCGCCCGCGACATATGCTCACTGATACGCGACCGCAGCCACCGCTCCGCCGGGTCATTATCATGCACCCCACTCCAAACCATCGACAGCTCCGCCGCCTCAATCTCAAACGGCGGATCCTGCGCCCGTAACACCGTCCCCTCAGTCAACGCACAGGCCGCATAATCCGGCACTGTCGCAATAATCCGCGTGCCCGCCAACAACGCCCGCAACCCACTGAATTGCGGCACCGCCAACACCACCCGGCGCGCCCGGCCGATCCGCGCCAGGTCCAGGTCGATATTGCCGCTCAAATCCCCCGAAAACGACACCATCGCATGCGGCCGCTCGCAGTAATCATCCAGGGTCAGCGGCGCTTCCCCGTCATCCCCACGCAGCACCTTGCACGGAATATCCCGCAGCTTCTTGCGCTTGGCATTCGCCGGCAATTCCGTGGTGTAACTCACCCCCACCGAAATCTCCCCGCTGGCCAACAACGCTGACATCAGCAGGTAGTTGGCCCGACGCACCACCACGATAATCCCCGGCGCCTCCTCACGCAGTTGACTGAGCAGCGGCGGAAACAACCCGAACTCCGCATCATCCGACAAACCAATACGAAACACCGCGCAGCTGGTGGAAGGGTCAAAATCCTTGGCACGGCTGACCGCGCCGGAAATGGTGTCCATGGCCGGTTGCAACTCCTTGAGTATCGCCAGCGCCCGTGGCGTGGGCTCCATGCCCCGCCCATTGCGCAGCAGCAACGGGTCGTCGAACAAATCCCGCAAGCGCCCAAGCGCCGCACTCACCGCCGGCTGGCCCATAAAGAGCTTCTCGGCAACCCGGGTCAGGTTCTTCTCGAACATCAATGCTTCGAAAATCACCAGCAGGTTCATGTCGACGCGGCGCAAGTCATTGCGGTTCATGGCGGCTTCCAAACGGTTTCCAGGCCGCCAGATAAGCAGATACCGCCATGCGGCGATTGCACGCCTGTGCTGTCTTTTCCGCGCCCTGACCTGGCGAAATTAACAACGATTAACTCGTCAGCCAGACGGTCCGGCGCCAAAAATGAAGCGGTCTACACTGGATCCATTCACCGGGAACGCTCCCATCGACTACGGATATTTGTCATGGCCCGACTTGAGTACTGTGCTCCGCGCTTCTCCGCGACCGGCGGCCTATGCCCCCGACGCGAGCGCATTGCCAAACAACTGATCCTTGCCAACCTCGGCGAAAGCCTGGCAATTGCCGACCTGGCGCAGGCTTGCGCGCTGTCGCGCAGCCACTTCTCCCGCGCCTTCAAGTGCACCACCGGGCTGTCGCCGCAGGAGTGGATTCGCCAACAGCGTATCCAGCGAGCCAAGGAACTGATCACCGGCTCTTCCTTGAGCCTCACGCAAATCAGCCTGGAATGCGGGTTTTGCGACCAGGCGCACTTCTGCCACATGTTCACGCGCAGCGAAGGCGTCAACCCGATGACCTGGCGAAACCACCACTTACGTCACAAGCCGCAAGTGATTGCGGCCTAGTGGTCTGTACGCACCTGGAATATGCTGGCCGAACCCTTTTTTCCGAGCATGGGCCACCATGAGTGACCTCAGCGACCAGGCCGTGCATTTCGGCCCCTACTGCATCCACCCGCGCCAACGCCTGGTGCTGGAGGCCGGTCGCCCGTTGCGCCTGGGACGGCGTGCGGTGGAGATTTTGCTGATCCTGCTGGAGCAGGCCGGCAATGTGGTGAGCAAGCAGGAATTGATCGCGCGGGTCTGGCCGAAAACGGTGGTGGAAGACGGCAACCTGCGGGTGCACATGGCGGCGTTGCGCAAGGCACTCGGCGATGGCCAGGCCGGGCAGCGCTACATCGTCACCGTGGCCCAGCGCGGCTACAGTTTTGTGGCGCCACTGAGCATCGAACCGATGACGATTCTTGCCGACGGCCTGCCCCAAAGCCAGGGCCATAACCTGCCACTGCGGCGCACGCGCATGATCGGTCGCCAGGCGCTGATTGATGCATTGGTGCAGCAACTGCCGCAGCAACGCTTTATCACCCTGACCGGCGCAGGCGGCATCGGCAAGACCACCGTGGCGCTGCGCGTGGCCGAATTGCTGATCGGGCATTACCGCGACGGCATTCGCCTGCTGGACCTGGCACCGCTGAGCGCGCCGTCGATGATCCTGCCCAACCTCGCCGCGCTGCTCGACCTCACGCCCCAAGCGCACGAGCCGCTGCTGACCTTCGCCCGCAGCCTGCACGCGCGTCAGCTGTTGCTGGTGATCGACAATTGCGAACACCTGCTCGACGACATCGCCCTGATCAGCGAAACCCTGCTGCGCCACGCGCCCCACGTGCACATCCTGGCCACCAGCCGCGAAGCGCTGCGGGCCGAGGGCGAATACGTGCAGCGCCTGGAGCCGCTGGCCTGCCCGCCCGCCACCGGCAACCGTGCCCAGGCCCTCGGCTACCCGGCGTTGCAGTTGCTGATCGAACGCGCCATGTCCCATCAAGACCGTTTTGAACTCAGCGAAGCGCAACTGCCGCTGGCCATTGATATCTGCCAGCGCCTGGACGGCATTCCCCTGGCGATCGAGTTGGTGGCGGCGCAGATCCAGCGCTTCGGTCTGCCGGGGCTGCTGGTGCAGATGGAAGACAACTTTCGCCTGCTGGTGCGTGGCCGACTCAGCGCCCTGCCCCGTCAGCAAACTCTGCGCGCCACGCTGGACTGGAGTTTCGAGCTGCTGACGGCCTGCGAGCAGATTTGCCTGCGGCGCCTGGCCGTGTTTCGTGGCGGGTTCAGCCTGGCCAGCGCAGCGGCGGTGATCGCCGGGGAGCGGATCGCGCCAAACGAGGTGCTGGGCTCGATCACCCAATTGGTGGCCAAGTCGCTGCTCAACGTCGAGGCTGGCGATGACGATGTGGTCTATCGCTTGCTCGACATCACCCGCACCTACGCGCTGGAAAAACTCAGCGTGGCCGCGGAGCTTGAGGCCACCCGCGAGCGCCATGCGGCACGCTGCCTGGCACTGATGGAACAGGCCCGGGAGGACTGGGAACTGATCGCGACCCAGGCGTGGATCAGCCGCTATGCCCCGCTGCGCGAAGACATCCGCGCCGCCCTCGATTGGTGCCTGGGCGAGATGGGTGCGCACCTGCTGGGTATTCGCCTCACGGTGAGTGCGATGCCGTTGTGGCAGGAACTGTCGCTGCTGCACGAGCATGGGCTGTACGTGGGCAAGGCCCTGACGCGGCTGGCGCAGTCAACCGCGCCGAGCCAACGCCTGCAGATGGAATTGCAGCTGGCGCTGGGCAGTTTCTCCTACCACGCCCAGGGCAGCACGCCTCAGACCATTCAAGCCTTTGCCGGCGCGCTGCGCCTGGCACAAGCGAGCAACGACCTCACCGGCCAGCTACGGGCGGTGTCGGGCCATATGGCGGTGAATTTGTGCAGCGGCAACTACCGTGAGGCGTTGGCACAGAGCCTGCACTTCGATCAGCTCGGCCCACAATCCGAGCCATTGCTGGACCTCAGCGCCCAGCGCCTGCGGGTGTTGGCGCAGCACTTTGCCGGCAACCAGGCACTGGCGCTGCACAACGCCGAACAAGTGATCCAGCGCATGGCCCACAGCGGCCATCTCAATCGGTTCACCCATGGCTTTGGCGTGCAATACGACCAGAGTGTGGCGTCGTTGACAATGCTTGCGCGCACCCTGTGGCTACGGGGTTTTGCGGAGCGTGCCAGGCGCACCGCCAACCAGGCGCTGGAGCTGGCGCTGCAGATCAACCACGGCACCTCGATCTGCTACACGCTGGCCCTGGCCGGCGTGGTGATCGCCCGCTACAACGGCGATACCGCCGCGGCGCGCTCGTTACTCGACCTGTTGCTGCAACAGGCACAAAAACACTCGGTGCAGTTGTTTCATACCTGGGCGCAGCACTACGCGGGCACGGCGCCGCAGGCGGGTTTGCAAGGGCTGGGCCTGGTCCGGGACACGCTGGTGACGTTCAACGCCATCGACGTAGATGATGAAGTGTTTGAACGCGCCAGAAGTGGCGCGGCCGGTTGGTGCAGCGCCGAGATTCTGCGCGTGCGAGCCGAGGCGTTACCTGACCTTCACGCGCGCGAAACGCTGCTGCTGGAGGCGCTGGCCCTGGCGCATCAGCAAGGCGCGCTGGCCTGGGAGTTGCGCAGCGCAACGTCGCTGGCAAGCCTATGGCAGAGCCAAGGACGGCGGCAGGCGGCGCGCGACCTGTTGAACGCCCTCTACACGCAATTCAACGAAGGCTTTGCCACCCACGACCTAGTCTGTGTACGCCGCCTGCTCGACGAGTTGCAGGACAAACGGCCGGCCTGAACTGCAGCCCAGGTAATGCCCATACCCCTTTTGCAACTGCGCGACTTGCGCCGGGTCGCGCAGTAGCGCCAGGGCGTAGCTGCGCACGCTGTTGAGCAGGCGGTAACGCGCAGGGCCGGGGCCCGGTTCCACCGCCAGCATCGAGGTGGCCGCCAGACGCGACAGCAGGTAGGACAGGTCGGCGTGTTCCAGCTCGGTGCCTGCCACCAGCTCGCTCAAGCGCGGCAAGGTCACGGCCATTTTGAACAGCGCCAACTGCAGCAACAGCCAACGCTGCGGCAGGCTCAGGCGCTGATACGACCAGTCCAGAGCCGCGATCAGGGATTGATGCCGTTCCACTGCCGTGCGCCTGCCGCGCGTCAACACCTGCAAGCCTTGTTGCAACTGCTCGTGCACACCCCGTATGCCCAGGGCATCGACCTGGGCCGCCGCCAGTTCCAGGGCCAGGGGAATACCGTCGAGGCGCCGGCAAATATCGCGCAGTGGCGCCAAATCCTGGGCACGCAGCACAAAGCCCTGCTGACCGGCACGCACCCGTGCGACAAATAACTGAACCGCCGCAGCGGCCATCGCCTGTTCGACACCGCGCCAGGCCGAGGGCATCGGCAGCGCCAGCCTGGGCACGTGTTGCACCCATTCGCCGGGCACCTGCAAGGCTTCACGACTGGTCAACACCACCGTCACCTGCGGCGCGTGTGCCTGCAACGTGCGCACCAGGTGGCGGCAGGCGCCGAGCAACACATCGGCGCCATCGAGTACCAGTAACAGCTGGCGCGGCGCCAACTGCTCGGCCAGTGCGTTGGCGCTGCCACAGGGTTGCAGGTTCAGCGTTGCGGCCAGATGAGGCAGCAGGTGGGTCGGCCCCTGCACCGCTGCCAAATCCACCCAGCACACGCCGTCGCGATAACGCGGCAACACGCGTTCAGCCAGGGCCAGGGCCACGGTGCTCTTGCCCACGCCAGCGCAGCCGGTGAGCATGATCAGGCGCTGGCTGTACAAGCGCCGCACCAAAGTGCCCAACAGCTCATCACGGCCCAACACCGGGCTGAGTCGCACGGCCAGATTGTGCCAGGGCAGCGCCGATGCGGCGCTGGACGGCGCAACACAGCAGTAGCCACGCAAGGGTTCATTGAGGATATAGCGCTGCCCGTCCAGCGCACGGCGCAGGGCCGCGATGTGCACGCGCAGGTTGTTCTCTTCCACCACGCTTCGCGGCCAGATCCGCGCAATCAGCGTGTCTTTGCGCACAAATTGCCCAGGCGTCTCCAGCAGTACCGCGAGGATATCCAGCGCACGCCCACCCAGCGGCACCGGCAGGCCTGCCTTGCTGACCAGGCGCTGTTGGCGGTGAAAGGTGTAGGGGCCAAAGCTGACTGCGTGTGGGTTGTGCATGCGGGTCAAAGCGCTGGAACACCCGGCCTTGGGCGTTTGCGCATCCTTTTCCATGGGCCTGTGGCTATCTTGCCAGCTCGCCATGACAGGACAATGCTGGCACGGGGAGCGCCACGGCCAATCAGGTGCGCGAAACAGACATCCTGTCGTTAACTGAACTGTTGTCGGTATTGCGTAGGGTTCAGGCCGAGCTTTTCACTGAACAGAAAACGCATATGCCGCACGCTGCCAAACCCTGCGCGAAACGCCACGGTCTTGAGTGGCAGGTCGGTGGTTTCCAGCAACTGCCGGGCGCGGTCGATGCGCGCGCCTTGCAGGAAAGCCATGGGCGTCATCTGCACCTCCTTGGCAAACAGCCGCGTGAAGTGCCGCGCGCTCATGCCCGCCAACGCGGCCATTGAGTCGATGGTAAAGGGCTGGTCCAACTGCGCCAGCACCTGGTTCTGCACACGGGTAATCGCCGTTTCCAACGGCGCCACAGCCGCCGTCATCGGGCTGAACTGGGCCTGGCCGCCCTGGCGTTTCATCACCACCAGCAACACCTTGGCCACGTCCACCGCCACCTGTTTGCCATGGTCCTGGGCGACGACCGACAGCGCCAGGTCGATACCGGCGGTCACCCCGCCGGAGGTGATCAAGCGGCCGTCCTGCAAATAGATACGATCGGTCTCGACGATAGCCTTGGGGAAGCCCTTGATCAGGCGTTCGGTGTAATGCCAGTGGGTGGTCACGCGGTGGCCGTCGAGCAGTCCGGCATGCCCCAGCACAAAGGCACCGGTGCAGATCGAGCCAAAGCGTCGCGCCCTGGGTGCGGCGGCCTTGAGCCAGGGCAACAGCGCAGGATGGCACTCGTTATAGGCACCGGGGCCGCCCGGCACCAGCAACAGGTCATAGGCGTCGTGAGCCTGCGCCAATAACAGGTCGGGCTGCACCTGCACACCATTGGAGGCGCGCAGCAGCCCAGGTTCGGTGCCAATGGTCAGGATCTGATAGTGAGCGTTCGCCGGCAGGTAGCGATTGGCGATGGAAAACACTTCGAGTGGACCGGCCATATCGAGCAGCAAAAAGTCCGGAAACAGCGCCATGGCCACGGTTTTCATGCAGAGAAAGTCCATCGAGAAGGAAGTCGAGGCGCCATTATGGCATGCCTTTTAATGTCAACTTGATAGAGACAGTTATTCAGCTTTCAGCTTCTTAATGAATTCCACGCTAACCATTAACCTTCTTCTCAACGCAAGAGCCCTGCATGACGCAGCCCGCTCTCACTTGAGGACAAGACCATGCTGACCCTTCGCAAAGCTTCGGACCGCGGCGCCGCCAATCACGGTTGGTTGAAGTCGTTTCACACCTTCTCGTTCGCCAATTACTGGAACCCGGCCGAGCAGGGTTTTTCTGACCTGCTGGTAATCAACGATGACCGCGTTGCCGCCGGCAAAGGCTTCGGCCAGCACCCGCACCGCGACATGGAGATTTTCTCCTACGTGCTCGAAGGCGCCCTGGAACACAAGGACACCCTGGGCACCGGCTCGGTGATTCGCCCTGGCGATGTGCAGTTGATGAGCGCCGGCAGCGGCGTGGCGCACAGTGAGTTCAACCATAGCCAACGCCAGGGCGTGCACTTCCTGCAGATCTGGATCGTGCCGAATGTGGTCGGCGCCGAGCCGCGCTATCAACAGGAACACTTCAGCGAGGCGCAGAAACGTGGGCGCTTGCAATTGATCATCTCGCCGGAAGGTGCCGAGGGTTCGCTGAATGTGCGCCAGGATGCGCGGGTGTATGCCGGGCTGTTCGACGGCGACGAAGCCGCGACGCTGGACGTGCCGCCGGACCGCCATGTGTACATCCATGTGGCCCGCGGCAGCGTTGAAGTCAACGGCCAGCGCTTGCAGGAAGGCGACGGTGCCCGCGTGCGGGATGAACGGCAGATCAACCTGAGCCACGGCGAGGATGCCGAGGTGCTGGTGTTCGACCTGCGCCCTCAGGAACGGCCGCAGATGCCTTGATCGTCACCGCGATGACCCGCCCCAAAACGGGTCATCGCTGGCATCGATAGTCACCATCAGCTCAATGAAGTTCTCTTAAAAAAACCAACGCGTAACATCAAACCCATGCCAAACGGCACCCAACTAGAACACTCGGAGCACACCACCATGAAACGCCAACTCTTGCTTAGCCTCGCTTTCTCGGTACTCGCTGCAAACGCTTTTGCTCACCCGGTTGTCGCTGAAGGTGGCGCGGATCGCCTGCAAGGTAACTCCGTAGCCGAAGGCGGTTCTGACCGTCTGCTGGACCGTCGTGTTGCTGAAGGCGGTGCGGATCGCCTGCAGGAACGCGGTCTGGCTGAAGGCGGTGCGGATCGCTTGCAGCAACGTGGCCTGGCTGAAGGCGGTGCGGATCGTCTGCAGGAACGCGGCCTGGCTGAGGGCGGTGCGGATCGCTTGCAGGAACGTGGCCTGGCTGAAGGCGGCGCGGATCGTCTGCAGGAACGCGGTCTGGCTGAAGGCGGCGCGGATCGTCTGCAGGAACGTGGCCTGGCTGAAGGCGGTGCGGATCGTCTGCAGGAACGTGGCCTGGCTGAAGGCGGTGCGGATCGTCTGCAGGAACGTGGCCTGGCTGAAGGCGGTGCGGATCGTCTGCAAGGGCACAACGCGTAACCCCGCACTGTTCGCGGGGCACCCCAAACCGGCCTGATCAGCCGGTTTTTTTTCGCCTGCGGTTAATGCAGGTCGCGGTCCACCCACAGTACCGCCTTGCCGATCTGCTGCCGTGCCTCGATACGTGCATGGACCTGCTGCACCGTCTCCAGGCTGTAATGCCCTTCGATGTCCACTGTCAGCGTCCCTTCCAACATTGCCGCGAACACGGCGTTGGCACGCCGTTGCACAGTCGCGCCATTGGCCATGTGGTCAGCCAGCCGTGGGCGCGTCAGGAACAACGAGCCCGCCTCCCCCAATTCCATCGGGTCCAGGTCTGTCAGCGAGCCCGAGACATTGCCGTAGTTGACGATCAAACCGCGCGTACGGCAGGCGCGAAAACTCTCACGCAAGGTGTTTTTGCCGACGCAATCAAACACCACATCCACCCCTCGCCCGCCCGTGGCTTGCAGTACCTGATCGGCAAATCGGTCATAGGTCCAGGCTTGATGGGCGCCCTGCTGCAAGGCGATCGCACATTTGTCGACGGTGCTGGCGGTGGTCAATACCGTTGCCCCCAACCGACGCGCCATCTGCACCAGCAATTGGCCGATGCTGCCGGACGCGGCATGAACCAGGCAGGTACTGCCCGCCTGCAAACGGGCCACATCGTCAATCAGGTAGTGCGCGGTGCAGCCCTGAAACATCGCCGCAGCGGCCTGATCGAAGCTGATTGCGTTCGGGATCTGCGCAATTTTCTCGACAGGCACATTCGCATACTCGGCATACGCGCCCCAGGCGATGCACCAGGCCACGCGGTCGCCCACAGCCAGGTGGCTGACGCCCGGACCGACTTCAACCACCACGCCGGCGCCTTCCATGCCCAAGGTGCACGGCAGGCGCACCGGGTACGTCGAAGAGTGTGCGTATTTGCCCTGGCGGGTATGAATGTCCATGAAATTGATCCCGGCGCAGGCCACCTTGACCAGCACATGGCCCGGTGTGGCCTGGGGTTTTTCAACGTCGTGGCGCAATTGGGCGACTTCGGGACCGCCGTAGGCTTGCAGGGTGATGGCTTTCATCGGGGAACAACTCCGTGTGCACTGGGAAGCGGCCATGGTAAAAGGGCACGTTCGGTAGGAATATTCCCCAACACCTCCCAGCCTCCGTGCGGAAATAACCCGATGTTCGATTGGCAGGATCTGTATTACTTCACCGTTCTGGCCCGCACCCAGTCGCTGTCGGCGGCCGCCCGCGAGTTGCAGGTGGAACACGCCACCGTCGGGCGCCGCGTCGATGCGCTGGAAAAAGCCCTCGGCGTAAAACTGGTAGACCGCCTGCCACGCAGCCGGCCGCTCACGGCTCAAGGCCTGGCGCTGGCCGAGCTGGCCGCGGGCATGGGCGAGATGGCCACCGACGTGCTGCGCCTGTCGCGGGTAGCTTCCATCGAACTGGCCGGGACGGTGCGGGTCAGCTGCCCGCCGTCCATCGCCAACCACTGCATCGCGCCTCACATAGCGCGGTTGCGGGCCCAGTACCCGCAGCTGAATCTGGTGCTGATACCGTCCACTCAACTGGCTGCGCTCGACAAGGGCGAGGCCGATATCGCACTGCGCACGGTGCGCCCCGACGAAGAGGCGCTGGTGCGCCGCAAGGTCGGCGTGGTGCGCTTCGGTCTTTATGGCGCGCCCGGGTTCACGCAGCTGCCTGCCGCCCAATGGACCTTCATCGCCTACGACAGCAGCCGTGATCACTTGCCGCAACAGGCATGGCTGCACCAACTGCGCGGCCAACGCCCGATCGTGTTTGCGGCCAGCGAGTTGATCACTCAACAGATGGCCGCACGCGCGCACGTCGGCGCAGTGGTGTTGCCAACATTGGTGGGCGACCACGATCCGCTGCTGGCCAGGTTGCCGACGCCCGGCGACGGGCCGGTCCGTGATATCTGGCTGACGGTGTACCCGGATATGCGTCGCTCGCCGTCGGTAAAGATGGTGATGGAGTTTCTGGTGGCATGCATCGAAGGTGAAGCGCAGCTGCGGCGCTGAATCAGCCGGCGGTGGCGAGGAATTTCTTGCGATACGCCGCCGGGAGCATCCCCACGCGCTGCTGGAACAGGCGGCGAAACGAATTGCTGTCTTCATACCCTACCGCGTAGGTGATGCTTTCGAGGGTCATGCGCGTTGACTCCAGCATCTGCTTGGCGCGCTCCAGGCGCAGGGTTTGCACATAGGCGATAGGCGTATACCCCGTCGCTTCCTTGAACCGCCGCTTGAAATTACGCACGCCAAAACCGAAGCGCCGGGCCACGTCATCGATGACCAACGGCTGGGCAAACTGTTGCTCCAGCCAATGTTGCACCCGCAGGACCTCGCCGTCGCCGTGGCTCTTGGGCAACGACCACATGGCGTACACCGACTGTTCGGTGCGCACGTTGTCGATCAACAGGTACTTGCCGCAGGTATGCGCCAGCTCCGGTGAACCGAAACGGCGGATCAGGTGCAACATCAGGTCCATCGCGGCACTGGCGCCACCGCAGGTGATCACGCGGTTTTCTTCGCAGAGGATCTGCGTGTCATCCAGCACCACGTCGGCGTAACGGCGCCGGAAAAACTCGGCAAACGCCCAGTGGGTGGTGGCGCGCAGGCCCTGCAACATGCCGGTCTCGGCCAGCAGAAACGCCGCCGTGCACATCGACGCCAGCACTGCCCCTTGGGCGTGCTGTTGGCGCAACCAGGGCCCGTAGGCGGGAAAGCTCGGCAAGGCCTCTTTAAGGGTAAAAAGGAAGCCGGGGATCAGAATCAGGTCGGTTTGAAGAACCTGGGCAGCCGAGCACATCACCTGTAAACGCTGCCCGCCCCAGGCGTCCACGGCCTGGCCATCCAGGGACGCGACGACGATCTCGAATGGCGCGCGCTCGGCAAACAGGTTGGCCGCGCTGAGCATCTCCAGCGCCAGCGCGGCGCTGGCGGCGGAGCATTGATCGGCCAGGAGTAAAGTGATGTGCATAAAGGAACCTGTTTGCGCTTTTCGCATGTAATAAGTCATTTGCGCACCTACCTTAGCCGATTCCTCGCCCGTACAGTGCTGCCACTGATCAACTGTCTGGCGCGTTTATGAATCTCTGGTTTCGATTGCTGTACATGCTGTCCCGTCGCCCCTGGCGCAAACCGGCCCATGGTCTGGAGACCACTGTGGTGCGCATGCGCGTGTGGCCCCTGGACCTGGACTTGAACCGGCATGTCACCAATGGCCGGTATTTCTCCCTGGCCGATGTGGCGCGGATGGATTTTGTACTGCGTACCGGCGCATTTCGCGTGGCCTTGCGTAACAAGGCGCTGCCGATCGTGGGCGATACCTGGGGCAAGTTTCGCCGCGAACTGAAGTTGTTCGAAGTCTTCGAGGTGCACACCCGAATGCTCGGCTGGGACCACAAGTGGAGCCTGATGGAGCACCGTTTCGTCAGCAAGGGTCGGGTGGTGGGCGTGGTGGTGATGCGCGGGATGTTTCGCTCAGCCAAAGGCACCCTGCCCCCGGCAGATGTTGTGCGGGAGCTGGGCTTGGCCGAGCAATCGCCGCCGATGCCGCAGTGGCTGAGCGACTGGGCGAGCAGCTGTGATGACATGAGTGTGCAGTTGCGTGAAGCAGAGCAGGTTTAACCTCACAGCGCCGGAGCGTACTGCCCATCACTGACCTGTTCCAACCAATCCACCACCTTGCCATCCAGTACTTCGGCAATCGCGATATGGGTCATTGCCGTAGTCGGCGTGGCGCCATGCCAATGCTTGACGCCGGGGGCGATCCACACGGTGTCGCCGGGGCGGATGGCACGCACCGGCTGCCCCCATTCCTGCACCAGCCCGGCACCGGCGGTGACGATCAACGTCTGTCCCAAAGGATGGGTATGCCAGGCGGTGCGTGCGCCCGGTTCGAAGGTCACCGTGGCGCCACTGACACGCGCGGCGTCGGTGCCTTTGAAGGGTGCGTCGACGCGCACGGTGCCGGTGAACCAGTCGGCCGGGCCTTGGGCTGAAGGTTGCGAGCCATTCGGGGTGATGGTGAGCATTGGGGTCTCCTGTGCGCGGGTTTCTTGGGCAAGCAATGACAGCGACAGCGCTGCGGCGGCGAGGGTTTTCATAGGCCGGTCATCTTTTCCAGGGCTTCGGGATAGCGCTCGCCCTCCACCTGAATGCTGGACGCGGCCACGTCCAGGTCCTGAAGCTCTTGTGCACTCAGTTGCAGTTGCACCGCCCCCAGGTTTTCGCTCAGACGCGCGGCTTTGGTGGTGCCCGGAATCGGCACAATCCACGGCTTTTGCGCCAATAACCAGGCCAGGGCGATCTGTGATGGCGTGGCATTTTTGCGCTGCCCGACCTCACGCAACAACGCCACCAGCGCCTGGTTGGCCTTTAGGGCTTGCGGGGTAAAACGTGGCAGGCTGCTGCGAAAATCACTGCTGTCAAACGTGCTTTGGCTGTCGAATTTGCCGGTCAGAAACCCTTTGCCCAGTGGGCTGTAAGGCACCAGGCCAATCCCCAGCTCTTCGAGCAATGGCAGGATTTCGGTTTCAGGCTTGCGCCACCACAGCGAATATTCACTTTGCAGGGCCGTCACCGGCTGCACCGCGTGAGCCCGGCGAATGGTCGCCGCGCCCGCCTCCGACAGCCCGAAATGCTTGACCTTGCCTTCCTGGATCAAGTCCTTCACGGCACCGGCCACGTCTTCGATGGGCACGTTGGGGTCCACCCGATGTTGGTAGAACAGGTCGATCACATCGGTTTTAAGGCGTTTGAGCGAGGCTTCCGCTACGAGGCGAATATGCTCGGGGCGGCTGTTGAGGCCCGCCCCTTTCCCGTTGCTGGAGGGGTCGAGCGCGAAACCGAATTTAGTCGCGATCACCACCTGATCGCGCAACGGCGCGAGCGCTTCGCCCAGCAACGCCTCGTTGGTGAACGGACCGTAGACTTCGGCTGTATCGAAGAAGGTCACGCCTTGCTCCACCGCGCCGCGCAGCAGCGCGATCATCTGCGGGGCGTCGGCCGGGGCGCCGTAGCCGAAACTCATGCCCATGCAGCCCAGGCCCAGGGCCGAGACTTCAAGCGAGCTGTTGCCGAGTGTGCGTTTGAGCATGCGGGTTCACCTGTTTAACGGCTGAATTCAAGGGTTGGTTCAATCTAACAGCACGCCATTGAGATAATTAGTCGCTAGAATCTGAATATACTTATGAGAGTGACTCACTAATGCTCAGGGAAAATGCCAATGACCTGCTCGCCTTTCTGGCTGTGGCGCGTGCGCGCAGCTTTACCAAGGCGGCGGCCAAACTTGGGGTGTCACAGTCGGCGCTGAGCCATACGATCCGGGCGCTCGAAGCCCGTCTGGGGCTGCGCTTGCTCACGCGCACCACGCGCAGCGTGTCACCCACACAAGCCGGTCAGCACCTGATCGACACTGTCGGGCCGCACTTCGATGAAATCCAGATTGGCCTGGAAGGCCTGAGCCATTTGCGCGACACGCCTTCCGGCACGATTCGCATCAACGCCATGGACCATGCGCTGGAGCACATCCTCTGGCCGGTGCTCAAACCGTTTCTGGCGCAATACCCCGACATCGCCGTCGAAGTCTGCTGCGACTACGGCTTTGTCGACATCGCCGCCCAGGGTTTCGACGCCGGGGTGCGCCTGGGCGAAGATGTGGCCGACGGCATGATCGCCACCCGCATCGGGCCGGACATGCGCATGCGCGTCGTGGGTTCGCCGGCGTACTTTGCCAACCGACCACGGCCGACGACGCCGCGCGACCTCACGGGCCACGCATGCAACAACCTGCGCCTGCCTACCAATGGCGGCTTGTATGCATGGGAGTTTCGCAAAGCCTCGGAAAGCCTGAATGTGCGCGTGTCCGGCCAGGTGACTTTCAATGGTGTGTACCAGTTACTCAAGGCGGCCGTGGATGGCTTTGGGCTGAGCTACATTGCGCAAGACTTGGTGGCGCCGTACTTGGCGGACGGTCGCTTGATCGCGGTGTTGGATGACTGGTGCGCACCGTTTGCCGGCTTTCACCTGTACTACCCGAGCCGGCGCCAGGCCTCGCCGGCGTTTGCGTTGCTGGTGGAAGCGTTGCGTTATCGCGGCTGAAGCATTGCGACCAGGCACCGGCCGAGGCTTCAAACACGACTGCCATCCGGGGCACGCGTTGCGCAGTCCTGTGGATGGGGTGTTTGCTCGGGTGTTGGGGGGATCGGAGGGAGGGGGAATATCCGTTATTGGGTGATGGCTGGGATGGGTTCCGCCCTTACGGCGGGTCACTTTGGAAAAGCCCCAAAGTAACCAAAGGGCTCTTGCCCCACCACTCGGCACCTCGCTTGGGCTCGGTGTGCCCTCACGCAGACTTGAATCCGTGGGCCGCCGTGACGGGCCATCCTTGGCCCAACACGGCTAACCCGGCGTCCTGCCGGGTTACCCACGGATTCAAGCCTGCGTTCGGCCAGCGTGGTTTAACGGGGCGCCTAAGATCAAAGTCAAAAGCAGATCAAGATCAAAAGCAG
>Ga0153931_100283_pt1 | contig 14871 bp, 16 predicted proteins | sample TSNJ015MetaG_FD_104730 | JGI IMG/M metagenome (GOLD analysis project Ga0153931, IMG submission 104730) | Attine ant fungus gardens microbial communities from New Jersey, USA - TSNJ015 MetaG | ecosystem: Host-associated > Fungi > Mycelium > Unclassified | place: USA: New Jersey, Wharton State...
CCCACGGATTCAAGCCGGAGTGAGGGCACACCGAGCCTGGGCGAGGTGCCGAGTGGTGGGGCAAAGACCTTTTGGTTACTTTTGGGGCGTTTGCCAAAAGTGACCCGCTGTAAGAGCGGAACCGTAAGTGGCCGTAACCGCAGCAACGGATATGTACCCCCACCCCACCCACCACCCCACCCCTCATTTCACACCTGTGAAAGCTTGTGCGATCTCACCCCAAACCCCATTTTCACACCCCACCAACGCCTAATATCAAGCCCAAGTGCGCCCCCCCACATGGACTGAAAAATGATCAACCGCCCCGACACCACAACCTCCCCCCGCGCCGGCGAACCCAAAGCCCCCGAGCGTATCTTCAATGCCCTGCTCAACCAGGCCAAAACCCTGGCAGCCGCCGGGCCGGGCGATAAAACCTTCAAACCCAAGGTACTCGCCGCACACACCGACACCCCCCTGAAACCCGCCAGCCAGATCAAACCTGACGACTACAAGGAAGTCACCGCCCTGCCCGCCAAGCTCGATATCGACACGCTCAAGGTCGTGTCCGAAGACAAAGACACCGGGGTGATCTATTTCGAACAAGACGGCAACAGATTCAAGATCACCCGCGAAGCCGCCGAACAAGTCCAGGAAGGCTTCGACACCCTCAAGGGCCTGCACTTCGGCCACGCGATAGCCCCCGTCAACCAGGGCGGGCCAGACGCAGGCACCCCACTGTATGACCTGCTGCACACCCTCGCCGACACCCAAGGCACCCCCGCCGGCAAAGCAATCCGTGAAGCCCTGAGCAACCCCGACCAGCAACTGCTGCGTGAAGACGACCCCGGCGTGCGCCTGGCCGCTATCAAATCGGTGGGCCAAGCCAAAGACGGCGTGGTCAAGGTCACCCTTGAAAACGGCCAGACCCTGGTGATTTCCGAGACACTCACCCCTCAAGCCTTCGCCAGCTACAACAGCGCAGGCGTGACCAAAGAGGCCCTCGCCGACGGCAAGGCCAAGGGGTATGAAGAAGTCACCAGCCTGCCCGGCGACCTGGATTTCAGCCAGCTCAACGTGGTATCCGAAGACCCGAAATCCGCGGTGATCCTGTTCGAACATCAAGGCAAAAAATACATGATCAGCCAGTCCGAGGCCGCCCTGCCGCAGCCCGGCGCCGACCTCAACAACCCCAACCCCAACGCCGGCAGCTCGTTCTATCAGTTCCTGCATGCGGTGCACGCCAGTGAAGGTTCCCAGGCCTTCGACTACATCAAGAATGCCCAGTCCCTGCCCGGCCAGGCACTGCTGCGCAAAGATGAGGCCAGCCTCACACTGGGCGACATCAGCAAAGTCGACGCGCCGCTGGACGGCATCCTCGTGGTCAACCAGGCCGACGGCAAACTGCTGGTGGTGTCCAAAGACATCACTCCCGAGGCCTTCGCCGCCTACACCACCAAAGGCCAGACCCTGGCCGGTATCGAGAAGGCCAAGGGCGACGGCTACAGCCTGGCCGGGCCGGACGATTACCTGGCCTCTACCGAAGACATCATGAGCGTCGGCGGCGTCGGTGATTACGGCCCCGGCCTGATCGCCTTCACCCAGCACAAGCCCGGCGGCAGCGAAGAGAAAATCGTCGTCAGCGAAGACAGCAACCCGCAGATGTTCGAGCAGATTTCCAGCTACCGCACCGATATCGCCCAGCAAACCACCGACGTCGACGCCTTGCGCGCCAGCAACGGCCTGCCGCCGCTCAAGGACGTCTCCGTCGACAGCCTCACCACCACCGAAAAAGACGAAAGCGGCAACCCGCTGTCGGTGCAGGACCTGTCGATGAAAACCCTGGCGGACAGCTACCGTGCCGGGGTCAAGGACGGCAGCATCGGCAAGGACGACCCGCGCGCCAAGTTCCTGCGCGCCGTGGAAGCCAAGAGCATGGCAGACAACGGCATGTCGATCATTCCCGAACATGGCTTCGGCAACCAGGGCATTGCCACCACGCCTATCGACGTGACCTCGCGGGATGTACGCGACAACATCTTCGACACGCAGTCCATCGACAAGACCATCAGCGAACTGCTCGGCGACTCGACCATCCAGGCCGACATCAAGGCCAATCACGACGCAGCATTGGGCAAAGTCGACGGCGGCCAGGCCAAGGTCGATGAGGTTCACCAGAAGTTGCTCGACAGCACCTCCTCGGAAAACTTCACCCAGTACATCAAAGCCCTGCAGGACGGCGGCAAGACCGAACTGGCCACCCAGGAAATCCAGACCGCCTACACCGCGCTGGCCGACATGGACCCGGCCAAGGCCGACAATTTCCTGCAAAACCTGCAGATCGACGGCTACACCGACGCCGTTGAAAAGCTGATGGACGACCCGAGCAAAATCAGCGACGACAACACCGCCCTGGCCACCACGGACAACACCCTGGCGATCTTGTCGATGCTCAAGGGCGGCGCCGACGGCCTGCCGCGCCAGGCGTTGGGGGTGTATTCCAAGTTTGTCGATCAACTGCTCAAGGACAAAGGCGCTGCCGCCGACTTCGGCAAGGCCATGATTTCGTTGGGCGACACCTGGCAGAAAAACGGCGTGATCAGCTTCAGCGATATCGACCACGCGGTAAGCAAAGAGATCATGCCCGGCCTCAGCGACGAGAACCGCAGCGCCTTTGTGAAGAACCTGAGCTTCCTCAAGGACAACGGCGTACTGGGTTCGGTCGGCGGCGCCATCGGCATGGGCCGTATCGTCTACCAACTGGCGGGCCAGGGCGGCAAGCTGGCCGACACACCGATGAAACGCCTGGGAATCGCCAACGATTTTCTCGGTTTCCTCGGCACCGGCTCCCACTTCGCCACGCTTGGCCTCAAAGTGTACGACAAGCTGCGTGGCACCAACGCCTACAAACTGATGGGCTTCGACCGCTCCCTGCCCGACCTGTGGGCCAAGCCCGGTGAGGGTTACCATGCGCTGCCCAAAGACGCCGAGGCGGTGCAGAAGAAGTACTTCGAGATCGTCGACCAGGCCATGGACGACGGCAAGGATGTGGGCAAGGCGCTCAACAGCGGCGGCTGGAGCGACGAAGGCGCGAAGAAGGTTCAGGAAGGCATAGAAAAAGGCATCGCCAGCCGTGGCGGCGTGGCCGGTGCCGGCTTTGGCGCCAAGTTCGCCAGCAGCGCGATCAAGGTCATCGGCATGGCCACCGACGTCGCGGGTGGCGTGATCAGTGTGGTCCAGGCTGCGTTCACCCTGCGTGACGGCGTGCGCGAAAAAGACCCGGTCAAAATCGCCTCCGGTTCCTTGTCGATGGCCGGCGGTGTCAGCAGCCTGGTGGCCGCAGGCGGGGGGGTGTTGACGACCCTTGGCGTCACCGGGCGGATCATTCCGTTTCTCGGGCCGGTGGGTTTCCTGATCTCTGGCGCTCTGTCGTTTGTCGGCGCGATCCTCAGCACCATCCAGTCGCACAAGCTGCACAAGATCTCGATGCAGAACTGGGACCAGATCCAGGACTTCAAGCAGGACGGATTACTCAAGCCCAACGGCGATGAAGCCTATGTGTGGCTGCAGACTTACCTGTCCGACTGGGGCCAGCGCGACGCGCCGCAGGACCAGAGCATTTTTGACTTTCGCAAGGAAGAATGGGATGCGCGTTCAAGCATTCGGGGCGGCGATCACCGGCGTGACCACCCGGACTACATCGGCGATGGCAACAACCGTAATTCGGAGGACTACAAGTATTCACTGAAGCCGTCGGAGTGGACCAACGACAACCACGACATTATCTGGCGCGTGGGCGACGGGTATGGCGGTGAGTATCACGATGTAGACAAGCCCTGAGGCGTGTCGGATAAGGCCCCCATCGGATGGGGGCCCGTTCGCGGGGTGCATTCAGTTGGTGTCGAAACCCAACTGGCGGTACAACGTTTTCATGTCGTAATAATCGGTGCATTCGACAATCTTGTTGGCTTCAATCCTGATCACGCAGGTGCCGTCGACATTGATCTTGCGGTGAGTCGCCGGATAGCCGAACAGCTCGCCCTCATGGGTGCCCGTCATATGCCACTGGATCGTCCCGCCGCGCTCGCCAAGGCTGATCAAGTCGCGGACAACCTCGAAGTCGGGCAATGCCTTTCTGATCAGGTCAAAAAAGTCGCCCAGCGCCGGGCGCCCTCGCATGATTTGCCCTGCGGCCTTGTCTTCATAGACGGTCGCCTCGGAAAAGATCGCGAGAAACCGGTCTTTGTCGGCGGTAGACCAACTGTCGGCCCACTCTTGGATCAATGCACGGTGTTGATCTGTCATGGTGAATCTCCTGGGAAAATTGGAACAATGCAGCGCCACCCGATTGGTTGACGCCTGCGTCCATCGCCCGTGACAGATACACCTTCAGCTCCTGCTGAGCAGATACTCCCTCCGTACCAAAGCGCCAGACAAGCGTAGTACGCGCGGCGATTAAATCAACCGTGCCGCGACCAGCCAGTCCGCTACTGCCTGGAACGAAGCATCCGGCACCGGATCACCGGGCACGGTCTTGCGCGCGATGTCAGCGGCCAGGCCCTTGTCCGGCGCATGCGGAATCCCCAGGTCATAAGCCTCCTGCAACATCAGCAGCGCCTCCTCCGGTGACGCCCGGCACACGATCACCGGCACTGGCGTCTCACCGCGCACATAGCGCACGCCAATCACCCAGCCATCGGTGGTGCCGATCATCATCGACGCCCTGCCCAACCCCAGCTTGGTCGCCAACGCCTGCATTTCATTGCGCTGGCGGCGCCGCTCGCTCTTGATCAGCGGGTCGCCGTCGATGTCCTTGCGTTCGCGCTTGGTTTCGCTGCGGGTCATTTTCATGTCGCGGCCGAACAGCCAGCGCTGCATGATCACGTCCACCGCACCGACCAGGATGAACGCGCACAACACGGTGAACACCAGCGGCTTGAGCACCAGGAAAAACGTCGACTCCATGCACTCCGCGCCACAGCGTGAAGACTCCATCAGCGCCTGCAACGCATGCTTGCCGATCACATAAAACGCGATCGCCAGCACATGCACCTTGATCAGCCCCTTGATGAACTCCACCAGGTTGCGCAGGGCAAAAATCTTCTTCAAACCCTCGGCCGGGTTGATGCGTTTGAACTCGGGTTTGATCGGGTCCACCGAGAACACAAAGCCGCGCATGGTGATGATATTGGTCAGGATCACCACGCCGGTGGTCACCGCCATCACCGGCAAGGTAATGCTGATGACCAGTTGCTCGGCATGGTCGAGCACCCGCGGCCACACCGTGGCGAACGGCTCAATGTAGATGTGCGCGGTGAGGTCGATCAGCGCCGTGACCTGGGCCTTGGCGCGCGGCGCCAGGATCGAGATGCACAGCGTGCAAAACAGGATGACCATGCCCGACACCAGGTCCTGGCTCTTGGCGACCTGGCCTTTCTGGCGTGCGTCCCTGAGCTTCTTGTCCGTGGCCGGCTGGGATTTTTCTTCGCTGGTATCGGCCATGGGCTACTCCATGCCGGCCAGGGTTTTGAGCAACTCGACAGTGCCGCGAAATTCCGCCAATTGATCGAGCATCAACGGAATCAAAAAGCCGATGTAGATCACCATCAGGATCGAGAAAAACAGGTTTTTCACCGGCAGCGACAAGTCGAACATATGCAGGTTCGGCGCCATCCGCGACAGGTAGGCAAGCATCAGGTCGGTGATCAGCAATGAGATCAGCAAGGGCGAAACCATCAGCACGCCGACGCGCATGATCTGGTCGAGAATCGACAGCACCGCCAGCAACGCCGAGCTGGCAAACACCGGCGTGAATGAAGTCACCGGCCATAACTGGTAGCTGTGGTAATAGCCGTCGACCATCAGGATAAAGCCGCCGGACATGAAGAACAGCGTGATCAACATCACCGTAAGCAAGGTCGCCATCACGCTGGATTCACCGGATGACAACGGGTCCACCAGCTGCGCCATGGTCGAGCCACGTTGCAGGTCGATCAACTCCCCCGCCACTTCCGCGGCCCAGAACGGAATACCGAACAACAGGCCGATGAGGATGCCGATCAGGAACTCCTTGATCAGCAGCCCGGCGATGAACACGCTGCCGTGCTCGGGCATTCGGGTCAGCGCGTCGAACACCGGAAAGAACATCGGGATCGAAATGGCCACCGCCACACAGCCGCGAATCATGCCGGTAAGGCCCAGGCGGTTGAACGCCGGGGTGATCACCACCACCCCCATGGCGCGGCAGGCGGCAAGCGAGGCGGCGCTGATCACCGGGTAGGCGACCTCCAGAAACTGCGCGGTAAGGCTGGCATCCATGGGCAGTCAGCGCGTCCACAGCGGGAAGTTATCCAGCACCTGGCTGCCCAGCTCCGCAACTTGGCCTGCGAGTACCGGGCCAAGAAACACGATGGTCAACAGCACCGCCACCAGCTTCACCACCTGCGGCAAGGTCTGGTCCTGAATCTGCGTCAGCGCCTGGAACAGCCCCACGCTCAAGCCCACGATAATCGCCACGCCCAACGCCGGCGCGGAGAGCATCAGCACGGTCATCAGTGCCTGTTTCATCAATGACAGGAAAACGTCCTGGCCCATGGGTCGTGCCTCAGCCGTAACTCAGAATCAAACCGTGCATCAAGCGCGACCAGCCACTCAGTGACACGAATAAAAAGATCTTCAGCGGGATCGAAATCAGGTTCGGCGAGACCATCGACATGCCCATCGCCATCAACACGTTGGACACCAGCAGGTCCACCACCAGGAACGGGATGTAGAGCAGAAAGCCGATCTCGAAGGCGCGGGTCAGCTCCGAGCTGACAAACGCCGGAATCAGCACCACGAGGTCATCGTCACGCAGGTCGGCGCGGGCTTCCGGCGACCAGATGGTCTCGGTGGCCTGCACAAAAAAACCGCGCTCGGACTCATTCGCAAAACGCTTCAAATGCGCCTGCAGCGGCGGGCGCAGCGCATCGCCCAGGTCCTTGAGTTGCTCGACATGCTCGATATTGAGGTCGCGTCCCTCGACCTGGCGGTACATGTCGCCAATCAATGGGGTGGTCACGTACACCGACAGAATCAGCGCGATGCCGTACAGCACCAGGTTAGGCGGTGTCTGCTGCACGCCAAGGGCGTTGCGGATCAGGAACAGCACCACCGAAATCTTCATGAACCCGGTGAGCGTGACCACTGCCAACGGGATCAGCCCGATCGTCGCAACGACCAGGATGATCTCGATCAGGTTCGGCTGATAACCGGTCATGGGGTGGCAAAACTCAGCAGGCGCACGCCCAGGCCGTCGCCGATTTTTACCAGTTGGCCCTGGCCGACGCGACGCCCGTTGACCATCAGGTCAACGCTGTCCACGCCGGGCGTGTTGAGCTGCAACAGGCTGCCCGCACCCAGTTCCCGCAATTGCGCCAGGGTCAGTTCCAGGCTGCCGACCTGGCACACCAGTTTGAGCGGCAAGTCATCCAGGGCCGCGGCGGCATCAACATCAGTCATCGTGTTCTCCATGTGCAAAAGGGGGGCTTGTAGTTCTTCCTGCAACTGCAATGCTTCACCCTGGTATTGGCAGCGGGCCTGCAAGCGCCCGTCCAGGTCGAGCAACAGGCCCGAGCCCTGCTCCAGCATCAGCACATCGCCGGGCCGCAGGCTGCGCAATTCGCCCAGGGTCAGCCACTGCCGCCCGGCCACCACCGCCAGGGTCTGGCGCAGGGCGGGCAGCGGGTCGGGTTCGATCTGGCCGTATTGCGCCAGCAGCTGCGCCACCAGCACGGCAGCGCCTTCGCTCAGGTCCAGTTGCGCGCTCATGGCCGGCTGGTTGCCAAAGGTCAATTCGAGCGCCAGGTGCACGGCATAGGCGCGCTGATCGTCAGTGGCCTCGACTAACTGCACCGGATGGCCGAGCACGGGTTCCAGGGTCTCGATCAGGTCGAGCACCGCCAATTCCAGCAGCAACGAGCGTGGCAACGATGGCAGCAATTGCGCATCGAACTGCAACGCCAGCGGCACCAGTACTTGCTCCAGCGCGGCCGACGACAGACGCAGGCGCACCGGGGCGCGACCGAGCAACAAAAACACGTCGCGCGAATTGCCCAGGCCTTGCGCTTGGGCGGCCCAACTCACGCGCAACGCTTGCCCGGCGCAACGGCCCTGCCAGGCGCGACGGCGACGGTGCAGCTGGTTATGCAGCGCCAACAGCGCCGGGTCGTACTGCGTCAGCCAGGGTGCCAACGGGTCGGCAAGGGCGGTGATCATGTGCCGGTGCCTTCTTCGCGCAATTCACCGACACGGCGCTCATCACTTTCACGCCCTTCCAGCAGGCTTTGCCAGGCTTCGGACTGGCGTTGACGGCTCAGGCGTTCCTGGCGAAACAGGTCACGCTCGCGCTCCTGGCTTTGCAGGGTGGTGGACACGTGGTGCACGTCGTTCTCGAGCACCTGCTGGTCATCCGACAGGCCGCGCAAACGTTCCTGAGCCGCCTGCCAGCTGGCCACCGACAGCCCCTCGGTCAGGGATGCATAAACCTGGCGGGCTTCCTCGGCAATCGCTTCACGGTGCAGGCGCAGTTGCTCCCTGGCGTCGTTCAACACGTCGTGGGTCTGCGCGCAGCGTTGCTGTTGGGCGGCCAGTTGGTTGGCGGCGCGTTGTTCACGCAGCACCCGCAGGGTTTGCAGGGTGCGCAGTTGGTCGGTTTTCATTGGGGTTGCTCCTTTCTGATGCCAGCACAGCAATCTGTAAATCCATGAAAATCAAAGGTGGGCGCTGGCTTGCCTGCGATGGCGGTGGGTCAGCTTGCCCTTGTGTTGCTGATATACCGCTATCGCAGGCAAGCCAGCTCCCACAGGGTTTTGCATGGGCCTGAGGTTCACTGTTGTTCATTGATCTCATGCCAACACCTGGCGCATGCGGATCAGGGTCTGGTCAAGGCTGCTCGGCTCGCCGGCGTTCTGGCGCAGGAACGCTTCAATGGCCGCATGGCGGTTGATGGCTTCGTCGGCCAGCGGGTCGCTGCCGGCGGAGTACTCGCCGACGCGGATGAGCATTTCGATTTCGCCGTAGCGCGCCATCAGCTCACGTATGCGCATGGCCAGACGTTTGTGTTCTTCACCGGCGACCTGCTCCATCAACCGGCTGCGGCTGCGTAACACGTCAACTGCGGGGAAGTAGTTGCGCTGGGCCAATTCCGCGCTGAGGGCGATATGCCCGTCGAGGATTGAGCGGGCTTCTTCGGCCACCGGGTCACTGGCCGCATCCCCTTCCGTCAACACGGTGTACAGCGCGGTGATGCTGCCGGTGGGGCCAGGGCCGGCGCGTTCGAGCAGGCGCGGCAAGGCCGAGAAAAACGACGGCGGATAACCGCGACGGGTTGGCGGTTCGCCCACGGCCAGGCCGATTTCGCGTTGGGCGCGGGCAAAACGCGTCAGGCTGTCCATCAGCAGCAATACATTGCGGCCCTGGTCGCGGTGGTACTCGGCCAGCGTGGTGGCGACAAACGCCGCACGCACGCGCTCGGCCGCCGGGCGATCCGAAGTCGCAACCACTGCCACGGTACGTGCGCGCGCCTGGGCGTCGAGTTGCACGTCGAGCAGTTCGCGCACTTCCCTGCCCCGCTCGCCGATCAGGCCGATCACAATCACATCGGCTTCGCTGTTGCGGACAATGCTGGCGAGCAACGACGACTTGCCCACGCCCGGCTCACCAAAAATGCCCATGCGTTGGCCCTGGGCCAGGGTCAGCAGGCCGTCGATGGAGCGAATGCCCAGCGCCATCGAACGCACGATCAGTTGCCGCGAAAACGGTGCGGGCGGCTCGGCATGCAGGGGGTAACGCTGCAAGGCCAGGGTCGGCGGGACGCCATCGCCGTCGAGAAAATCGCCCATGGGGCTGATCACCCGGCCCAGTTGCGCATCGCCCACGGCGACGCCCAGGGTTTCGCCGGTCGCCGTGATTTGCGTGCGCGTCGACAGGCCTTCCATGGAGCCGATCGGCGACAGAATCGCCTCGTCGCCATCAAAGCCGATCACCTCGGCGCTCAAGCTGCGGCCGCTGCCGGGGTCGCGCAGTTGACACAGTTCACCGATGCTCGCACCGGCCACACTGGCGCGCAGCAGGACACCGCGAATGCTCAACACCGTGCCGTGCATCGGCCGTGGACGGGCTTGCGCCAACCGTTCAGTCAGGCGCGGCAGCAGCTGTTGCAGGTTCATGCCACACCTTCTTCGGCAAAGGGCAGCAAGCTGCGGCGCAGGGTTTGCAACTGCGCCTCCAGGCCCAGTTCGACGGACCCGGCTGGGCTGTTGAGGCGCGCCTGACCGGCGCTCAACTGCTCATCGGCGTCCACGGCAATGGCCAGGCCTTCGTGCTTGAGGCGTTGGCGCAAGGCCTCGACTTCGGTCGGCGGCACCCACAGGGTCAGTGCCTGGTCCTGACGAAATGCACTCAGGGCCTGGCGGGTGCAACGCACCACTCGGTCGGCGCTGTCCAGCTCACCCAACACCTCGCGCACGATGCCCAGGGCCAGGTCGGCCAGCGACGCTTCCAGGCTGCTCAAGTAGTGCTGCACCTGGGATTGGGTTTGCACCAGCAACTGCGCGACTTGCTCGGCGCCTGCCTGGCGCGCGCTTTCAAAGCCCTCGGCGCGGGCGGCGTGCAGCCACTGGTCGCTGTCGGCCTTGATCTGTTCGGCCTGTTCCTTGGCGGCTTGCAGAAAAGCAAATCCATCGGTCCACAGCGCTGCTTCTTCGGCGCGCAGGATGCGCGCGGTAGGCCGGCTCGGTAATTCACTCATGGGCGTTGTCCTCGGCCGCAAGGCTCGCAGCAGCGGCCTGGACGATTTCCAGGTCGCGGGGCAAGCGTGCGCTGTGGCCCTGGGGGAAGGCGAAACGCAGGCGCAGCCAGCCCTGCAAGTCGGCGTGCTGGGCCTGCAGCCAGGCGGCAACACAGCCTTGGCCGTCGCGGTCGATGGCCTCGATCAGCTCCGATGGCTCGCGCAGCAGGTCCGCGGCGCCGCCAAGTTGGCGCTGCGCTAGCGCCTGGCTGAATACCTCGGCACCGAGTCCCTCGCGCAATTCGTTGACCACCTCACGGCGGATCTCGCGGCTCAGGGTCGAGGCATGCCAGATGGCACCGCACAACCGCGGCAGGCGTGAAAACTGCGCAGGTGACAACAGCAACACCGCCAGGTCGGCGGCGGACGGCGTCACCAGGTGCGCAATCGGCGCCAGCTGATAATGGTTGACCAACAACTGCTCCAGGCGCTGACGAAAACGCGCCTGGCCTTGCATGGCCTGCAGCACTTCATCGGGCAACTCATCGGCGAAACAGGCGCCCAGGCTCGGCCCGCGCACAAACTGCAGCGGCTCGGCGATCAGCCCCTGCCAGCGTTCAACCAGGCTCATTCACCCTCCTTAAGCACATACATCGCCTGGGACTGACGCCGCGCCCAGTGTTGGCGAGCCAATACCCCAAGCGCGCCGAGGGCAATCAGCAGCAAGCCGCCAAACATCACGCGTGCCTGCGCCAGGTTGTCTTCCAGCAACCACAGCCCCATGAAGCGCGCCAACCGCGGTTGCGCCGGGTTCTGGCTGATGGCGACGGCAGCCTTGATCGCCGTCACCGAGACGCCGTCGTAGCTGAGGCCGGAAATGCCGTTGGCGACCAGGGTCTTGATCTGCGGGATCAGCGTATTGATGTCGGTGCCCGGGTCGTAACGCACCAGCACCGAGGCCGACGACGGTGAAATCACGCGCTTGAGCAGGTCGTTGTCGGGTAGCACCACGTGCACGCGGGCGGCGACGATGCCGTCGATCTGCGACACCGAGTGCGACAGTTCTTCGCTCAGCGCATAGATCATCTGCGCGCGCTCCTGCACCGGCGACGACACCAGGCCATTGCCCTTGAACACCTCGCCCATGTTGGAAAAGCTCTGTTGCGGCAGGCCGGCGTTGTCGAGCAGCGTCATGGCTTCGGCAAAGCGCTCCTCGTCCACCACCACTTTGAGCTGGCCGTTGTCCTGGGTCTTGCGCTCCGCCGGGATGCCACCGCGCAGCAGCACCGCGACCATGGCGTTGGCATCGCGCTCGCTGAGGTTGGTATAGAGGTCGGTGTTGCACGCCTGCAAGAGGCTGGCGAGCAGGCCGATCAGCAGCAGGCGCAGCGCGCGGTTTGGGCTTGGCATGGCGTTATTGACCCTTGAGCAACGTGTTGGCGGACCCGGAAATCTGCGTCGCACCGCGCACCACCATCTGGGTTTCGATGGAGTAATCGAACATCTTGCCCAGGGAGTGCACGATCTGGTCGACCTGCTGCTCGCCGACTTTTTTGCCCGGCTCGCCCTGCGGCGAAGCACTCGCCGTGCGGATTTCCACCGAGGCCGGCGGCGGCGCCGACGGGTTATTGGTGAGCACGTCGGCGCGTTCGGAAAACGCGCGCGTACGATCGATGAAACTGTTCATGCGCTCCATCAGGCCCGAGCCGATCTGGTGCGGGCTGGCGCCTTCGGGCATGCCCTTGGCGGTATTGGCCATGTGCTCGAACAGGTTCTGCGAGGCCCCGGCGGGCCCCGCACCGGCGGACGGCGGCAAGGCCGTGGCGCCGGCGGCGAGACTGATAGTCATAGGGGCTCCCTACTCTTCGTCGTCATCGGACATGGCGTCGTTCAGCAGTTCCTGCATCTTCGGCATGATGATGAACTGACCGCCGATGGTGACGGCCTGGGTGATCAACGCATCGTTGAATTCGGCGTCGCTGGTCTCCGACGGTTTGTCGGCGGCCTTGGCGTTATCCACCGCGGCGTTGAACTTGGCTTCAGGGCTGGCGCCACCGGGGGCGAGGTTGCTGTCTACGGCCGTTACGGACATGGTGCTGCTCCTTTACTGGGTTGGGGTTTCGGTACTGACTTGCGCGCCACGGAACACTCGCACCCCGCGCTCGCGCGCCACCGGGGCGGCCACGACCGTGGGTTGCAGGTGGTCGACATGCTGTTGCACCAGCGCCAGGTACGGCGGCGGGCCGGAAACAAACACTTCATCGCCCTCGGGACCGTTGCGCATGGAGAGTTGCTGGCCGAACACGTCGAGGGTGTTCAGGTAGGCCTGCAACTGGTCCAGGTTCAGGGCGCTGGCCTTGAACAGCTTGGTGCTGATTTCATCGCTGGCATTGAGGTACAACAGGTTGCCGTCGAAGTACCAGGTCAGGCCGTTGGTGCTGCACAAGGTCTGCAGGAACTCACCGGCGGTGGCTGCGCGGATGGTGCTGCGCGCCTTGCCGCGTACCTTGTCGGAAAGCACCAGCGGCACGTCGAGGTTGTGGCCGAATTCTTCCAACGCGCTGCGAACGTCCTGATCGACCAGCACGTAGGCGTAGGGCTGCGAGAACCACGCGGGCTCCTCGGCCGCGTTGGCAAAACCCGCACCGAACAGGCATAGGAGCGCCATCAAAAATATGCTTACATGGCCTGCGCCTTCGCCCGACGAGTTGTGACGATGACCCACAAATTTCTGCTCGCCAGCACCTTGCTGCTGGCTGCCTGCTCCAGCAAACCTGCGACCGATACCGACAAATCCCTGCAACTGGCCAACGACCTGAGCAAGCGCGGCGACTACAGCAGCGCGGCTGCGTTGTACGAGCGCGCCACCCAGCAACCGGGTGCCGGCATTGAGCTGTGGCTCAAGCTCGGCCAGGCCCGGCTCGACGCCAAGGACGCGCTGGGCGCCGAACGCGCCTTCCAGCAGGCGCTGGGGTTTGATGCCCACAACGCCGACGCCCTGCTCGGCCTTGGCACTGCGCAGTTGCAATTGGGCAAGACCCAGCGCGCCGTGACGGCGTTGGGGCAGGCTGCCCAGATCAATCACCTGCCGGTGGCCTACACCCGCCTGGGCATCGCCCAAGTGCTGAATGGCCAGGCCAGTGCCGCACAAACCGCCTTCGCCAAAAGCCTGAGCCTGCAGCCCGACGACCTCGACAGCCGCTGCAACCTGGCCCTGGCTTATGCGCTTGGCGGGCAGCCGCAACAGGCGCTGGATACCATTGCGCCCGTCACTCAATCGCCGCGCGCATTGCCGAGGCATCAGCGCAATGAGTTGTTGGTGATGGTGTTGGCCGGTTACGAGCAGCGGGTTGCAAGCCTGCCCCTCGACGACATCCCCGCCGCGGAACGCGCGCGATTGGTGATGGAGGCCAAGCGAATTAAGGCGATCAGTGATCCGGTGGTGCAGGCCAAAGAGTTGGGGTTGGTGGACCCGCGTTGAGACACGACCGGGCCGCTGTTGATCTGCTTTTGATTGTGATCTCAGGCGCACCGTTAAACCACGCTGGCCGAACGCAGGTTTTGGCGCACTGGGCCAAGCATGGCCCAGCGCGGCGGCCCACGCTCCAAAGCCTGCGTGAGGGCACGCCGAGCCTGGGCGAGGTGCCGAGTGTTGGTTCTGGTCCTTCAAACAGTCACCCGCTGTAAGAGCGGAACCATAAGTGGCCGTTACCGCAGCCATGGCTATGTCCTCCGACCCAAGACCTATGCCGCCTGTCACATAGCTTTCGCGAGCAAGCCCGCTCCCACATTTGGATTGCAGGGTGTCAGGGAGGTTTGGGTTGGTCGGGCGGGCGTCATCGCAGGCAAGCCCGCTCCCACATTTGGATGGCAGGGTGCCGGGGAGGTTTGGGTTGGTCGGGCGGGCGTCATCGCAGGCAAGCCCGCTCCCACATTTGGATTGCAGGGTGTCAGGGAGGTTTGGGTGGGTCGGGCGGGCGGCATCGCAGGCAAGCCGGCTCCCACATTTGGATTGCAGGGTGTCAGGGAGGTTTGGGTGGGTTGGGCGGGCGTCATCGCAGGCAAGCCAGCTCCCACATTTGGATTGCAGGGTGTCAGGGAGGTTTGGGTGGGTTGGGCGGGCG
>Ga0153931_100284_pt1 | contig 14796 bp, 14 predicted proteins | sample TSNJ015MetaG_FD_104730 | JGI IMG/M metagenome (GOLD analysis project Ga0153931, IMG submission 104730) | Attine ant fungus gardens microbial communities from New Jersey, USA - TSNJ015 MetaG | ecosystem: Host-associated > Fungi > Mycelium > Unclassified | place: USA: New Jersey, Wharton State...
ACATCAACACCACCGGTTTGCTGATGTTCACCACCGACGGCGAGCTGGCCAACCGCCTGATGCACCCGTCCTACGAGATGGACCGTGAATACGCCGTGCGTGTACGCGGTGAAGTCGATGACGAGATGATCGAGCGCTTGAAAGCGGGCGTCGTCCTTGAAGACGGCCCGGCCAAGTTCACCGACATCAAGCAGGCGCCAGGCGGCGAAGGTTTCAACCATTGGTACCACTGCGTGGTGATGGAAGGCCGTAACCGTGAAGTGCGTCGCCTGTGGGAATCCCAGGGCCTGGTGGTCAGCCGCCTGAAACGCGTGCGTTTCGGCCCGGTGTTCTTGAACTCCGACCTGCCGATGGGCCGCTGGCGCGAAATGAGCCAGTACGAGGTCGATATCCTCAGCGCTGAAGTTGGCCTGACGCCGGTTGCCATGCCGCAGATGAACGCCAAGAGCAAAGACAAGCTTGAGCGTATGCAGCGTAAATCGTCGCGTCCTGTGGCCCGTACCGAACGTGTTGCCCGCACCCTGCGCCCCGCGCTGAACGCGCCGGCCACCGGCGGTCGCATCTCGCGTGAGCCGCACATCGAAGGCGAGCGTCGCCCAACCGCGCCGTCCCGCCAGGAAGGCGAGCGTGGCCCTCGCACCCCGCGTCCTGCGCGTGGCGGCGAAGCACCAAGCGGCGGTCGCGGCAACCGTGGTGAAGGCCGTGGTGCTCCGGCATCCGACCGCCCAGCCGACAGCGCCAGCACCAAGCGTCCAGCCAAGCCGGCAGCGAACAAGCGTCCTGGGCCGAAACTGGTCGCGGACGAGCCGTCGGGCAAGCGCCGTGGCGCTCCGGCCGGTTCCGGCCAGCGTCCTGGTTTTGGTCGCAAGAAGCCGCAGTGATGTAAGTGCTGCACAAAAAAACGCCAACCCGCGGGTTGGCGTTTTTTTTTGCCATGAAATACGGTCAAAAATGTGGGAGCGGGCTTGCTCGCGAATGCGGTGGGTCAGTCAGTACATTGGGTGACGGACACTGCGCATTCGCGAGCAAGCCCGCTCCCACATTTGTATCTCCGGTGTTTCTGAATTTTGTGCTCAGAACGCAAACGTTCCATCAAACACCGGCTTGTCATCCAGCGCCAACACGCCGCTGGCAAAGATCAAATCCAGGTGATGACTGCCTTTCTGCCCGCCGCCCAAGCCCAGGTGCAAGCCGCAATGGCGCTCCTCGAACCCGGCATTGCGCGCGTACAAATCCTTGACCCCTTCATTGGTGCCAATCCCCAGCTCTTCCACGCGACGGTTGGACGGGTTGGCATTCAAGTACTTGTTGAAATCGTCCGCCAAGCCCGGCACATCGCTGGCCACGCTGCAAATCGTCGAGTTCTCGATCCACAGCTCCAGCGGTGATTGCAGTACGCCGTATTTGCGCGCAAACGGGATGGTGCTCAGAAACGTACCGACAAACCGCACCTGGCCGTTGATGGCCTCGCTGTGCGTGGCGATCTCGCCCGGCGCCAGGTCATGGTTGCCGACGCCATTGATATTGGTCCACTTCTTGATGCTGCTCATCGGCGCTTCAAGGCGCGAGCCGTGTTTGTCGGTAAAGCTCAGCACGTTGGCCTGGGACATGCGTCGGATCAGCGTGGCGTTGAGGTCGGCAATGCGTTGCGGCTCGACGCTGAAGGTGTCGTAGAAATAGTCGCCGTAATCCTTGAACAGCAGGGATTTCTTCCAGTGCTCGGCCATCACCTCCTGCAGGGCGCGGATAAAGTCCGGGCCTTCGGCGCGTGGATTGGGCAGGGTCGAGGAATCGTAGAGAAACAGGTACAGGTCACAGGTTTCGATGGCCTGGGCCAGGGTGTCGCTGGCGGCCAGGTCCAGGCGCTGCAACTGGAAATTGAATCGGGCGGCGCTGCCGTGGGTGATCGCCTGGGCAATGGCGTCATAGCGCTCGGTGTGGCCCAGCAGCACGGTTGGGCGGCTCAGGCCGTTGAGGGCCGGGTGATGCGCAAGGTAGTAGAGAAAGTGTTCGACGGCGCGGGCCTTGTCCATGACGTGTGTCCTTCTGTGCCTGGGGTAAGGGGGCAGGTGCCGTGCACAACACCTGCCGGTTGCCTGCCGGGTGTTAGAAAGGCCACATCGCGGTGCCAAAGGGCACAACGGCATCAGCTTGCATCATTTCAACGGCGGCCTCATGGGTCGGCGCTTCAAACCAATCGTCGAGTTGCAGTTCGGTTTCCAGGTCGTTTTCCAGTGCTTGCATGGTGTATCTCCTAGAGGACGTTGTTTGAGAACGGCTTGCCAACGGGCTTCGCTGGCAAGTGAAAGAACCTAGGAGAGTGTGTTTCAGAATGCAAAATATTTATTGACACGGTCTCATTTGGATTTTTTCTTCTGTTTTTTAGCGGCGGTTTTTTATTCAGAAAAAACAACGGACTGGCGAAGCTAATTTGTAGGATTTTTCATACTGACATTTTTCCGTTTTCTGACGGATCAAGCGCGGCTGTAACGCTTATTTTCCGGGCTGTAACGATTAATTTACGATAAATACGCGCGCTCATTGAACACCCCGGCGCTGTAAGGAATGCCTGACAGATTGTCACAGGCACGCCCCGAGGGCGGCCCGAAGCTGTCGAGCGGTGTACAATGCGCCGCGTTTTACTGTGACTCCCTTGCGTACCTACGCAAAAGGCCAAGACCTCAGGGTTTATCCACCCTGATCACTCCGCCTGGCCACGAGCCGGACGGGTTCGATTTCGTCACAGATAAAAACAAACAGGTGACGCATGACCGTTAGAAAGACGCTGTACTCCTGGTGCCTGCGCTGGGGTTTGAGCGGCGCTGCTTGAGTCGAGATTCAAGGCAGCAACGTGCATTCAACATCATCAAACCTTGCGTGAGACCCTTTTCATGAGTGGACCCCATTCCTCTTCAGGCGAGCTGAAACGCGGCCTGAAAAATCGGCATATCCAGTTGATCGCCCTCGGTGGCGCCATCGGTACCGGCCTGTTCCTGGGCTCGGCCGGGGTGCTTAAATCAGCCGGGCCGTCGATGATCCTGGGCTACGCCATCTGCGGCTTTATCGCCTTCATGATCATGCGCCAGCTCGGCGAGATGATCGTCGAAGAGCCGGTCGCCGGTTCCTTCAGCCACTTTGCCCATAAGTACTGGGGCGGTTTCGCCGGCTTCCTGTCGGGCTGGAACTGCTGGATTCTGTACATTCTGGTGGGCATGTCGGAGCTGACGGCGGTCGGCAAATACGTGCACTACTGGTGGCCGGAGATCCCGACCTGGGTCTCGGCAGCAGCGTTCTTCGTGCTGATCAATATGATCAACCTGGCCAACGTCAAAGTCTTCGGCGAGGCCGAGTTCTGGTTTGCCATCATCAAGGTAGTGGCCATCGTCGGCATGATCGCCCTGGGCAGCTACTTGCTGGTCAGCGGCAGTGGCGGGCCGCAAGCCTCGGTGAGCAACCTGTGGGACCACGGCGGTTTCTTCCCGCATGGCGTCAGCGGTTTGGTGATGGCCATGGCGATCATCATGTTCTCGTTCGGCGGTCTGGAGATGCTCGGTTTTACCGCAGCCGAAGCTGACCAGCCGCGAACCGTGATCCCAAAAGCGATCAATCAGGTGATCTACCGCATCCTGATTTTCTACATCGGCGCGCTGGTGGTGCTGTTATCGCTGACACCGTGGGACAGCCTGCTGGCAACCCTCAATGCGTCCGGCGATGCCTACAGCGGCAGCCCGTTCGTGCAGGTGTTTTCGATGCTGGGCAGCAACACTGCCGCGCACATCCTCAACTTTGTGGTGCTGACCGCAGCGCTGTCGGTGTACAACAGCGGCACTTACTGCAACAGCCGCATGCTGCTGGGCATGGCCGAGCAGGGCGATGCGCCCAAAGCCCTGGCGAAGATCGACAAGCGTGGCGTACCGGTGCGTTCGATCCTCGCGTCGGCGGCGGTCACCCTGGTGGCGGTGCTGATGAATTATCTGATCCCGCAACACGCGCTTGAGCTGCTGATGTCGCTGGTCGTGGCCACGCTGGTGATCAACTGGGCGATGATCAGCTTCTCGCACGTAAAATTCCGCCAGCACATGGACCGCACCGGCCAGGTGCCGCTGTTCAAAGCGCTGTGGTACCCGTACGGCAACTACGTTTGCCTGGCGTTCGTGGCGTTTATCCTGGTGATCATGCTGATGATTCCGGGCATTCAGGTCTCGGTGTACGCGATTCCGGTATGGGTGGCGTTCATGGGGCTGTGTTACTGGATCAAGAACAAGCGCAGCGCTGAAGCGGCGTTGACCACGGCGAGTGCGGCGTTGAAGTAAGCCGTGTTGCCTCAACAGAAAACCCGGCGCCTTGCCGGGTTTTTTGTCGGCGCCGACAGGGTAGACTCGCGCCTTCTTTTTTATCGACCCTTGCCCGGAGGCTTCATGCAGCACATCGATATCGACGGCGGCAGCTTGCAGCGCGATGAGGTGCAAGACCTGATCGACCAGCACCGCGGGCCGTTGCGCTTGATGGGCGTCGATTTGAGCGGGGCAGACCTGTCGCGGATGGTGCTGGAGCATTGGGTGTTCGAGCGCTGCACACTGACGCAAACCTCCTTTCTCGGTGCGCGCCTGGAAGGCACGCAGTGGAAAAGTTGCCGGGCCGGGCACGCCGTGTTCGAGGCGGCCAACCTGCTCGAGGCGCAATTGATCAGCTGCGACCTGAACAACACCCGTTGGCAGCGCAGCAAGTTGTCCCAAGCCAATTTCACGCAGTGCAAACTGACGGGCGCCAACTTCACCCATTGCGCGTCCCTGGGCCTGAGCTTCAGCGAAACCTTGCTCAACAGCGCGTTCTTGTCCGGCCTGTCGTTTGCCCGAACCGTGCTCAATAATTTGGATTTTTCCGACAGCGACTTGTCGGATGCAGACTTTCGCAAGGCCGAACTGATCGACTGCAGCCTCGCCCACGCCCGCATCAACGGTGCCAATTTTGCCGGCGCTGATTTGCGGGGCGCGGATTTGAGCGGCTTTCGCCTCAATGATGCCAAACTGTTCAAAGGCGCCGTGATTTCCAAAGCCCAGGCGTCGATGTTGTTATCCGAATTGGGCTTGTCCGTTGCCTAAGGTTTGTGAGTGATGCTGGTAATTTCCAACAACGTGCACCTGCCCGATGCCGAGATCGAGCTGACCGCCATTCGCGCCCAGGGCGCCGGTGGGCAGAACGTCAACAAGGTATCGAGCGCGGTGCACCTGCGGTTTGATATTCCGGCGTCGTCGTTGCCGGACTTTTACAAGGAACGGCTGCTGGCGCTGCGCGACAGCCGTATCACCAGTGAAGGCGTGCTGGTGCTCAAGGCCCAGCAATACCGGACCCAGGAACAGAATCGCGCGGATGCGCTGGAGCGCCTGGTGGAGTTGATCCTCAGCGCCACCAAGGTCGAGAAGAAGCGCCGCCCGACCAAGCCCACCCTGGGCTCTAAAAAGCGCCGCCTGGAATCCAAGACCAAGCGCGGTAGCATCAAGGCCGGGCGCGGCAAGGTCGACTTTTAAGCGTCGCGCGCTTCGCGGGCCTTGGGCGCTTGTCGGTACAGGTACAGGCTCAGCAGCAAGCCACCTGCGGCGGCGAGCGCGGCGAACAGGAAGATTGAGGCAAAGCCGAAACCCGCCGCCACCGCACCCGCCAACGGGCCGGTGATGCCCAACGACAAGTCGATAAACAGCGAATAAGCCCCCACCGCCGAGCCCCGGCTGGAGGCTGGCACCAGGTTGACCGCCTCCACCCCCAACGCCGGAAACACCAGGGAAAAGCCGAACCCGCTCAACGCCGCACCGGCCAGGGCGAGGTGGGCGTCAGGCGCCAGCCACAGTAACAGCAACCCGAGGATTTCCACGGACAGGCAAGCAATCGCCACGCGAAAGCCGCCGATCCGGTTGATCAAATTGCCGAACAGCAGGCGCGCGCCGATGAAGCTGGCGCCGAACAGGCTCAGTGCCCACACGGCGTTGTCCCAGTGCTGGGTGGTGTAATAAAGGGTGATAAAGGTGGCGATGGTGCCAAAGCCGATCGAGCCCAGGGCCAACGCGCAGCCGTGGGGAAGCACGCGGCCCAGCACGTTCATGAACGGCAGGCGCACACCGGCCACAATCGGCGCTGCGACTTTATTCCAGGCCAGAAACACGCCGAGCACCGCCAGCAGAATGATGCTGACGCCCATGCTCCACAATCCGAAATGGCTCACCAGCACCACCCCAAGCGGTGCGCCGACCGCCAGTGCGCCGTAACTGGCGATGCCGTTCCATGAAATGACTTTGGCGGTATTGGCCGCGCCGACCCGGCCAATGCCCCAGCCGATGGCGCCCGAACCCACCAGGCTTTCGGCGCTGCCGAGCACCAGTCGGCCGATGAGCAGGCTGATCAGGCTGACGGCCGGCAGGCTCGAAAACCACGCGGCAAGCAACATGAACACGCCACTCAGGCCGCAGCCCACCAGGCCGATCAACACCGCGCGCTTGCTGCCCAGGTTGTCGATAATTTTGCCGGCATACGGGCGGCTCAGCAGCGTGGCCAGGTACTGCACGCTGATCACCAGGCCGGCAATCACCGCGCCGTAGCCCAGTTCACTGTGGACATAGCCTGGCAACACGGCCAGGGGAATGCCGATATTGAGGTAACCGATAAAGGTAAACAGCACGATGGAAACGACTTGCAGCGTGACCGCCATGGGGCGCTGGGTATCTGGCATGGGAGAGGTCCACTGTCGCAGCAGGTAAAGATAGGCTGCTAATGATACCGGCGCTGACGCCTCGCGGGGCGGCAAAACGCAAAAACTTCAGATTACCGACAGATCAGGGTTTGGCAGGCGTCAGCATTTGCGTGGTCACCAGGGCGGCCAGGGCGTTTTCCTGGGTGCCGAAGCGCTCGAGCAGTAGCGCCTGTTTTTCAGGGCTGAGGCGGTGCCACACGTCGATCATTTGCAGCGCTGCGTCGAGTACAGCGGCGTCGGGGGTGTCGGGGAGGGTATCAGTCATGGCGGGCATCTCGGGTGATTCAGGCAGTGTGGAAAGCGCTCAAAGGTGCGCTTTCCACACGGTCTGGTACGGCGTCAGTCCTGGCTTTTGCTGTCGACTGGTTGTGCTTCTTTGGTCTCAGGCTGTTTGTCGCTGGCCTGCTGCGGTGTTGGCTGCTCTGTTGGGTGCAGGCTTGGGAAGGGGAGATTAGGTATCTCGTGCATCGTCGTCGCTCCTCGCAAGGTCTGTTTAATCAATCGCAGTGTGATTGCGCGCTCTCAAAAAGCCTTGGCAGGATACAGCACTGAAAATGACAAAAAGAATTTTATGTCGACGTATGTACGAATTTTCATTCTTTAGGCAAGTGACAAGAGGTCACACCTCTAAGGACGCCCCTTAAAAGGCGCCCTGTTCAAAAAGGGACTTTGCCCAAGATCATGTCGCGGTACATCACAAAGTCGCCCAAGAGGCTGTAGAGCGGGTGTTGGAAGGTCGCCGGGCGGTTCTTTTCGAAGAAGAAGTGGCCGATCCAGGCGAAGCTGTAACCGGCGATGGGCAACGCCAGCAGCAGCCCCACCGAACCTTTGCCGATGGCGTACGCCAGGATGCCAATCACCAGCGTGGTGCCGATGAAGTGCAAGCGCCGGCATGTGCTGTTGCCGTGTTCACTCAGGTAGTAAGGATAGAACTCGGCGAAGCTATTGAATTGTTTGACGTTTTCCACGTTGGCCGGCCCTTGGGTGGTTGTACCGCCTTACAGATGTTCGGCGGGGAGCTTATTTGAGTCTAGAGTGATCAGTGGTAACAGCCAGTGACAATAGATGCCACTTTAGTATCCTTGGCTTCCTGGCTGCCGTTAAGCCTGCTTTTTTAAGAAGACGCCATGAGCGAACGAACAACTTCTGCAAGCTGGGCGATGGGGATAGTCAAGGCGTTGGAAATGGACGGCCTGGACTGCCGAGTGCTGTTCAAGCAATTGGGCCTGGACTACGCCGCCCTCAGTGACCCTGACGCGCGTTTCCCCCAGGATTCGATGACGCGGCTGTGGCAGCGGGCAGTTGAGCTGTCGGGCAACCCGGCGATCGGCCTGAACATGGGCAAGGTTGTTCGCCCGGCGTCGTTTCATGTGGCCGGTTATGCGCTGATGTCCAGCAACACGTTGGCCGAGGGCTTTATGCGCCTGGTGCGTTATCAGCGCATCATCGCCGAAAGTGCCGACTTGAGCTTCCGACTCTTACCTGAAGGCTATGCGCTGATTCTGACGGTGCACGGCGACCACTTGCCACCGACTCGCCAGAGCGCCGAAGCCTCGCTGGCCAGTGCTTTGGCATTGTGCGGCTGGCTGACCGGCCGCACCTTGCAACCGCGCAAAGTGCTGCTGCAAGGCGATCAGCCGGCGGACCTGACGCCTTACAAACAAGCCTTCCATGCACCCCTGGAATTCAACGCACCCTATGACGCGCTGATTTTTGAGCAGGCCGACATGGATGCGCCGTTGCCCACGGCGAACGAAGCCATGGCGTTGCTGCATGATCGGTTTGCCGGTGAATACCTCGCGCGTTTTTCCGAGAGCCGCGTGACCCACAAGGCGCGGCAAGTGCTGTGCCGTCTGCTGCCCCAGGGCGAACCCAAACGCGAAGTGGTCGCCCAGACCTTGCACCTGTCCCAGCGCACCTTGCAGCGGCGCTTGCAGGAGGAGGGCACCAGTTTCCAGACATTGCTCGACGATACCCGCCGCGAACTCGCCGAGCAGTACCTGGCGCAGCCCAGCATGACCTTGCTGGAAATTGCCTACCTGTTGGGGTTTGCCGACCCGAGCAATTTTTTCCGCGCGTTCCGCCGTTGGTTCGATGCCACGCCCGGCGAATACCGGGCGCGGTTGCTCGAAGCGTCGACGGTCAGTGCCGCCAAAACGCCGGAATGCACAGAACAAAGACTGTAATGATCTCCAGTCGGCCCAGCAGCATGCCGAACGACAGGATCCACTTGGCCGCATCCGGCAGGCTGGCGAAGTTACCGGCCGGGCCGATGGTTTCGCCCAGGCCCGGGCCCACGCCGGAAACGGTGCTGGCCGCGCCAGTCAATGCGGTCATCCAGTCCAGCCCCAGTAGCGACAGTGCCAGGGCAATGGCGCAGATGGTGATGGCGAAGAAGAACGAAAAGGTCAGAATCGAACGCACGATCTCTTCGTCGAGGCGGTGGCCGTTGTACTTCTGCTTGATCACTGCACGCGGGTGAATCAGCTGGTTCAAGTTGGCCTTGAGCAGGATGTAGGCGACCTGAAAGCGGAAGATCTTGATCCCGCCCGCCGTGGAGCCCGAGCAGCCGCCAACAAAGCCCAGGTAGAAGAACAGCATCAGTGAGAAGTTGCCCCAGATGCTGTAGTCCCCGAGTGCAAAACCGGTCGTCGTCACCACCGACGTGACGTTCACCGCCACGTGGCGCAGCGCATCGAACCACGGCAGGTCGGTGGTCCACCAGTACCAGGTGCCCAGTACCAGCCATGTCACCAGCAGCAACCCGAGCAAGCCTTGCACCTGTTGATCCTTGATCAGCGCCCGACGGTTGCCGCGCAAGGTGGCGACATACAGGGTGAAGGGCAAGCTGCCGAGGATCATCACCACCACGGCGACCCAGTGCACCGCCGGTTGTTTCCAGTGGGCCAGGGACTCATCGGAGGTGGAAAACCCGCCGGTGGAAATAGCCGACATCGCGTGGTTGATCGCATCGAACAAGCCCATCCCGGCCCACCAGAACGCCAGGCTGCCGAGGATGGTGATGCCCACATACGCGGCCACAATCAGGCGCGCCACCATGTGCGAGCGCGGCATGACTTTTTCCGAGCGATCCGAGGACTCCGTCTGGAACAGGCGCATGCCACCAATGCGCAGCAGTGGCAGGATCGCCACCGCCATGCCGATAAAGCCGATGCCGCCGAGCCAGTGCAGCAGCGAGCGCCACATCAGGATGCCCGGGGACATGCTGTCCAGCCCACTCAAGACGGTGGAGCCGGTGGCGGTAATGCCCGACATGCTTTCGAAAAAGGAGTCGGTGTAGCTGATGTGCTGGGTCAGTAAAAACGGCAGCGCGGCGAACACGCAGACCACCAGCCAACTGCTGACGGTCAGCAGGTACATGTCTCGGGGGCGCAGGTGTACGTGTTCGGGGCGGCCAGGAATGACCAGCGCCAGACCTGCGAGAAAGGTGATCAGGCTGGCCCACAGGAACGAGGGCAGGTCGCTGGTGCGTTCGAAAATCACCAGGGTGGCCATCGGAATGACCATGGCGATCGCGAGGGTGATCAGGAAGATGCCGATGATGAAACCGATGATGCGTAGGGTCGGCAACGCCATGAAGAAAGCTCGGGTGTTGGGAGAGTGGCGCCATTCTACCCGCGGTGCAGGGCTTGTAAACCGGGGCTTGGGAGCGACGTCGATCAAATGTGGGGTTTGTGGTGGTCATCGGGCTCCATATAGGCGGGCATAAAAAAAGGCGACCCGAAGGTCGCCTCATTCAACGCGGCACGGATCAGAACTCGTGGTCGGCGTTATCCGGGTTCAAGTCGCTGATACCCAGCTTGCCCGCCGCCGCTTCAATCGAACCGGTCTGCTTGACCAGCGCGGCGATGGCGTCACGCACGATCTGGTTGCCCGCGTCGTTACCCGCGGCGATCAGTTGGTCGTAGTGCTCGCCCTTGTTGGCGTGGTCAACCATGACCTGGATCTTCGCTTCGGTCGACGCCAGGTCAGCCTTCAGCGTGGTGTCGGCGGCCGGATCAGCTTTGGCCACCAGGGACGACAAGCTCGGCCCCGTCATCTTGGTGCCGTCAGTGCGGGTGTACTCGCCCAGGTAAACGTTACGAATACCCTTGGCATCGTAGAAGTGCGAGTTGTGGGTGTTGTCGCTGAAGCAGTCCTGCTCGTCTTCCGGCGAGTTGGCTTCCAGGGACACCTTCATGCGCTCACCGGCCAGCTCGCCGAGGGACAGGCTGCCCATGCCGAACAACATTTTGCGCAGGCCGTCGGTGGCCGGTTCGGCCTCCAGGGTGGCGCGGTAGTTGTCTTCGACGTTGGGTTTCCAGTTGCCGACCATTTCTTCCAGGTCGCTGACCAGCAGCTGAGTCACCGCGCGCAGGTAGGTGCGACGACGCTCGTTGTTGCCGCCGGTGGCACCGTCACCGGTCATGTAGTCCGACGCAGGGCGGTTGCCCGCGCCTGGGCCGGTGCCGTTGAGGTCCTGGCCCCACAGCAGGAATTCGATGGCGTGGTAGCCGGTGGCGACGTTGGCCTCGGAACCGCCCAGCTCATTGAGGCTGGCGAGTTTTTCCGGGGTGATTTCTTTCACGTCGACCTTGTCTTCGCCCACTTGGATCTCGGTGTTGGCGATGATGTTGGCGTTGGCGCCTGGGTTACCCAGGGCGTGTTCGTAGGATTTGTCGACATAGTCGATCAGGCCTTCGTCCAGCGGCCAGGCGTTAACTTGGCCTTCCCAGTCGTCGATGATGGTGTTGCCGAAGCGGAACACTTCGCTCTGCAGGTACGGCACGCGCGAGGCGATCCAGGCAGTACGGGCCGCTTTGAGGGTGTCGTCGTTCGGGTTGGCGAGGAAGGTGTCGATTGCGGTTTGCAGGGTTTTCGCGGTGGATTCGGCATCGCTGTACACCGCGAACACCATGTCAGCGTAATGCGCGACCACGGCCTTGGCGGCCGCTTCGTCGACCTGGCCTGCTGGGGTGGCAGCCGCTGGAGCGGTGGTGCTGGCAGCCGGGGTCGGCGCTTGGGGCGCGGCGGCCTTGTCTTTACCTTCGCCGCAACCGGCGAGAGAAATGGCAATGGCCAGCAGACTGGCGGTGGCCAGGGGCATACGAATCATGGCGAACATCCTGCTTCGGTTGTTGATAGGGCGCGCGGGGGAGCGCAAAAACTGCGACATAATGCGAAAGATTTGCATTTTGTGTAAAGGTTTATACGAGGGAAATATTTAGTATTGTTTTGAGCGTTCAGAGAATCGCCGCGTTGTTGCGCTCGGACTGTTTCAGATACGCCGCCAACTCCCGCGCTGGCAGCGGTTTGCTGTAGTGATAGCCCTGGCCCTCGTGGCAGCCTTCGGAAATGATGTAGGCCTCTTGCTCGGCGGTTTCCACGCCTTCGGCGATCACCTGCATGCCCAGGCTTTTGCCCAGTTGGATAATGGCGCGCACGATGGTTGCGTCGTCGTCGTCATCGAGCAGGTCCTGGACGAAGCTCTTGTCGATCTTGATCTTGTCCAGCGGCAGGCTTTTCAGGTAGCTGAGGGACGAATAGCCGGTGCCGAAGTCATCAATCGCAATCAGCGCCCCGGAACGGCGCAGGCTCAGCAAGTGCTGGGCGGCGGTGCTGATGTCTTCCATCAGGCCGGTCTCGGTCACTTCCAGTTCAAGGCTGCGCGGCGGCAGGCGGTAAATCTGCATCAGGTTGTTGACCACCCGCGGCAGCTCGGTGTGGTGCAACTGCACGGTGGACAGGTTGACCGCCATGCGCAGGGTGGTGAAGCCCAGGTCATGCCATTCGCGCAATTGCCGGCAGGCCTGGTCGAGTACCCATTCGCCAATCGGAATAATGGTGCCGTTCTGTTCGGCCAACGGGATGAACAAATCGGGCGGCACCAGGCCGTGTTCCGGATGCTGCCAGCGGATCAAGGCTTCCACGCCCACCACGCGGTGGTCGCGGTAGCTGATCTGCGGTTGGTAGACCAGGTGAAACTGGTCGCGGCTGAGGGCGTCGCGCAGGTCTTTTTCCAGCTCGCGGCGTCGGCGCATTTCACTGTCGACGCTGGCGATATAGAACTGATAGCGGTTGCGCGAGCGGCTCTTGGCCAGGGTCATGGTCTGTTCGGCTTTTTGCAGCAGCTTCTCGGTGCTGTCGCCGTCTTCCGGGAACAACGTGATGCCGATGGTCGCACGCAGGCGAATCTGCTCATGCTCGAGGGCAAATTCGGCTTCCAGGTCATCCAGGATGCTTTGTGCCAGTTCGGCGGCTTCGTAAGGTTGGTCGATATCGGCCTGCACCAGCGCGAACTGATCGCCGCCCAGCCGGGCCAGGGCGCCGAGGCGGCCGCTGTGGGCGCGCAAGCGATCGGCCAGGGCCAGCAGCAGTTTGTCGCCGGCCTGATAAGTGAACTGTTCGTTGACGCTTTTGAAGTCATCCAGGCCTACGCACAACACCGCAACGCGGCGCTGTCGGCGGCCGGCGTCGATCAGGATCTTGTCCAGTTGCTCCTGCAATTTCTGGCGATTGGGCAGGCCGGTGAGGAAGTCGTACTGGGCCATGCGCAGCAGGCTCGATTCTGCCTCGTGCCGCAGGTGGGTATTGCGTTCGATGGATTCGAGCAACTGGTTGGCGGTGTTGATCCACAGCCCCAGCTCGTTGCGTTCATGGCCTTTGATTTGGGGGATCTTGTGTTCGCTGGGCCGGTCCGGGTTGATCGACGTCAGGTGCTCGATAATCCGTGACAACGGCTTGGTCAGCAGCCAGTGATAGACCAGGTACAGCACCAGCCCCATGGCGAGGGCGCGCAGTACGCCGGAAATAAAGATGATCACCGAGCTGACCAGAAAACCTTTGCCATAGGTGGCCGTGTCCAGGGTGATGCTCAAGTCACCGTAATACTCGCTGTAGGGGCCTTTGCCGACCAATGATGTGGTGAAGGTGCGCTCCTGGCCAAGAATCAGGTCGGTCAGCCAGCGGGTGGGCGATTGCTGTAATGCGCGGCTTTTTTCGGCGAGCATGGTTTCGTTGGGATGACCGATGGAGGCCATGCGCACGGCATCGTCCTGAAACAGGCCTTCGATCACCTGCATGCCCATCTCGCGGTCCAGGCTGTAGACCGCCTGCGTCGAGGGGTCGCGAAACATGTCGAGGATGCGCTGAGCATCGCCGGCCACGGCCTGGCGCGTCTTGTAGGCATCGAAAACGATCTGCGCCACGCTCAGCGCAACGCCCACGATCAATGCCGACAGCAGCACCACCCGTAGCAACTTCACCGACAAGCTGTTTTTGAGTTCCAGCTTCAAAGGGGCATTCCTTGTTCCATGCGGGTGGCCTCAATATGCCATGAGTATTGGCAATCTCGTGATGGCAGTCAAAGGAACATTAGGGCATCGGCAGGTTTGACAAGGAACTTGAGAGGGGCGCTGGGGCGAGGCGGACATGGATCCGCCTGCCTTGAGCAATTCCCGCGGGCGCAGCGGATGCGCTGGGAACTGACGCTTTTTTACGCGACGTTGATGTTGACGGTGCTGTTGGTGGATTCGCTGTTCGAAAAATTCACACGTTCCTTGTTATGCATGGCTTCATGCGCAATCTTGTTTTGATCACCTTCACCTTGCTTGTTGCCAGATTGCGACTGAGCCATTTGACCGGCCGCTTTAGCGAGCTCGGTCACAGCCTTGAGACCCTCTTGGGCCAAACCGGCAACCATAGGGAGCATGGATGTTATTGCGCCGATGGTCATAGTAATTTCTCCGACAGGTACGAGAGGCGAATTCCTCACACTGTCTACGTGGCAAGATCCGCGCACCGAGTTCCAGCCACCAGAGCACAATTCGCTGCCCATAAAAAAGCCCGGCACTATGGCCGGGCTCTCTTTACCGCAAGCGTTGCTTAGGCAGTGAAGGTCTTGCCTTCGAACTGCTCAGCCACGAACTTCCAGTTGACCAGGTTCCAGAACGCTTCCACATACTTTGGACGCACGTTGCGGTAGTCGATGTAGTAAGCGTTTCCCAGACGTCGCAGGTCAGCAGCGGGGTGTCGCCGCTGGTCAGCGGGTTGCA
>Ga0153931_100285_pt1 | contig 14724 bp, 9 predicted proteins | sample TSNJ015MetaG_FD_104730 | JGI IMG/M metagenome (GOLD analysis project Ga0153931, IMG submission 104730) | Attine ant fungus gardens microbial communities from New Jersey, USA - TSNJ015 MetaG | ecosystem: Host-associated > Fungi > Mycelium > Unclassified | place: USA: New Jersey, Wharton State...
CACGCGCTGACAAATGATTGACAGGCAACGGCCAGGCAATCGCCAGCCGTGGATCGTTCACCGACAGACCGCCCTCATGCTCCGGCGCGTAATCGGCGCTGTGCAGGTAAAGCAGTTCGGCGTCGTCGGTCAGGGTCTGGAAGCCGTGAGCGAAGCCGGCCGGAATCAGCAGGCTGCGACCGTCGCCAGCCTTGAGGTGCTCGGCGTGCCAGTGCAGAAAGGTCTCGGAGTCCGGGCGCAGATCCACCGCCACATCCCACACTTCACCGCGCAGGCAAGTGATCAGCTTGGCTTCCGGTGCATTGGCGTTCTGGTAATGCAGACCGCGCACACTGCCCTTTTCACGGGTGCAGGAATGGTTGATCTGGCGGATATGAAATTCGCTGCCGAACGCACTCAGGCTGCCTTCGCAGAACAGCCGGGCGAAGTGCCCGCGCTGATCTTCGAAGCGTTTGTGCTGGACGCTGAACAACCCGGCCAGCGGCAACGGTTTCAAGGAAAACTCGCTCACAGCGCGCCCCGGTACAGGTTCAGTTGGCCGAGAGTGACGTTGCGCATGTCATCGCCGTTCTGCCACGCCAGATGCCAGTCGAGGGTCTGGGTCAGGCACTGCTGCAAGGTCCAGCGTGGCTGCCAGCCGAGTACCTGACGGGCGCGGCTACTGTCGAGGCGCAACAGACCAGCCTCGTGCAGTTCGCTTTTTTCGATGCGCAAACCGCGTGCCTGTGGCCAGCGACTGGCGAGCAGTTCGACCACTTCGCCGACGCTGCACATGTCCGCCTCGCCCGGTCCGAAGTTCCACGCCCCGGCGTACTCCGGGCCTTGTTCGTAGAGACCCGCCGCCAGTTGCAGGTAGCCGGCCAGCGGCTCCAGCGCGTGCTGCCACGGGCGCACCGCTTGCGGGTAACGCAGGGTCACCGGCTCGTCGGCAGTCCAGGCTTTGAGCACGTCGGGAATCAGGCGCTCCGGGGCGAAGTCGCCGCCGCCCAGCACGTTGCCGGCGCGCGCGGTGGCCAAGGCCAGACCGTGCTCGGCGTACTTGTCAGCCGGGAAGAACGACGCCGCGTATGACTGCGCCAACAGTTCGCAGCAGGCCTTGCTGCTGCTGTAAGGATCGTGCCCGCCGAGGGCTTCGTCTTCGCGGTACGGCCACAGCCATTCCTTGTTGGCGTAGACCTTGTCGGTGGTCACCAGCACGCAGGCGCGCACGCAACCGACCTGACGAATCGCTTCGAGCAGGTTCAGCGTGCCCATGACGTTGCTGGAGTAAGTCCCCAGCGGATCGCGATAGCCTTCACGCACCAGCGGCTGAGCGGCCAGGTGCAGGACGATCTCCGGTTCGGTGTCGGCAATGATCTCCAGCAACGCGCCGAGATCGCGCAGATCACCGCGCTGATCGTTGATCCCTTCGTGAACCCGCGCCAGTTCATACAGGCTCGGTTCGGTCGAAGGATCCAGCGAAAAACCGCTGACTTGCGCGCCGAGGCTTTGCAGCCACAGGGTCAGCCAACTGCCCTTGAAACCGGTGTGACCGGTGACCAGCACACGTTTGCCGCGCCAGAAATCCGCATTCAGGCCCATTGCTTCCATGGGGCCTCCCCGCTCTGCCACAGCGCTTCGAGATGGTTCTTGTCGCGCAGGGTGTCCATCGGATGCCAGAAGCCTTCGTGTTCGAAGGCGTTCAACTGTTCTTCCTGAGCCAGACGCGCCAGCGGCTCGGCTTCCCAGGTGGTTTCATCGCCAGCGATGTAGGACAGGACTTTGGGCGACAGCACGAAAAAGCCGCCGTTGATCCAGCCACCGTCGCCGCGCGGTTTCTCGGTGAAACCCAGCACCTGATCGCCTTGGCGCTCGAGGGCGCCGTAACGTCCCGGCGGCTGCACCGCGGTGACGGTGGCCAGGCGACCGTGCGCTTTGTGGTAATCGACGAGCTGAGCGATGTTGATGTCGGAAACGCCATCGCCGTAGGTGAAGCAGAACGCCTCTTCATCCTTGAGGTAACGACCGGCACGCAACAGACGGCCACCGGTCATGGTTTCCTCGCCGGTGTCGATCAGGGTGACGCTCCACGGCTCGCTGTAATTCTGATGCACGTCCATGCGGTTCTCGCGCATGTTGAAAGTGACGTCGGAGGTGTGCAGGAAGTAGTTGGCGAAGAAGTCCTTGATCGCATAGCCCTTGTAGCCCAGGCAAATCACGAAGTCGTGGATTCCGTGAGCGGAATACTGCTTCATGATGTGCCAGAGAATTGGCTTGCCGCCGATCTCGATCATCGGCTTGGGCTTGAGGTGCGACTCTTCACTGATGCGTGTGCCGAGGCCACCCGCCAAAATAACTGCCTTCATCGTCTCCCCTCTCGTTCGTCACCGGGCTGCGCATGGCTTTTTTGAGCGATGCGCGCCGTCTGGCTAACCCTTTTGCCGCCTGCGGCGCCGCTGCGATGACCGCGAGCGCTCGTTTTATGGCGATTTGAGGGGGACTTGCAGGAAACGCGCCAGCTCCGCGAGCGCGGCGTCGGGTGCGCCGTAAGGCATGAAAAAAGGGATGAATCCAGCAGCGGATTCATCCCTTTCATTGCGGTGCATCAACAGATCGAGTGATCAGCCGAACATGGCGAACCCATCAACCGTCGCCGGCAGGTCGTAGACCTGGCCGTCGGCAGTCTGCAGGTGCTCGATGTTGTTGAACCCGGCGTACCATCCCGCCAGTTTCACGCCGTTGTCCGGCACACCGCTGCTGCCGTCGTTGGCGCTGTGCAGGTAGGCGTCATCGCCGATGCGGGTGACGTTCAACTGGCTGGCGTTGGTGATGGTGTTGAGGATCAGGGTGTCGTTGATGTCCAGCCCGTAATCCTGAATCGTCACCAGGCCGCTGGTGTTGACCACGTAGGTGTCATCACCCTGGCCGCCATAGGCGCTGCCGCCGAAAGACGACTGGCCGGCAAGATTGAGAATCAGCAGATCATTCCCGCCATCACCGTTCAGCACGTAATTGCTGCCCGTAGCGGTCAGCACATCGTTGCCTTCACCGCCAAAGGCCATTCCCTGGCCCAGCGTGATGGTGTCGTTGCCGTCATCGCCACTGGCCCAGGTGAACAGATCATTGCTGGCACTGACGATGACATCATCCCCCGCGCCGCCCGACAGGGAGTCGGACTGCCCGGCCTGATCCAGACCGGATGCCAGGCCGCCATAGATGTGGTCATTGCCATCGCCACCGGTAATCTGGTCGTCGCCGGCCCCGCCCTCGAGGATGTTGTCGTCCGAATTGCCTTGCAGCGAATCGTTGTACTGACTGCCGCGCAGACCTTCGATATCGATGTAGATATCGTAGAGCGCAATCCCGCTCTGCGGCCCCCAGTTCAGAGAGGCGCTCAGGCCTTCAGTGCTGTCGTCGTAACTGACGATGTCGATACCGGCTCCGCCTTCAAAACGGTCGCCACCTGCACCGCCCAGCAACACATCATTGCCGGCACCGGAGATGATGGTGTTGACTTCATCGTTACCGTAGCCGGTGAAGTCGGCAGTGCCGGTATAGGTCAGGTTTTCCACGAACGCACTCAGCTTCAGTTCCGAAAGGCTGGTGAACACGTGATCGGTTCCGCCCATGAAACTGTCGTCTTCCTCGACCGTCACGCCGGCGCTGTTGATCACATAAACGTCATCACCGTGACCGCCTGCGACCGTCACACCGCTGGCGTTCACGGTGAAGCGGTCAGCACCGGTGGAGCCGATGACTTCTTCCACGCTAAGCAACGTATCGCCCGCAGCATTGGTGCCACCGCCGATCACAACGTTGGCCACATCGAACGCGTAACGATAATTCACGGTGTCATGACCGTCGGCACCATCGATGACCATCGAGCCTTGATGGCGATAAATCACATCATCGAACCCCGAGCCCTGAATCGCCTCGATACCGGTAAAGGTATCGCCGTAGGCAATGGTCAGTCCGTCGTAGTTGGTAAAGTCTTCGACGCGCACGCCCTCGAGACTGTCGCTGTAGCTGACCGTATCGTAACCATCGCCACCGACAAAGTGGTCGGCACCAGCGCCGCCCCACAGCCAGTCATTGCCCGCTCCGGCGATGATCTCGTTGTCACTGGCGTTGCCGTAAACCTTGAGATCCCCCGTGCCCGTGAAGGTCAGCTTCTCGATAAACGGGTCCATCTTGACCGTGTTGAGGCTGGTGCGCAGCTCGTCGTAGCCACCGTAGTTTTCTTCAATGAGGGTCACGCCTTCGGCGTCGACGATGTACAGATCATCACCGCCGCTGCCGTCCAGCGTCACCCCGCCCACCGAAACGGTAAACGTGTCGTTGTGGTAACTGCCGGCCACCTTCTCCACCGACACCAGCGTATCGACCTTGCCGTCAGGCCCTGCGACCGTTGCCGCACCAGTGCCAAACTCGACGCTGACTCCCGACTCCATTGCGTAATAGTTCGCCGTGTCAAAACCTTCACCACCGTCGAGCAGGTCGGATCCCGCACTGGCCAGCAGTTGATCGTCGGACTCCAGTCCATGGAGTTCGTCATTGCCATCGGTGCCCGACAGGACATCCGCTTCACTCGTTCCATTTACTACTGCCATTTGCTTCTTCCTTGCGTTGTTGTCGAATCCGGAAATCGGTCACCTCAGACACTGGCCGGAGGGTCTTCGCTGACCGTGCCAATTGAGCGCATGGAAAGGTATCGACAGAAAAATCCCGATGCTTGAGCCCGCCGCCAAAAAAAGTATCGGGCTTGATACAAAACTTTTCGCCACGCAAAAAAAACAGGCGACTCGAAAGTCGCCTGTTTTTGCAATGGGGCCGTGCGCGAATCGATCAATCCGCCAGCCAGCCATACTCCCAATACCGCAGGTTATCGCCACGCAACACGTAGTCACGCAACACGACCTCACGCAAATCATCACCCATGCGGTAGCTGGCATCCGGATCGGCCAGGTGCATGCGGATCGCTTGCAGCCACTCATCGGTGGTGTTGGTCTTGATCCGCGTGCACGGCAGGTAGCCGCGATAGGCCTCGGTGTCGGTGCAGATCACAGGGTAACCGCAGGCACCATATTCCAGCAGACGCAGGTTGCTCTTGCAGTCGTTAAAGATGTGAAACTCCAGCGGCGCCAACGCAAGATCCAGGTTGAGACTGGCCAGTTTTGCCGGATACACCTCGAGGGGGATTACGCCGTGGAACTCGTGCATGTACGGCAGCAGGTCATCCGGACACATGCCGAAGAACACCCATTCGACTTCATTCGCCAGCTCACGAACCACGTCGGCGATGACCGCCAGATCGCCATGGTGACTGGTGCCTCCGCCCCAGCCCACTCGAGGTTTTTTCGAGGTACGGCGCTGGCTGCGAAGGTTGCTCCACATGTCTTTGGCCAGCATGTTCGGCACAACACGAATATCGTGATGCATGTCCGACAGGACGTTGGCGAGCGGCTGAGTGGAGACCACCACACGATCACACAGGCCGATAGCACGTCGTACCATACGCTCCATGTCCTGCTTGCTCGGCATGTTGCGGATGTGCGCGTTGCGATGTGGAACGTCAATCACATAGTCGTCCAGCTCGAAGATTCGCCGCGCATTGAAATACTTCTTCAGTGGTGGAATTTCATCGATGGCGTGTTCCGAGTAGCGTCCTTGCAGCACGATCACGTCAGGCGTCTGGCGCTCGATATCAATGATCGATGGCAAGCCGTAACAAATGCGCCCCTCTACTCTGTTGGCCGCCTTCAGCTCGATCAACGGCTGACTCATGCGGTAATGCCCAATCGCCGAGGCATTGATCGGCACCGCAAGCACATTGGGCAACTGCACTCTGGAGAATGCGCTCCAGCCAGTGCGCAGCCCCGGCTCAAGACTGAAGCAAGTCGCTCCGATACCCTGCAAGGCCAGGTTGACGTTATAAGCCGGGTCACGCGCTATGAGCGGCAGCCAACGTCGATAAAACACTTCCTGTTCCTGAACATGCAGTTGCTCTTCCTGCTCCGTCGCCGCACTGGTTGGCCGTTCGCCAATGGCCAGAATGGCGTAAGGGTTCCACACCACCAGATAGCCTTCCTGACCGATCCGCAGGCAGAGATCCGCGACATTGAGCGCTTGTTTCAGATCATGCTCATCCAGCCCCCCAAGCGCCTCGAAGAGCGATTTGCGAATCATCAGACAATCGCCACCCACAGCGCTCAGGTCTTGCACCGCTTGCAGACGGAACATATAGCCGTCGGACTGTGCAGGCTGACCGTAAAACGGAAGACCGACCGGCCCTTGCAAGCCAAGAATCAGGCCGGCATGCAACACGCAACCGTCCGGGTTGAACAGTTTGGCTCCGACCACACCCACTTCCGGGCGCTGTGCATGGTTGACCAGTTCGTCCAGCCAGTCAGCCTGAGTAATCACCACAAAGGAGTTGAGCATCAACACATACTCGCCGCGCGCCTGCGCCACCGAGAAATTGTGCAATGCAGCGACATTACTCGTTTGCGAGCAGGTGATTACGCGAATCCGGTCACTGCCCAGCTGCGCCATGCCTTCCAGCCATGCCAGTGCTTCAGCGCTTTTGCTGCCGTTGTCGACCAACAGCAATTCGTACTCGGTGTAAGCAGTTTTTTCCAGTAGCGTCTCGACACAGCGCTGCAAAGCGGCTGTCTGGTCCTGCGTCACAATGATGATCGACACCAACGGGCGTCGGGCATGTTGATAGTCGATACGATTGAGCAACTCGCGGCTGCCACGGCGAATACCGTGTGCGACCTCCAAACGCTGCAAATGCGCTTCGAGCACCCGTGGGTTTTGCTCCACGACGCCTGGTTCGGCAAGCCATTTGGACAGGTCGTGCCTGGACTCCAGTAAAACTTCCGCGACATGGCCGATAGCCTGCGTCCCGTCGCTCTCGACCATGCGCCACAGCACGTCATGCGCTGCCAGCTCGGCAAAGTCCGGCTCAAACCCGCCCAGCTCAAGAAAACGCTCGCGCTTGAACGCCAGAGCACGCCCGACGTAAGGGTAGCTGCGCATGAGATCGATGTTGAAATCCGGTTTGAAAGCCGGCTCTACCGACTCACCACCGCGCAAACTGCCCTCATCGCTGTACAGGCAGGTGAAAGTGTTCGAGTGCGCGATCCGCTCTGCCATTATCAACAGCGCTGGCGCTACCAGACAATCACCGGCCTGCAACAGGTAGAACCAGTCGGCGCCTTCCAGCTGCGGCAGCAACGCATTGATCTGCTCCAGACCGTCCCCTTGCAACGGCATGCGAAATACGCGCCCGTCCAGCTCGGCTTCGGCACAGGACTCCGATAGCACCAGAATCAATTCTGGCGGGTAATCCTGAGCACCGAGCGCCTCCAACGTGCGTTCGAGACCGTTACGGTTGCCCCGACCATCAATGATGACCGGCACGATCCGGGGCTGATGCGGCCAGTTGGAAATCGTTTCCGGCAGATATTTTCGCTGCTCGTCGGTGAGCACCCGACACGCCAGCCACTGCGCATAGAGTTCGGTGAAACTGAAACTGTCGGCGCCGACACTCCACTCCTGACGGCTCTGTTTGGTACCGAGAGTACGGCTCAAAGGCAGCTCCTCCCAGACTCGCGGCGACTCATCAGCCTTGGTCAACTGGACGTAGCGAACCCATCCGGATGCAGGTGCCGCCTCGCCGCTGCGGGCCTTGAGCATTTGCGAAATCCATTCGCGCTCAACCTCTACCGCATCCTTCATGGGTTGTTGTGCGCTCAAGCGCTCTGCGTAAAGTCGCTCGACGCTGAGCACATTGTTGGACAGCGCCAGATTGCCGCGCCGCAGCAGGCAGACGTACAGCGCGAAATCCAGGGTTGCGACAAAGCAGTAACCTTCCTGGGTCAGCGCCGGCAAGAGCTCCACAACATCCGCACGGCGGAACAAGGCGCTGCTGAACCCGCCCAGAACGTTGACCGGGAATTTTTCGAATATCCCCAGCAGATCATCGCCCTTGAGCAAGCCGCTGAAAGGTGTCAACGAAGTATTTTCCAGACGCGAAGGCAGGATGATTTCGCCCGCATCCCACAGAAGTCGCTGGGCCACTACCAGACTGACTTCGTCGCGCAGCAGTTCATGGGCTTGTTGTTCGACACAGGTGGAATAGAGAAGATCGTCGTCACACAGAAACTTGATGAACTCACCCTGCGCCTGATCGAGGCAGACCTTCAGGTTGCCGACCATGCCCAACGTGCGTGGATTGCGCACGTAGCTCACGGCAAAACCCGTGCCCTCGACCACCTTGGCAACGATGTCTTCGATCTCGTTGCCGCGACTGTCATCACACACAATGATTTCGAGATTGCCGTAGCTCTGACCGACGGCACTGCGCAATGCCCGTTCGAAGAAACGTGGACTGAAGGCGGGAATGGCAATACTGACGAGAGGGAGTGAATTCACGGCGGGCTCACAGGCGGTACGAGCCCGCTCCTGAAAGCGAGCCCTGAAAACCGCAAAAAACATTAACTAAGGGGACACGGCAAAACGGGTGTTTGCACACCCGTTGACCATCAGATCTTGTTGAACAGACCCAACTGGCTGATTTTGCTGAAGGCCAGTTGCGCTGCCTGCAGCATGGTTTGCTGCAACGTCAGGCGGGTCATGACTTCGGCCGGATCCGAGTCGCGAATCGAACCCTGGGTCGTAGTGTTCGCGGTGCTCAGGCTCTGGTTGGTCACGGTTTGCATATCCAGCGACTGACCACGCGCACCGATTGCAGTAACCGCAGCACCAATCTGATTATTAGCGCTGTCGATGTTGCCAAGACCGGCCTCCATCGCGCCCTGGAATTTCTGCTTGGCCACGTCATCGCCATCGATTGGCGTGTTCATCGCAGTGATCATCTGGCCCAGGGTGTCGAGGATATTCTGGGTCTGATGATTGTTCGGCTGGATCGAGAACTGATCACCCGCTGCCGGTGCGCTGCCTAACGCGAAGGTCACACCTGCAGCGGTTGCGTTGCCCCCGGCCACCGTGCCGGACGACACAGGCTTGCTGTCAGCGGTAACAGGTGCAGCGTACAGATCGAACGCCGTGGCGCTGGTGAACTTGAGGACCGCGCCACCTTGCGGGAAGGCATTGTTATACGCCGCCTGGTCGGTGATGCTGGAACCGGTGATCACCGCGGTAGACGGGTTGCCCGGACTGCGCGTGGTGGTGAACGAGTCAGGCGTGGAAGCCAACTGGAAACTGTGCCCGGCAATGACCGCGTCAGGGTTAGTGTCACCCGCCTTCAGGTTAATGTTCAGCTTCATGTCGACACCACGGAAGCTGACCGTCTGGTTGGCGCCGCTGCTGTTGCTGACAACACCGTTCTTGCTGGCCTCGGCGGTAACGTCGTTGCCCAGGGCATCGGTGATTTTCAGCTGAGTACTGCTGACGAAGCTGACGGTGTAAGGCTGGCCAGCGGTGAACTTGGCGTCATAGGTGGCTGCGGTGCCAACCGTACCGTTGGACAGCACCACACGACCGTCATCCACCGCCGGAGCAGTCATGGTGGTGTTGGTGCGACCGGTATTGATGGTCTGCTGGAAAGCATCCCAACCCGTGGTGTTGGTACCGACGGTCATGCCGTCGCCGATGCCCAGGTTGATGGTGGTCTGGTCACCGTTGTAAGAAAAGGTGCCGTCGGCATTCTGCGAGTACGGCGCGGTGTCGGTCTTCGAACCGGAGAACAGGTAGTTGCCGTTGGCATCCTTGGAGTTCATCAGGCCCAGCACTGTTTGCTGAATCTGTCCCAGCTCCTGAGCGTAGGCCTGGCGATCCTTGTCGGTGGCTGTGCCGTTGTTGGCGGCCAGAGACAATTCCTTGGCGCGTTGCAGTGCCGTGGTGATGGAGTCCAGCGTGGTTTCCTGTACGGACAACCCGCTCTTGGTGCTGCTGATATTGGTGTTGTACTGATCCAGCATCGCCGCCTGCTGGCCCAGTTGCAGCAAACGACCGGCACCGATCGGATCATCAGCTGCAGTGTTGATGCGCTGCAGGCTGCTGGCCTCGCTCGCGGTGGCAACGGCCTTGTTGAAGTTACGCTGATAGTCAGCCGCTTGGGTGCCGTAATACTGGGCGGTGGAAAGGCGCATGAATTACGACTCCTTAAAGGCTGTTGATCAACGTAGAGAATGTTTCCTGCGCCGCCTTGATGATCTGCGACGAGGCGGTGTAGTACTGCTGGTATTTGACCAGGTTGCCGGTTTCTTCATCCAGGTTGACCCCGGACAGCGAATCGCGTGCGCCCTGGGCCTGATCCAGAATCTGCGAAGTGGCCGTGGCGTCGGATTTGCCTTGCGCCGCTTTGGTACCGACGTTGGTCACCAGCTTGTTGTAGGCGTCGGTGAGACTGATGCCTTTGCTCGCCGAACCGGTGTCGACGGTTTGCTTGGTTTGCAGAGCCACCAGCGCTTGCGCGTTGCGGTTGTCGGACGAGGCTGCACCGGTAAGGTTCATGGTGAAGGTTTCGCCGGACTTCGGCGTGCCGCCAACCGTGGTCTGCACGGTGAAGGTCTTCTGCACGTTCGGCGTGACGGTGGTGTCCATCACCGGGTTGCCGCTGGCGTCGACGATGCCCACTTTCAGGTTCAGCGTGTTCGACTGACCAGGAACGATGGTGCCAGTGCCGATGGTCGCGCCCTTGGCGTCGACCAGGTTGTACGACTGGCTGCCGCCGCTCGCGTCACCGAACACCAGTTTGACCGGCGTCGAATTCTTCAGCGCCGCCTGCATGTCGGCCTGGGCAGTCGGGTTGTAGATATCAATCTTGTCGCTGAGCGTCGGCTGGGTGTAAGTGCCCAGGCCGTTGGCGCTGGCCGAGCCGGTCAATGGGCCGGCGGCGGCAATTTTCTTCGGATCGGTGAGCACCGTCTGGATGCTCGCCGCCGCGTTACGGGTCGGGGTCACCTTGAAGGTGTCACCAGCGCTCAGCGCACCGCCATTGAGCGACAGGCTGAAGCCGTCGATCACCGGAGGCGGGTTGGTGGTCGTACTGAACGAACCGAGGTCGGTACCGTCGGAGCGCTTGACCGAGTAGTCGGTGGCGCTGGTGAAGGTGACCTGATAATCGCTGGTGGTCAGCTTGCCGGTGTCCTTGATAGTCACATCGAGGTTGCCCGAACCTGCGCTGTTGCCCGACTGTGCGATGCTGCGCTGACTGACCAGCGCGGCACTGTTGATGTTGTTGAACAGTGCTGCGCCGAAGTCACCGTTCTTATCGATGCCCTGGGCTTGCTGGCTGTTGATCTGATCGGCGACGACCAGCGCTACACGCCCCAGCTCATTGAGCGAAGGGTCGAGGACGTCGCTGCGATAGGTCAGCAGGCCACCGATTTCGCCACCGGTCATCGCCGAAGTGACGTCAATGGTGCTCGAACCGCGGTCCATCTGGATCGCCATGCGCGACGGATCGTCTTTGCTTGGCACGGTGCTCAGGGTGTTGGTGGTGTTGCCGATCACCAGTGGCTGACCACTGCCGATGTACACGTCGAAGCTGGTACCGCGCTCGACGACCTGCGCACCGGTCAGCTCGGACAGCTGACGCACGGCTTCGTTACGGCTGTCGAGCAGATCGTTCGGGGCACCGCCACTGGTGGAAATCTCACCGATCTTCTGGTTCAGATTGGCAATCGAGGTCGCCAGTTTGTTCACCTGGGCCGTCATGTCGCCCAGGCTGCCGTTGATGCTGGTGTTCTGGTCGTTCAGCTGTTTGGCGATGGTGTTGAAGCGACTGGTCAGCGCCTGTGCGCCGGTCAGCACCGACTGACGGGAGGTGTCATCGGTCGCCGACGTCGCGACGCCCTGCATCGAGGTGAAGAACTTCTGCAACACGCCGGTCAGGCCGGTGTTGGTGTCGGACAACGTGGCGTCCAGTGGCGTGGCCTGGGCCAGGTACGACGCCGCTTCGCTGTTGAGCGAAGTCGCGGTGTGCAATTGCGATTCCAGGTAGGAGTTGTAGACCCGGCGCACGTCAGCCAGGGTTGTGCCCGTGCCGATGAAAACGGTGCCGTACTGCTGCGAGGCCTTGGTGCCCTGCACGGTTTGCTGGCGTGAATAACCGGCGGTGTCGACGTTGGCAATGTTGTTGCCTGTCGTAGCCAAAGAGGCCTGGCTCGACGCCAGACCCGACATCCCGATATTGAGCAAACTCATGGTTCAGACCTTATACCTTGTGCCTTAAAAAGGCTGGGTGGAAACGCCCGCCGCAGCGTAGTTTTCAAAACTGTTCATCTGCTTGGCTATCTGCGAAATCTTCGTCGCGTAGTTCGGGTCGGTCGCGTAACCGGCCTTTTGCAACTCGCGTACAAACTGTTCTGGGTTATCGGCAGACTTCACCACATCTTGATAGCGATTGTTGGTCTGCAACAAAGTCACCAGATCGTGGAAACTGTCCTTGTACGAGGCATAGGAACGGAACTGCGCCGTCTCCTTGACCATCTGCCCGTTGCGGAACTCGCTGGTGATTGCCCGGGCCGAATCGCCGGTCCAGTTGCTGCTGGCCTTGATCCCGAACAGGTTGTGACTGCTGCTGCCATCCTGAGCGCGCATGACCGATTTGCCCCAACCGGTTTCCAGTGCGGCTTGCGCCACCAGGTAGCGCGGATCGACGCCAATACGCGCGGCGGCTTCTTTGGCCATCGGCAGCATGGTGTTGACGAATTCGTCGGCGGAGCTGAAGGCGCGCTTGGCCGGCGCCAGCGGAATCTGCGCCATCGCCCGGCCGTAAATCTGCATCTGCCCGCCGGACGCCTTGGCGTCTTCGGCACGGCTCAGCCAGTCGCCGTTGTACAGCGGGCCGGCGCCGGTGGCGGCCGTGGTCGCGGTGCGTTGCGGCAACGCATTGGCGGCAGTCGGCGTAGCGGAAGGCACCAGACCGGCGAGCAAACGATCAGCCAGTTTCGGCGGCAGTGCCAGACGACGCTTGTTGATCATTTCCATGTCGTTGGCGTGGGCCGATTGAGTGTTCGGCGCATGCAACGAACGCGAGGCCCACAACGGGCGCTCGCCATTGAGCCGTGACAGCGGGCCGGTGCCGGTAGTGCCGGCAGCAATCGGCGTCTGCACCGCAGCGGCTTTCGCCGCTTCCTGCTTGGCAGCGGACGCGGCCGCAGCCTCACCCGGCGCCATTGGCTTGTTCTTCGACATCTGCTTCATCAGCACGTCGGCCAGACCGATACCACCACCCTCGCGGGACAGCGACACCGCCAGTTGCTGGTCGTACATTTCCTGATATTGCTTGGCCGCCGGGGTGTTCATCGGGTTGTCTTTACCCAACGCCTCAGTGGCCGAACGCATCGACTTGAGCATTTCGCCGAGGAACAGCGATTCGAATTCCTGCGCCACTTTGCGCATGTTCGCATCGCTGTTCTTGTCGCCGACCTTGAGCTGGTTCAGACGATTGAGGTCGGAGTACGAACCCGAATCGCCAGTGCCCGCCAGACTGCCTTTGCGCATATCCATGGTCGCCGTCCTCAGATCACGATCAGGTCGGCTTGCAACGCGCCGGCCTGCTTCAGTGCTTCAAGGATTGCCATCAGGTCACCCGGTGCCGCGCCAACCTGGTTTACCGCACGCACGATTTCGTCGAGGGTGGTACCCGGGCCGAATTTGAACATCGGCTTGGCTTCTTGCTGGGCGTTGACCCGCGAGCGCGGCACAACGGCCGTCTGCCCATTGGACAATGGGCCCGGCTGGCTGACGATCGGGTCTTCGGTGATGGTCACGGTCAGGCTGCCGTGGGTCACGGCGGCCGGAGAGACTTTCACGTTCTGGCCGATGACGATGGTGCCGGTACGCGAGTTGATGATGACTTTCGCCACCGCCTGACCCGGGTCGACTTCGAGGTTTTCGAGGATCGACAAGTAGTCGACGCGCTGGCTCGGATCGAGCGGCGCCGTCACACGGATCGAACCGCCGTCGATGGCTTGCGCCACGCCAGGGCCGAGCATGTCGTTGATCTTGTCGACGATGCGCTTGGCGGTGGTGAAGTCGGAACGGTTGAGGTTCAGCGTCAGGCTGTTGCCCTGGTTGAAACCGCTCGGTACCGAACGCTCTACCGACGCACCGCCCGGGATGCGACCGGCCGACGGAACGTTGACGGTGATCTTCGAACCGTCGCGACCTTCAGCATCGAAACCGCCGACCACCAGGTTGCCCTGAGCGATGGCGTAGACGTTGCCGTCGATACCCTTGAGCGGGTCAGCAACAGGGTGCCGCCGCGCAGGCTCTTGGAGTTACCGATGGAAGACACGGTGATGTCGACCTGCTGCCCCGGCTTGGCGAACGCCGGCAGATCGGCACTCACCGACACCGCCGCGACGTTTTTCAACTGCACGTTGCCCGATCCCGGCGGCACCTTGATGCCGAACTGCGAGAGCATGTTGTTGAAGGTCTGCAGGGTGAACGGGGTTTGCGTCGTCTGGTCGCCGGTGCCGTTAAGCCCGACCACCAGGCCGTAACCGATCAATTGGTTGGAGCGCACGCCGGAAATGCTGGCGATGTCTTTCAGCCGCTCGGCGTGGGCACCAAAGGCTGCGGACATCAATGCCGCAGCCAGCATCAGGTGTTTGAAGTTCAAAGTCGCCACCTAGAAAGGGAACAGCGGGCTGAGGAAGAAACGGTCGAACCAGCCTGGCTGACTCGCATCGGCAAACGAACCGGTGCCCGAGTAGGTGATGCGCGCATCGGCGACACGGGTCGACGACACGGTGTTGTCTGTGG
>Ga0153931_100286_pt1 | contig 14708 bp, 18 predicted proteins | sample TSNJ015MetaG_FD_104730 | JGI IMG/M metagenome (GOLD analysis project Ga0153931, IMG submission 104730) | Attine ant fungus gardens microbial communities from New Jersey, USA - TSNJ015 MetaG | ecosystem: Host-associated > Fungi > Mycelium > Unclassified | place: USA: New Jersey, Wharton State...
CCACCTTGACATGGTGGGGGTCGTTGGTTCGAGTCCAATCGCGCCTACCAAACAAAATCCGCTCTGCTGGGCGGTCTAGAAGGGCTCACCGAAAGGTGGGCCCTTTTTTGTTGTCTGCGATTTGCAAAACTTTTGCAAAACTTTTGCAAAACCCCCGCCTCAGCGCACCCCTCGACACTTCGCCGCTTCCGTTACCCAAGCGCTTAGCGTGTTTCGAAATAACACGACCTGCTAATATGGCGTTCTGTTCTTTTTTGGATCCGTCGAAAAAGTGTGGATATTGAAGGGCTTACCGGTATTTTTAACCGACCGGTTATCAAAAAAATGTTGTTGCTGTTCGTGAACTTCAGTAACATCTGCCCCGCGTTCACCACCACGGTTTATGCATTTTTAAATCCCAAGCTTCCATCAGCTGCTTGGGATTTTTTTTGCCTGCGATTTGGCATTCCCTGCCTCTGTTCCCCCCAGCTTTCGCGCGAAGCCTCCCGCGATCCACGATCGCGCATGGGCGAAACCTCGATTTTTCGACTACTACTGACTGGCCATTCCAGGGCTTTCTCAAAGGAGTTCGTCGATGCTGGCTCACTGGTTTCTTGCCGCAATTCATCTATTGGCTTTTGCCTTGGGCTTCTGGGCGGTATTGACTCGTGGTACGGCGTTCAGTCGCATGGCGGCGGGTGTCGGCGAGGCCAGGCGTGTTTTGCTCGCCGATAATCTGTGGGGGATTGCCGCGCTGGTTCTGCTGGTGACCGGGGGCATGCGCGCCTTCGGCGGCTTTGAAAAGGGCACTGACTACTATCTGCATCAGCCGTTGTTTCATTTGAAGATGGCGTTGTTCGTACTGATTCTGCTGATTGAGCTGGCGCCGATGATCACGCTGGTCAAGTGGCGGATCGCGTTGGCACGGGGCAAGGCGTTCGATACCGGGCGTGCAAAGCTGTATGCACGGTTCAGTCACATCGAGGCGCTGCTGTTGGTATTGATGGTGATTGCAGCCACCGGCATGGCACGCGGCGTGACGTTCGGCTAGCAGGGAGCAATTCTCTGTGTTCTCTCGGAAATGTCTGACAGCCAAGCTTGGCTGTCGCAGGTAGTATCGCGCTGCTGGGGAGAGGGAAGGGAGCGAATGAAGCGGAGAGGAAGGGCATGTGTCAGGCGCCGTGCCCAGTGAGTGGACTGGGGAGCGGATGGCAATACGGCGCGTGAATTTTTAGCCAGTCATTACGCAGAGGCAAACGAACTGGCTACTGACTGCGGGGTGGCTCAAGGCGTTTGTGGCTTGTCCGGGGCGGTCAGGCCAGCCTGAATGCGCTGATAGATCTCTTCACGGTGCACGGCAACGTTTTTCGGGGCGTTGATGCCGATACGGACTTGCTGACCGCTTACGCCGAGGATGGTGATGGTGATGTCATCACCGATGTTTATGCTTTCACCGACTTTGCGGGTGAGTATCAGCATGGTCTTCTCCTTGATTGCTTTGTAGGGCACCTGATTCAGACAGTGCAGAGGTCGGTGGTACGTATAGATTAGTGCGAAGTCTCACGGTTTGGGTGCCTCTTTCTGACGCGCAGATGTGGCATTAATTCCCAGGGCGTAACTATACAGAGGCTGCAATCATCAATCTCGTTGTTTTGTGCCCATTTTGCGGGCCTCGCGAAGTATTTATGAATGTTAAGATCGGCGCTTTGTGATTTTCGAGGAAAGCGTTGTGCGCAAATTGGTCTGGATGGTCGCGGCACTGGCATTGGCAGGGTGTGGTGAAGGCAAGAGTGTAGATGTGCAGAAGCCGAAAACGACAGTCGCGGCCGCGCCTGCTACGGCATCTGCTCCGCAGTGGGACCTCGAAGTACGCGGCGAAACGCCCCAGGCTGTCAGCGATCTGAGTGGCTGGTTGATCGAGCATGCATTCGTGCCGACCGTGATCAAGGACAGCAGCGGCAAGACACGGATCCTGATCGGTCCGTTCAACTCCCAGGCCGAAGCGCAAGCTCGCAAGGTAGAAGTGGATGCAGCATTGGTGAAAGCCAAGAAGCAGAATGTCGAGTCGGTCATCGTGGAGCATCCGCTCGCGCCGTAAGCAGCAGATTCAGCGGAGCGGCCTAAAGGACATCGCAGGTGACTCGTCTTATACGAGTCAATCACGATTTCTCGAAGGAGCTCCGCATGGCCTCCGCCGCTCCCTACACACTCTTCAATGCAGTTCTGCATCGCAAGACCCTCTTGAGTCCGCACCTGATGCGGATCACGCTGACCGACCCCTCAATCAGTGGTATGGCCACCTGGGCGCCTGATCAGCGGATCAAACTGTTTTTCCCCGCCGAAGATGGAACGCCCGCGAATCTTGCGCAGGAAGAGGGCTGGTACGCCCGTTTTCGCTCGATGCTCGCGAGTCGTCGACCAGCAATGCGCACTTACACCATCCGTCATTTGCGCGCCGAACAGGGTGAGGTCGACATCGATTTTGTCCTGCATGGCGAGACCGGCCCCGCTTCGCGCTGGGCGCTGCATGCGCAGCCGGGGGCGTCTATGCAGATTCTTGCTCCCGACAGCGAGTTTTCGGCACAGGACGCCGGAGGGTTCGAATGGAAGCCGCCGCAGGTGCTCAAGGAGGTTTTGCTGGTGGCTGATGCCACGGCATTGCCGGCTGCGATGGGGATTCTCGAAGAGCTGGCTGCCATGTACGAGCCGCCCCGGACTCAGGCGTTCTTTGAGGTGGACAGTGCGCAAGACCTGCTCTCGGTGCCGGATTGGCCCGGGCTGACAGTACAGTGGCTGGTTCGCGATCAGGCGCCAGCAACAGTGGCTGGAGCGCTGATGGTGGAAGCGGTGATGCACAGGGTCCGGCCAACAGAGGGCCAATCACTTGGGCAGGTCGCTGAACTGGCCGAGGTCGATATCGACGAAAACATTCTTTGGGAGATCGCCAACACCGCCCCTGCAGGATTCTATGGCTGGATTGCCGGAGAAAGCGCTGCCGTCATGCGCCTGCGTAAATACCTGATCAAGGAATGCGGTATCCCGCGCGAGTCACTCAATCTGATGGGCTACTGGCGCTACAACAAAGCTGGCAGCTAAAAGCCAAAAAGGCCTCGAACACCACGTTCGAGGCCTTTTCTTTTGGGCTGAAGGATCAGCCGCAGGCTTTCAGGTTTACCGGGCCGACGAATTCATTGCCGCGTCCCATCACGCACGCCACGCTCTGATTGCGCTGGCGCTCCCAATCCTGCACCGGGTAGGTCTTGTCCCACGCTTCATACAGCTGGCGATCCTGTTTCGACAGGCGCAAGCCGTATTGCTTGCTCATGTAGAAATAGGTGCGCGCGATCATGCCGCGAATCGACGGGCGGGGCATGACCTTCTTGGCCTTGAAATCGACCTGGGTCAGGCAGGATCCGTACTGGCCGGATTGCACCGGCAGCCAGCCATAACTGAAGTTGCTGCGATCACCGTTGACCTCACCAATACTCGGCACCAGGTTGTGCAGATCGGCTTCGGCTTTCTGATAGCTAGGGTCATAGCGGGTGCAGTTCTTGCGTCCGCCCGACTGCCAGCATTGGCGCTGGTGACCGAATTCCCACGCCGGAACAATGTGCTCCCATTCAATGCGCGAAGCGCGCTTGGCGTTTTTACGTGGTACGTAGCCGCAAGCCTTCAAGTCCACCTTGTTGCCGGTGTACTTGCACCCGCAGTAAAACTCGGTGGACTGCGGTGCATAGAGTTTCCAGGCGACCTTCTTGGCCTCGGTAAAAGTGCGGGGCGCGCCAGCCTGGGCGCCAAAAGCGATGAACAGCAGCAGCAAAGCAAAACAGCGGACACTCATTGAATCAATCTTCCTTCGGCACAACCCAAAAAATCTGTACGCCGCCATCGTCGCGATAGGCGAGTGTGACGTTGTCGTTCTCGTCGATTTCCTCGAGCAGTTGCTCCCATGCATCCACAGGCTCGTCCAGCAGACGGAAGATCAGTGCGGCTTTCGCTTTTTGTGCGGTAGGGGAATTGATGATTTTCTGAACGCGCATGCCCATGCGTTCGTAAGCGTCAGGAGCATCAGGAGAGGTGGCCACGAGGTTATCCTTATTAAGCTGTACGTGCATACAGTATTTAACTGTAAGCATTTTCGCAACTGCTTAAAATTCAAGAAAATCCTCTGACAGCGCTTTTCCGATTTTGGTGTAGGTCGGGTCGATTATTTTGTACGAAAAATTCGCGCTCAGCGTAGGCGGCAGCACCACCCGCCGTGCGGGCGAGTGGTAAGCAGGTTGCCCGACCCGGACAGGGTCAGGCGAAGGCCAATCAGTATTCCCAGAACATCCGTTGCAGCTCTTTGCTGTCGTTGGTTTTGGTCAGGGCGACCATAGCCAGGATGCGGGCTTTTTGCGGGTTCAGGTCGTGAGCGACCACCCAGTCGTACTTGTCGTCGGGCTGTTCGGCGTTGCGCAGGACGAAACCGCCGGCGTTGACGTGGGACGAACGGATGATCTGCACGCCATCTTTACGCAGGGCTTGCAGGGAGGGCACAACGCGGGAGGACACCGAGCCATTGCCGGTACCGGCGTGGATGATGGCTTTGGCGCCGGCCTGGGCCAGAGCCTTGTAGGCGGTGTCGTCGACGTTGCCGTAGGAGTAGGCGATTTCTACGTCAGGCAGGCTCTTGATGTTCTTGATGTCGAATTCCGAATCCATGGTGTGGCGCTTGGCTGGCAAGCGGAACCAGTAGGATTTGCCTTCGACCACCATGCCCAGCGGACCCCAAGGGCTTTTGAACGCCTCGGTCTTGATGTTGATCATCTTGCTCACGTCGCGACCGGACTGGATCTCATCGTTCATGGTCACCAGCACGCCTTTGCCGCGCGCATCTTTGCTGCTGGCGACGGCGACGGCGTTGTACAGGTTGAGCATGCCGTCCGCCGACATGGCGGTGCCCGGACGCATCGAGCCGACCACGATGATCGGCTTGTCGGTTTTTTCCACCAGGTTCAGGAAGTACGCGGTTTCTTCCAGGGTGTCGGTGCCGTGGGTGATGACGATGCCATCGACGTCTTTGCTGTCGGCCAGTTCGGATACGCGGCGCCCGAGTTGCAGCAGGTTGTCGTTGGTGATGCTTTCCGAGGCGATCTGCATGACCTGTTCGCCACGCACGTTCGCCAGTTTGTTCAGTTCAGGGATACCGGCGATCAGTTGTTCAATGCCGACCTTGGCCGCCTGATAGGTGGCGCTGTTGGCGGCGCTGGCGCCGGCACCGGCAATGGTGCCGCCCGTGGCAAGCACTACGACGTTGGCGAGTTTGGTCTGGGTTTCGACTTCTTTTGCCTGAAGGGCAGTTGGCAGGAGCAGGAGGAGGGCCAAAGCGCCCGGAACCAAGGTGTTGAAAGCAGATTTCATTATTTTTCTCTCTAGTAGTGAGACGGTGCTGATGCAGGTTCATCTAGATGCGCCCCGAGCCGATCTGAATGCCCGGGGTGCAGGCTAGGGAGCAGGATCTGTACCAGCGCTACTTTGCTTTAGAAAAATGTTTAACTTCATGATTTACATCAAGATTTTATGGATTAGCCAATGATGCGGCGAATGACATGGCCGGGTTTCCGAACAAAGGAAGCTTTCGTGTTCGGTTCACCGAAAGGGACTACACCTCCTGGCGACCGCAACGGCTTGCCGGTTCAGGTTTTCTGCTAAAGAAACCCGTCAGCAGGCCGATGGCTGTGGAAGGAAACGTTTATTTAGGGAGTTCACATGTCACTGACGATCGGTTTTTCAAATCCCGGCTCAGTCACCATTGGCGGTAAAACCGCAGCGACAATCAATGCAATGAACCAGGCGGAAGCAGATGCGGCCGACGAGGCGCTTGGCGTTGAAAAAGAACCGAGCAATCAAGTCCGCACTGGTGGTCCCGCGCAAGAGGCCAGCCAGGCGGATAGCGCTGACAGCGGCGATAATCTGAGCGTCACCGTGAAAATGCTGCTCAAGCGCATGCAGGAATTGCAGAAGCAACTGCAGGAGCAGCAACAGCAACTGGCGGCGGCTCAGGCGGCGAGCTATCCGACGCCCGAGGCCAAGTCACAGGCGGTGATGTCCGTTCAGGGGCAGATCGCGCAAACCAGCGGCGCGCTGATGGAAGTCGCAGCGGCACTGGTCAAGGAAATGTCCAAGGATTCCACCAGCGGCAATCTGGTCAGCACCACGGCCTGAGCGGTAAGGGGCGAATCAGACGATTGCGCCCCGCAATACAACGACGATTTCTGATTGTTGACAAATGTCGGCGGGATTCGCATAGTTCGGTCTACGCAAACGTTTGCGCGGCTTTCCGGTGCACTATTGCTCCGGCGACAGCGCTGAAGCTTACGCCAGCGCGAACGTTGCTCACAATAATCATAAGATCGGAGTGAACCCATGAAGCTGCCATTCGCTGGACGTCTTCTTGCTGTCGCTATGCTGGCTGCCGCAGCCGCCGCACTACCTGTCTCTTCGGCCTTCGCCGAGTCCCCGGAAAAACCCAAAGTCGCACTGGTCATGAAATCCCTGGCCAACGAATTCTTCCTGACCATGGAAGATGGCGCCAAGGCCTACCAGAAAGAACACTCCGCCGACTTCGACCTGATCTCCAACGGCATCAAGGACGAGACCGATACCGCCGGCCAGACCCGCATCGTCGAGCAGATGATTCTGGCCAAGGTCAACGCGCTGGTCATCGCACCGTCCGATTCCAAAGCCATGGTGCCGGTGATCAAGAAAGCCGTCGATGCTGGCATCACCGTGATCAACATCGACAACCAGCTTGATCCGCAGATCGTCAAAAGCAAAAACATCAGCGTGCCTTTCGTAGGCCCGGATAACCGTAAAGGTGCACGTCTGGTCGGCGAATACCTGGCCAAGCAACTGAAGGCCGGTGACGAAGTCGGCATCATCGAAGGCGTATCCACCACCACCAACGCCCAGCAACGCACCGCAGGCTTCAAGGATGCGATGGAGGCGGCGCAGATCAAGGTAGTGTCGCTGCAATCCGGCGACTGGGAGATCGACAAGGGCAACAAGGTTGCCGCGTCGATTCTCAGCGAATACCCGGATGTGAAGGCGCTGCTGGCGGGTAACGACAGCATGGCCGTTGGCGCTGTTTCCACTGTGCGCGCTGCCGGCAAGGCGGGCAAGGTCCAAGTGGTCGGTTACGACAACATCAATGCGATCAAGCCGATGCTCAAGGATGGTCGTGTGCTGGCGACGGCCGATCAGTTCGCTGCCAAGCAGGCCGTGTTCGGTATCGAGACTGCGCTGAAAATCCTCAAGGGCGAAAAAGTCGACAGCGGCGTCAATGGCGTGATCGAAACGCCAGTCGAGCTGGTCACCAAGTAAGTATTCCGGCGACACAACGGCGCTCGTCCGTCCGGGCGAGCGCATGGAGAGTTTTTTATGTCAGTTTCCGCCCCGAACGCTGTCCTCTCGGTCAGCGGTATCGGTAAGACCTATGCGCAACCGGTGCTCACGGGCATCGACTTGACGCTGATGCGCGGTGAAGTGCTGGCGCTGACCGGCGAGAATGGCGCCGGTAAAAGCACGCTGTCGAAGATCATTGGTGGGCTGGTTACGCCCACCACCGGTCAGATGCAATTCCAGGGCAAGGACTACCGTCCGGGTAGCCGCACCCAGGCCGAAGAGCTTGGCGTGCGCATGGTCATGCAAGAACTCAATCTGCTGCCGACGCTGTCGGTGGCGGAAAACCTGTTTCTCGACAATCTGCCCAGCAACGGCGGCTGGATCAGTCGCAAGCAATTGCGCAAAGCCGCGATCGAAGCCATGGCACAGGTCGGCCTCGACGCCATTGACCCCGACACCCTGGTCGGCGAACTGGGCATTGGCCATCAACAGATGGTCGAAATCGCACGCAACCTGATCGGCGATTGCCATGTGCTTATCCTCGATGAACCGACTGCGATGCTCACTGCCCGCGAGGTGGAAATGCTCTTCGAGCAGATCACTCGTTTGCAGGCGCGTGGCGTCTCCATCATCTATATCTCCCACCGTCTCGAAGAGCTGGCGCGCGTCGCGCAGCGCATTGCCGTGCTGCGTGATGGCAATCTGGTCTGCGTCGAGCCGATGGCCAACTACAACAGTGAGCAACTGGTCACCTTGATGGTCGGCCGCGAACTGGGCGAACACATGGACATGGGCCCGCGTAAGATCGGCGCCCCGGCACTGACGGTCAAGGGCTTGACCCGCTCCGACAAGGTGCGTGATGTTTCCTTCGAAGTGCGTGCTGGCGAGATCTTCGGGATTTCCGGGCTGATCGGGGCAGGGCGCACCGAATTGCTGCGACTGATCTTCGGCGCCGATCTGGCTGACAGTGGCACGATTGCGCTGGGTTCGCCGGCGCAGGTGGCCAATGTGCGTTCGCCGGTTGATGCGGTGAAGCATGGCATTGCCTTGATCACCGAAGATCGAAAGGGCGAAGGCCTGCTGCTCAGTCAATCGATCAGCGCCAACATCGCCCTGGGCAACATGCCGGAGATTTCCAGGGCAGGGATCGTCAATGCCAGCGACGAAATTTCCCTGGCGCAGCGTCAGATCGACGCCATGCGCATCCGCAGTTCCAGCCCGACACAATTGGTGTCGGAATTGTCCGGCGGCAACCAGCAGAAAGTGGTGATCGGTCGTTGGCTGGAGCGCGATTGCTCGGTGCTGTTGTTCGACGAGCCGACTCGCGGTATCGACGTCGGTGCCAAGTTCGATATCTACGCCTTGCTGGGCGAGTTGACGCGTCAGGGCAAGGCACTGGTGGTGGTTTCCAGTGATCTGCGCGAGCTGATGCTGATCTGCGACCGGATCGGTGTGCTGTCGGCAGGGCGTTTGATCGACACCTTCGAGCGCGACAGCTGGACCCAGGATGATTTGCTTGCCGCCGCTTTCGCCGGCTACCAAAAACGTGATGCGTTGCTCAATGAAGCGGCGCCTAGGGATCTCCCATGAAAACTGCATCTTCTGCCGGCAAACGTAGTGGCAATTTCTACGGTCTGGGCACCTATCTGGGCCTGGCCGGGGCCTTGTTGGCGATGGTGGCGCTGTTCTCGATGATGAGCAGCCACTTTCTGTCCTATGACACTTTCAGCACGCTGGCCAACCAGATTCCCGATCTGATGGTGCTGGCGGTGGGCATGACTTTTGTACTGATCATCGGCGGCATCGATCTGTCGGTCGGTTCAGTGCTGGCGCTTGCCGCCTCGACGGTCAGCGTGGCGATTCTCGGTTGGGGCTGGGGCGTATTGCCGGCCGCATTGCTCGGCATGGCGGTGGCGGCACTGGCAGGTACGGTGACCGGTTCGATCACCGTGGCGTGGCGCATTCCGTCGTTCATCGTTTCGCTCGGTGTGCTGGAAATGGCCCGTGGCCTGGCGTATCAGATGACCGGTTCGCGCACCGCCTACATCGGTGATTCGTTTGCCTGGCTGTCTAACCCGATCGCGTTCGGCATTTCGCCGTCGTTCATCATTGCCTTGCTGGTGATCTTCATTGCGCAAGCTGTACTGACCCGCACCGTGTTCGGTCGTTACCTGATCGGTATCGGCACCAACGAAGAAGCGGTGCGTCTGGCCGGGATCAACCCCAAGCCGTACAAGATTCTGGTGTTCAGCCTGATGGGCCTGCTCGCTGGTATCGCCGCGCTGTTCCAGATTTCCCGTCTGGAAGCGGCCGACCCGAATGCTGGTTCTGGCCTTGAGCTGCAAGTGATCGCCGCCGTGGTGATCGGTGGCACCAGTCTGATGGGTGGCCGTGGGTCGGTGATCAGCACCTTCTTTGGCGTGTTGATCATTTCGGTACTGGCCGCCGGTCTGGCGCAGATCGGTGCCACCGAGCCAACCAAGCGCATCATCACCGGCGCGGTGATTGTCATTGCGGTGGTGCTCGATACCTATCGCAGCCAGCGCGCCAGTCGACGGGGCTAAGAAATGGCAACGATCAAGGATGTGGCGGCGCTCGCGGGGATTTCCTACACCACGGTTTCTCACGTGGTGAACAAGACCCGCCCGGTCAGTCAGGAAGTGCGGCTGAAGGTCGAGGCGGCCATCAAAACCCTCGACTACGTGCCGAGTGCGGTGGCGCGCTCGCTGAAGGCCAAGACTACTGCGACCATTGGCTTATTGGTGCCCAACAGCCTCAACCCGTATTTTGCCGAGTTGGCGCGGGGTATCGAGGATTACTGCGAGCGTAACGGCTACTGCGTGATCCTCTGCAACTCTGATGACAACCCGGAAAAACAGCGCAGCTATTTGCGTGTGCTGCTGGAAAAGCGCATCGACGGTCTGATCGTCGCTTCCGCGGGTGGCGATACCGGTCTGGCACAAGGGCTGGCGGGCGTGAAAACGCCGATGGTCATTGTCGACCGGGGGCTTGAAGGCGTGGATGCGGATCTGGTGCGCATTGATCATGAATATGGTGCCTATCTGGCGACCCGTCACCTGCTGGAGTTGGGGCATCGTGACATCGCCACCATCGGTGGTCCGTCGAGTACCAGCGTGGCGCAAATGCGTCAGGCCGGTTTTTGTCGGGCGCTGAAGGAGGCGGGAGTCACGGTGTGCCCCGAGCGCATACTGGAAAGCGATTTCACCAGTACCGGCGGCTACAACGCAGCGGCGGTCCTGCTCAAAAGCAATCCGCCGAGCGCGATCTTCGCCGGTAACGACATGATCGGTATCGGTGTGCTGCGTGCGGCGGCCGAGCGCAATGTGCGCGTGCCAAGCGAACTGTCGGTGATCGGTTTCGACGATATCCAGATGAGCCGCTATGTGTACCCGGCGCTGACCACTGTCGGCCAGTCGATCCTGCAGTTGGGCGAAATGGCTGCCGAAGTGCTGCTGCGAAGGATTGCTACCCCGAGCCTGGTCACCGATCAACGGATCGTGACCCCGAGTATTGTCTTGCGCGAATCGACTGCGCCGCTGTCTGGCGTGTTCACCGAGTACCGCTGAAACCGAATTGACGAGTAGTGATGTATGCCAGCAAATGTAGTGGTAATAGGCAGCCTGAACATGGACCTGGTCACCCGGGCGCCACGGCTGCCCAAGGGCGGGGAGACGCTGATCGGTCATTCCTTTGCCACCGTGTCCGGCGGCAAGGGCGCCAATCAGGCAGTCGCTGCTGCGCGTCTGGGTGCACAAGTGGCGATGGTCGGCTGTGTTGGCAACGATGACTACGGCGTGCAATTGCGCGACGCGTTGCTGGCCGAGCAGATCGATTGTCACGCGGTGAGCACGGTTGAAGATTCCAGTGGTGTGGCGCTGATCGTGGTGGATGACAACAGTCAGAACGCCATCGTGATCGTCGCCGGCGCCAACGGTGCTATGACCCCGGCCGTGATTGACCGCTTTGATGCGGTGCTGCAGGCGGCCGACGTGGTTATCTGTCAGCTGGAGATCCCGGATGCGACGGTGGGTCATGCGCTCAAGCGCGCACGTGCGCTGGGCAAGACCGTGATCCTCAATCCGGCGCCGGCCAGTCGTCCGCTGCCGGCAGACTGGTTTGCCGCCATCGACTACCTGATCCCCAACGAAAGTGAAGCCGCTGCGTTGAGCGGGTTGCCAGTCGATTCGTTGGAAACCGCAGAAAGCGCGGCCAGCCAGCTGATTACCATGGGCGCGGGCAAGGTCATCATTACCCTCGGTGCGCAAGGTTCACTGTTTGCCAATGGCAAAGGGTTCGAGCATTTCCCGGCGCCGAAAGTGAAGGCCGTCGATACCACCGCCGCGGGCGATACCTTCGTTGGCGGTTTTGCCGCGGCGCTCGCCAGTGGCAAATCCGAGGCCGAGGCAATCCGTTACGGGCAGATCGCGGCAGCATTGTCTGTGACCCGGGCCGGCGCACAACCTTCCATTCCAACGATGTCCGACGTACAGGCGTTCAAACCCGCATGAAAAAGACTCCACTGCTCAACGTCGCGTTGTCGCGGCTGATCGCCTCCCTGGGCCATGGTGACATGGTGGTCATCGGTGACGCCGGACTGCCGGTGCCGCCAGGTGTCGAGTTGATCGATCTGGCCCTGACCCACGGTGTTCCGGATTTCATCGGCACGCTGAAAGTCGTGCTCAGTGAGATGCAGGTGGAGCGCCATGTGCTGGCCAACGAAATCCTCGACAAGCGGCCGACTGCACTGGCCGTGCTGGATGAGTTGCAAGAAGAGGGTGCTCTCGGTCGGCGCGATCTGCTGACTCATGAGCAATTCAAGGTTCTCAGCCGACAGGCACGGGCGATTGTTCGTACAGGCGAATGTCAGCCGTACTGCAACATCGTGCTGGTGGCCGGGGTAACGTTCTAATCGGGTTTTCGACCCTTTCATTTTCATCAGCACAAGGAATGCGCCATGCACCGCTATGCTCAAAAACTCCACCAATTGCTTCGGAGTCTGCTGCTTTTGTCTTTTATTACCGCCACCGGCGCTCAGGCTGCTGAAAAGATCGATCTGATCATCGACACCGATCCGGGTGCTGACGACGTGGTCGCCTTGCTGTTCGCCCTGGCTTCGCCGGATGAACTGAACATTCGTGCGCTGACCACCGTGGCTGGCAACGTGCGCCTCGACAAGACATCGCGCAACGCGCGCCTGGCTCGCGAGTGGGCAGGGCGCGAAGATGTTCCGGTCTATGCCGGTGCGCCGAAGCCACTGATGCGTACGCCGATCTACGCCGAGAACATCCATGGCAAGGAAGGCCTGTCGGGTGTCACCGTGCATGAGCCGAAAAAGGGCCTGGCCGAAGGCAATGCGGTCAACTACCTGATCGACACTTTGAAAAAAGCCAAGCCGCACAGCATCACCATCGCCATGCTCGGCCCGCAGACCAACCTTGCGCTGGCGCTGATCCAGGAGCCTGAGATCGTTAATGGCATCAAGGAAGTGGTGATCATGGGGGGCGCGCATTTCAATGGCGGCAACATCACCCCGGTGGCCGAATTCAACCTGTTCGCCGACCCGCAAGCGGCGGAAGTGGTGCTCAAGAGTGGCGTGAAGCTGACCTACCTGCCGCTGGACGTGACCCACAAGATCCTCACCAGCGACGCCCGTCTGAAGCAGATTGCTGCGCTGAACAACAACGCGAGCAAGATCGTTGGCGACATCCTCAACGAGTACATCAAGGGTGACATGGAGCACTACGGCATCCCGGGTGGCCCGGTGCATGACGCGACCGTCATCGCTTACCTGCTCAAGCCTGAGCTGTTCACCGGTCGCTCGGTGAACGTGGCCATCGACAGCCGTGAAGGGATCACCTTTGGCCAGACTGTCGTTGACTGGTACGACGGCCTGAAACAACCGAAGAATGCATTCTGGGTCGAGAACGGCGATGCCCAAGGCTTTTTCGATCTGCTGACCGAGCGTCTGAAGCGCTTGAAGTAAGGCATGGACCCGCAGGTGCCAGCCTGCGGGTTTTTATTTTCTCTCGGTGTCCTGCGTGCTCTTGCCTTCATGCTGGTACCGCTCGAAAATCTGGGCGATAAACGTCTGCGCACCTTGTGTTCCCATGGTCTTGACCAGCAGATCGATGCTGATCAACGCCAACTCCTCCGAACTGCCAGGGCTATATGAACTGTGCCCCTTTGGCCAAAGAACCTTGATGTCGGCGTTGATGCTTACAGTGCTCATGAATGCGCTCGAAAGTCGGGAATGTCTGTACCTGAGTTAACCACTTTGTCGGGCGTTTGGCACTGCGACTTAGGCATGAGCGCGACGCTATGCGACACTTGGTGTTTTCCGGCTGATCCAAGGAATGTGCTGTGCAGATCGATTTGAACACCCCCGACGGCCTCACACTCGACGCTGTGCGCCAGTTGCTGGCGTCGGCCAGCGATGATGTGCACACGCAGTTGCGTGTGACGAAGGGGGGGATTGCCTATATTTCTTCTGGTGTGACGGGCGGGCAGGACATCGATGGCCTGCTGTTTCGTCTGGAAACCTGGGCCAAGGGTTCGGGGTGCGTCGGCAATGTTGCGGCCAGTGATGAGGTCTGGGTAATGCAGATTTTCAACGCGCTCAAGGAAAACTGGCCGAATTCGCCGCTCGATTACATCGACGTCTATTGAGCTTCGTTAATATTCGGTGACGATTGCGTGAGGATGCGTTGCGCGCACTTCAGGCAGACTCGGCGTTTTTTCGGATCGTGGGGCAGGGTGGCAGCACTTGTTGTGAAACCAAACGCCAGATTGGCGGTCGCACGATCTCAGCTTAACCATTTGAAAAAAGGAGGCTTCATGCCTTTGAAGTTCGCGTCACTGGGTGCACTTATGGCCGTTGCCATGTTGGCCGGTTGCAGCACAACCTCCAGCGAGTCGGCAAAGGATCCTGTGGCGACCGATGCCGGTCATAGCCGCTGTGAAGCAAAGGCAGCGGAATTTGCCATCGGTAAAAAAGCTTCGCCGGAATTGCTCGATCAGGCTCGTGCCAAGGCTGGCGCGCAAAACGCTCGATTCCTCAAGCCAACGGACATGATTACTCTGGAGTATCGTTCCGATCGCTTGAATCTGAATACCGACAACAACCTGGTAGTCACCCGCGTCAACTGTGGCTGATCGCTGACCGCTTTTGTTGCAGGCATAAAAAACCCCGTCACATGGACGGGGTTTTTTTAGTGCGCCGGGAAATTACTCTGGGCGAACTTGTGCAGCTTGCATACCCTTTTGGCCTTTCTCAGCCACGAAAGAGACGGTCTGGCCTTCTTTCAGGCTTTTGAAACCGTCGG
>Ga0153931_100287_pt1 | contig 14642 bp, 12 predicted proteins | sample TSNJ015MetaG_FD_104730 | JGI IMG/M metagenome (GOLD analysis project Ga0153931, IMG submission 104730) | Attine ant fungus gardens microbial communities from New Jersey, USA - TSNJ015 MetaG | ecosystem: Host-associated > Fungi > Mycelium > Unclassified | place: USA: New Jersey, Wharton State...
GCGGTCATTCGTGGCGGTACTCCGCACTTCGAATACGTGGCCGGCGAATGCACCAAGGGCCTGGCCCAAGTGTCCATGGAGTTCGGCGTGCCCGTCGCTTTCGGCGTGCTGACCGTAGATTCCATCGAGCAAGCCATCGAGCGTTCCGGCACCAAGGCCGGTAACAAAGGCGCTGAAGCTGCCCTGTCCGCGCTGGAAATGGTCAGCCTGCTGTCGCAGTTGGAGGCCAAGTGATTTCCGACGAGAGCGATCAGTTCAACCCTCAAGACCCGCGCCCTGCGGATGCCGGCAAGCCGTCCAAAAGCGAGAAGCGCCGTAAAGCGCGTCAACTCGCGACTCAGGCGCTGTACCAGCGTTTGATGGCCGGCGCTTCGTTGAACGAAATCGAAGCGCAGTTCCGCGTCGACAACGACTTCACGTTTGCCGACCAGAGCTACTTCCACGACATCCTGCACGGTGTGCATGCCAACCTGACCGAGATCGACACGGCGCTGGCGCCTTGCCTGGACCTGACGATCGAAGAGCTGGACCCGGTTGAACTGTGCGTTATGCGCCTGTCCACCTGGGAACTGCTCAAGCGCGTTGACGTGCCGTACCGCGTGGTGATCAACGAAGGGATCGAGCTGGCCAAAGTCTACGGTTCGACCGACGGCCACAAGTTCGTCAACGGCGTGCTCGACAAGCTGGCCCCGCGCCTGCGTGAAGCCGAAGTGAAGGAACACAAGCGCTAAGTCGCGCTTACCTTCCCAATGGGTGAGTTCGAGCTGATCCGCAACTACTTCGCCGCCGCGCCCTGTGCGCAGGGCGGCGAAGGCATTGCTCTTGGGATCGGCGACGACTGCGCCTTGCTGGCGCTCCCCGCCGGGGAGCAGTTGGCAATCTCCACCGATACCTTGGTGGCCGGCGTGCATTTTGCCGACCCGTGTGACCCGTTCCTGCTCGGCCAGCGCTCGCTGGCCGTGGCAGTGAGCGACTTGGCCGCCATGGGCGCCCATCCGCTTGCCTTTACCCTTGCCCTGACAACGCCGACGGTCGATGCCGATTGGCTGCAACGCTATGCCCAGGGTTTGAACGCCATGGCGCAAAGCTGCGGCGTGGGCCTGGTGGGCGGCGATACCACGCGCGGGCCGCTGAGCCTGACCCTGACCGTGTTTGGCCGTGTGCCGGCCGGGCAGGCGTTGATGCGCAGCGGTGCGCAACCGGGCGACTTGCTGTGTGTAGGCGGTGAGCTGGGCAATGCTGCAGGTGCCTTGCCGCTGGTGCTGGGCCAGCGCACGGCCGATGCTGCTATCGCCGAGCCGCTGCTGGCGCACTACTGGTCGCCACAGCCGCAACTGGCGTTGGGCCTGGCGCTGCGGGCAAAGGCTACATCGGCCATGGATATCTCCGACGGGCTGTTGGCTGATTGCGGGCATATCGCCAAGGCGTCGGCTGTCAGCCTGGTGATTGAGCGTCAGCACTTGCCGTTGTCCGCGGCCTTGCTGGCGTTTCTGGGTGATGACCAGGCGCGCGTGGCGGCCCTGAGCGGTGGCGACGACTACGTATTGGCGTTCACGTTGCCGCCGGCCGAGCTGGCGCCGTTGCAGGCTGCTGGTTGGCCGATCCACGTGATCGGTCGGGTCGAGGCGGGGCAGGGCGTCACCTTGCTCGACGCCACTGGGCAAGACATCACCCCGGCCGTGCGCGGCTATCAGCATTTTCGCGAGACGCCGTAAGCCGGCCACCTACGCTACCCTCTATACGGTTCTCACCGTGTAGGAAGCTGCCACCATGGATGTGCGCCTAGGGTTGCTGGGTATGCTGTGCGCCGTTGCATTGCTGGTGCAAGCGGATCAAGCCCCGGTGCCTGGCAAAATCACGCTGGCCAGTGAGGAATGGAACGACTACACCAACAAAGATGGCAGCGGTCTGGCCTGGGACGTTTTGCGCCAAGTCTTCGAGCCCGCCGGCATCACGCTGCAAACCCGCAGCGAGCCCTATACCCGCTCGGTCGGCCTGGCCCAGCGCGGCGAGGTGGATGGCTGGGTCGGTTCCTATCGCGATGAGGCCAGCGGCGTGTTGTACCCGTACTGGCATTTCGATTCAGACCACATCTACGCCCTCGGGCTGGCAACGACGCCGACGCCAAGCCTTGCCACGCTGGGCAATTATCGCCTGGCCTGGGTACGCGGCTACAAGTACGAGGAGTACTTGCCCAACCTGCACCACTTCAACCAGATCGAACGCCGAGATGGCATCCTGCCGATGCTGCAGCACGCCCGCGCCGACTTCTACATCGACTCCCTCACCGAAGCCAGGTACGTGCTGGGCCAGGCGCACGATCCTTCGCAGTTCAGGCTCACGCCTATCGCCGAGCTGCCGCTTTACATAGGCTTTGCCGACACTGAGCGCGGCCGGGCCTTGATGGCGGTGTATGACCAACGCATGACGGCTTTGGTCAAGAGTGGCGAACTGAAGCCGATTTTCGAACACTGGAAACAGCCTTATCCGTTCTGACCTGCATAGAACCGGGACGAAGGCCAATCGAACCTATTGATCTTTATCAGCGATAATTCAGCTTAAGCGTCTGTAGGAACCTGCTGTTACAATGGCGCCCTCTGTGAAATCTGAAATCAGGAGCACACGGTGCCCGTCGTTTTCGTCGCTGCTTCCAAGCTGCCTACCCCTTTTGCCACGTTCACCATGAACGGCTTTCTTGAAGAGGCCACCGGCCGCGAGCACGTTGTGCTCAGTCTGGGTGACATCGCCGACGGCGCGCCAGTGCTTGGCCGCGTACACTCCGAGTGCCTGACCGGCGACGCATTGTTCAGCCAACGCTGCGACTGTGGTTCGCAACTGGAAGCCGCCATGCGCGCCATCGCCCGCGAAGGCCGTGGCGTGCTGCTGTACCTGCGCCAGGAAGGCCGTGGCATCGGCCTGATGAACAAGATCCGCGCCTACGAGCTGCAGGACGGCGGCGCCGATACCGTCGAGGCCAACGAGCGCCTGGGCTTTGCCGCCGACCAGCGTGACTATGCGATCTGCCTGCCAATGCTGCAGCACCTGGGCGTGAAATCCCTGCGCCTGATGACCAATAACCCGCGCAAGGTCAAAGCCTTGACCGAGATGGGCATCACCGTGGCCGAGCGCGTGCCGCTGCACACCGGGCAAAACCCGCACAACAAGCTCTACCTGGCCACCAAAGCCAGCAAGCTCGACCACATGATGGGCAACGAGCATCAGGGCGAGGTCGACCGCGCGTGACCCGTGGCCAGGTGAAACGGCGACTGTCCTTTAACTGGTGGCAGTACCTGGCCCTGGCATTGCTGCCGCTATTTGTGATCAACCTGGTGTTCGGCCAGGCCCAATCCCTGCTTCCCGTCTTGGCCATGCCACTGTTTATCGCCGGCGTGGCCTCGATGTTTCTGAGCCTGCGTTATTTTCACGGCTATAAACACGCACTGATCGCCACCGCCAAAGCCCTTGATACGCCCGAAGAACCGGCGGCTTGGATCACCCTCGCGGCTCGTCGGCGTACGGCGCTGTTGGTGGCGGCCCTGCCAGCCTGGATCGGCGCGCTGGCGGTGTTTGTCGGCCTGGAAGCGGTGCCGCTGTTTCTGCTGGCATTGTCGACGTTGGCGCTGTTTTACCTCTATCGCATCCCGCGTCAGTTGGGATGATAAGTCGCTGGCTGACGCTTCTGCTGCTGGTATTGAGTGCCCAGGCGATGGCGGTCGAGCGCGTGGTCAGTCTGGCGCCTTCACTCTCTGAGATCGTGGTGGAACTGGGCGCCGCCGACCTGCTGGTGGGTGTGCTCGACGGTGGTGAGCGGCCAGCTGCATTGGCGAACGTGCCGTCAGTGGGGCATTACGGCCAATTGAACATGGAGCGTTTGCTCAGCCTCAAGCCCGACCTCATTCTGCTGTGGCCCGGCAGTGTCGGCCCTGCCCAGCGCGAGCAGTTACAGCACCTGAATATCCCCGTCTACGTCGCTGAACCTCATAGCCTTGAACAGTTGGCGGCCCAGGTCCAAGCCATTGCCCAACAAGTGGGGCGCGAAGACGCCGGTCGACACTTAGCCGCGCAGTTACGTCAGCGCCTGGCCGAACTGCGCCAGCGCTATCAGCGCGCCGAGCCGCTGCGGGTGTTTTACCAGGTATGGAACCAGCCGCTGTACACCGTAGGCGGCGGGCAGATCATCAGCGATGCGCTGAGCGTGTGCGGCGCACGCAATGTGTTCGCTGATTTGAAGCTGCCTGCGCCGCAGGTGAGCATCGAGTCCGTGTTGCAGCGCAATCCCGAAGTGATTCTGGCCGGGGATCAGCCGCAGCTGGAGGCCTGGAAAGCCTGGCCGCAGATCGCCGCCGTGGCGCAGGGACGCTTGCTGTTGGTGCCGGACAAAGGCCTGGAGCGGCCCAGCGGCCAGATGGTCGAGGCGGTGGCCAAGCTCTGCGCGTTGATTGCCCCGCAACGCTAGCGTGCGAGAGGCGTGTTGTCCTACCGATTAATAAGATTCTTCCGTTGAGTGACTCGGCCAGCAGCGGATTACTCTATGGCCCGCGATGCGTGCCGCATGGCGATATTCCACTACAGGAGGTGGCCATGCGTCGTTTGATCATCGGTGTTTCTACTGCCCTTTTGCTGACCGGCTGCACGACGCTGGAAGGTGTCTCAACGTTGATGAATTTCTGGGCTGATCCGCTGGTAGAGAAGGCTGGCCGAGGCGAAAGAACCTCCAAGCAGGACATTCTCGCTATCCAGCAGCCCAAGCGCATCACCCCGATTCGTAGTGGCAGCTCACAGTGTTTTGACTATGAACTGGAAAACCAAGGCAAAAAAAAGGACTTCTACGTCGGCTTTACCGAGGCCGGCCGTGTTAACGCCTATGGGTTTATAGACTGCGCCGAGGCCATCAAGGCCGGGTATCTGAGCACGAATGAACCCATGCGCGAGCGTCGTTGAGGCGCCAAGGGGAGCGGCGCACATGACCCTGCCACTTCAATGCTCGTTCCGGCAGCGAGCCATTGCCTGAAAGGTCAATCGATAGGTCGAGGCGCCGGGGCGTTACAGCGTCGGGGTCCAAGTCAGCCCGAGCATCCAGGTCTGTCCCGCTTCGCGGTAGTCCTGATTGTTGGAAAAGTCCGACGCGTTATAGCTGTAGCGGGCGCGGGCGTATTGGCGGTCCAGCAGGTTGTCGACCTTTAGTGAAATTTGGATTTCACGGCTCACCGCCCAACTGCTGCGCAACCCCAGCAGTGCGTATCCACCCAGGCGGTTGCGGTTTTTTTCGTCGTCGTAGCTGCTGCTGATGACCTGCCAACTGGCCCCCAGTCCCACCTTGTCAAATTGTCGATCCAGGTCCAGGTTCAACGTGCGGCGCGCACGACGGGCCAGGGTGTGGCCCGTGTCACGGTCGCGCGGGTTGATGAAGGCGGCGCCCAGGTTACTCTGCCAACCAAACAGCTCCTGCTTGAGCGCCGCTTCAAACCCATCGACACGCGCCGACGCCACGTTTTGTGGCTTGCTGGTGCTGTCGAGGATGATCGCGTTGCTTAACTGGGTGCGATACAGCGAGGCTTCCAGGCGCGTGCTGTCACTCAGTTGGCTGCGCCATTGCAGCTCGTAGCTCTTTGACGTTTCGGGCTGCAAGTGGGGTTGCTGTACTTTGTGTCAGGGTAATAGAGGTCGTTGAAAGTCGGCGCGCGGAAGCCTTCGCTGTAGCTGAGCAGCACGTCATTGTCAGGGTTGATCGGCACGGTGAGGGTGCCGCTCCAGCTGTTTTGCCCACCAAATTGTTGGTTCTGGTCGCGGCGTAGGCCCAGCTCCGTAGAGAACCACTCGCCATGGAAGCGATGCTGCACAAAGGCGGCGCGGTTCCAGCGGCTGTTTTCCGTAAAAGTAGTACTGCCGTGGAAGCGGTCTTCGTACCATTCGCCGCCCAGAATCAGGCTGTTCTGGTCGTTGAGCGTCAGGTCGTTCTGCCAGTTGATCGAGTCGCGGTAGGTGTTGAACACGCTGAAATCATCACTGAGCTTATCGCGCTTGGTGTCGAGATTCTCGCTGTGGCCCACTTCCAGGCGCGATTGCCAGCGCTCATTGAGTTGGGCGTCGACATAACCGCTGGCGCTGCTCACGGTGTAATCGGTGTAGGGTTTCTGCCCGACCGTTTGCCCGGAAGCGGCGTCGTAGCGGCCAAAGCTGTTGTCGTACGCTGACTTGCCACGGTTATCCAACAGATTGAAACCAACCTCCAGTTCATCGCTGAACGCATGACTGAGGTTGAGGCTGATGGACTGATTGCGATAGGCATCATGATCGCCATCGCTTGGAAACGACTCATGCGTGGCGTTGATTCCCGCCGTGTCATCCAGGCTCGCCCCAAGGTTGAAGCGCGTGTGCTCATCGCCGCCGGAAAGACCGATGCTGCGCTCCCAGGTCTGGTGGCTGCCAAACCCCAGTTTCAAGCGTGGCTGCAGGCCTTGCTCGGCATTACGCCGAGTGAATATCTGGATCACGCCGCCAATCGCATCACTGCCGTAAATCACCGAGCGCGAGCCGCGCAGTACTTCCACACGTTCAATCTGGTCGATGTTCAGGTATTGCAGCCCGCTGTCGCCAGAGGTGGTATTGGCGATGCGCTGGCCGTCGACCAACACCAGGCTTTGCGCGGATTTGGTGCCACGAATATAGATGCCCGGCAAACTGCCACGGCCGCCGGTGGGTGCCACTTGTACGCCGGGTACGCGGCTGAGCAGGTCCGTCACGCTGGTGGGTTGCAGGCGGTCGATGTCGTCGCGGGTGAATACGGTATTGGCGGCGCTGCTGTCGTTGCGCGCCTGGACCTGGCGGTTGGCGCTGATCACCACGTCGGGAAGTTTCAGTGCGTCGTCGCGCTCGAAGCTGTCGGCCAGCAGGTCAGTGGCGGGGAGCAGCAGCAAGGGCAGGGCAAAGCGAAGGTGGTTCATGGGCTGTCCATAGCATTTATCAGCAATACAAAACCAATGTGGGAGCTGGCTTGCCTGCGATGCAGGCACATCGGTTTGTCAGTAAGACCGAGGTGATGCTATCGCAGGCAAGCCAGCTCCCACATTTTTGAGCCGGTTTCTACAGGCCGAGCAGCGCCATGCGCGCGCGCACCGACGCTTCGATACCCGCCTCGTCCAGCCCACACTCTGCCAGCATCTGCGCCGGCTTGGCGTGTTCGACGTACACATCCGGCAAGCCCAGGTGCAGCACCGACTTGAGGATGTTCTCCCGCGCCAGGAACTCGCTGACCGCCGCACCGGCACCGCCCATGATGGCGTTTTCTTCGACGGTCACCAGCAGCTCATGGCTGCCAGCGATGTCGCGTACGAGGGCTTCGTCCAGCGGTTTGACGAACCGCATGTCGACCACGGTGGCGTCGATCTTCTCAGCGACTTTCAGCGCTTCGGCCAATTGCACGCCGAACACCAGGAACGCGGTTTTGCTGCCCTGGCGTCGGACGATCCCTTTACCGATCTCGATCGGCTCCAGGTCTTTCTCGATCACAGCGTTCGGGCCGTTACCACGCGGGTAACGCACGGCCGCCGGGCCGTTGTACAGGTGGCCAGTGCTGAGCATCTTGCGCAGTTCGTTCTCATCACTCGGCGTCATCACCAGCATGCCGGGGATGCAGCGCAAGTAGGACAAATCGAAACTGCCGGCGTGGGTCGGGCCGTCTTCGCCAACCAGGCCGGCGCGGTCGATGGCAAACAGCACGTCGAGGTTCTGCACCGCCACGTCGTGAACCAGTTGGTCATAACCGCGCTGCAGGAAAGTGGAATAGATCGCGACCACCGGCTTGGCGCCTTCACAGGCCATGCCGGCCGCGAACGTCACCGCGTGCTGCTCGGCAATCGCCACGTCGAAGTAGCGCAGCGGGAAGCGCTCGCTGAACGCCACCAGGTCGGAGCCTTCCTTCATCGCCGGGGTAATACCCACCAGGCGCGAGTCGGCGGCGGCCATGTCGCACAGCCATTCGCCAAACACACCGGAATACTTCGGCCCGCTGGCCTTTTTCGGCGCGGCGGCGGGGGCGTTGAGCGGTTCGAGTTTGGTGATCGCGTGATAGCCGATCGGGTCAACTTCAGCCGGGGCGAAGCCTTTGCCTTTCTTGGTGACGATGTGCAGGAACTGCGGGCCCTTGAGGTCACGCATGTTGCGCAGCGTGGCGATCAGGGTTGGCAGGTCATGGCCGTCGATCGGGCCGATATAGTTCCAGCCCAGTTCTTCGAACAGGGTGCCGGGTACCAGCATGCCCTTGGCGTATTCTTCGGTGCGGCGGGCAATTTCCCACGCGCCGGGCAGACGCGAGAGCACCTTTTTGCTGCCTTCGCGCATGCTGGCATAGGTGCGGCTGGAAAGAATTTTTGCCAGGTAATTCGACAGGCCACCGACATTGCGCGAAATCGACATGTCGTTGTCGTTGAGGATCACCAACATGTTGGCGTTCACTTCCGGCGCGTGGTTCAGGGCTTCGAAAGCCATGCCGGCGGTCAACGCGCCATCACCAATCACTGCGATCGCCTTGCGATCACTGCCTTGCAGGCGGGCGGCAATCGCCATGCCCAGCGCTGCGCTGATAGAGGTGCTGGAGTGGCCGACGCCAAAGGTGTCGTACTCGCTTTCGGCACGACGCGGGAAGGCGGCCAGACCGTCCTTCTGGCGCAGGGTGCCCATGCGCTCGCGACGGCCGGTAAGGATTTTATGCGGATACGCCTGGTGGCCCACGTCCCACACCAACCGGTCATCCGGGGTATCGAACACATAATGCAGGGCGATGGTCAGCTCGATGACGCCCAGGCCGGCACCAAAATGCCCACCGGTCTGACCGACCGTGTAGAGCAATTCCAGGCGCAACTCATCGGCCAGGGTTTCCAGCTCGGCTTCACCCAGTCGACGCAGGCCGTCCGGCGTGGCAGCACGGTCGAGCAGTGGCGTGGACGGGCGTTTGCGGGGAATCTCTTGAAACGTCGTGGGCATCAGGCGAATCGTTATAGGTATAGAAGAGGCGGCAGTTTACCTCAAGCGGTGCAAACTGCCCACGCAGAGCGCCGAACTTGGCCGATATGCGGCTGCAATGGCCGCCATTATCAGTGGCGGCGTTCGACGATATACCGCGCCAGGTCGCGCAGAGGCTCGGCCGCCGCGTCGAAAGGTCGCAGGGCATCCAGGGCTTGGTCGCGCAGTTCCAGGGCATACGCCTTGGCCGCTTCAAGGCCAAGCAAGGCCGGATAGGTCGGTTTATCGCGTGCGGCATCCGCGCCTTGGCGTTTGCCCAGGGTCGCGGTGTCACTTTCGACGTCGAGAATGTCGTCCTGCACCTGAAACGCCAGGCCGACAGCCCGGGAATAGGTCTGCAGGGCGGCCAATTGCGCAGCTTCGGCACGGCCACTGGCCAACGCACCCAGGTGCACGGCGGCTTCGATCAGCGCGCCGGTCTTGTGGCGATGCATATGTTCCAGGGCCTGTTGATCCAGCTTGAGGCTGACCGAACCCATGTCGATGGCTTGCCCGCCGACCATACCGGCCGGGCCTGCGGCCAGGGCGAGGGCGGTCACCATGCGCAGGCTGTTTTCTGCGTTCACGCTATTTAAGCGTGGGTCCAGCAGGGCGCTGAACGCCAGGCTCTGCAGGCCATCGCCGGCCAAAATGGCGTAGGCTTCATCAAAGGCTTTGTGGGTGGTCGGCTGGCCGCGACGCAAATCGTCGTCGTCCATCGCCGGCAAATCGTCATGCACCAGGGAATAGGCGTGAATCAGCTCCACCGCACACGCCGCACCATTGGCCTGCTCGGCCGGCGCGCCCAGCGCTTCACACGCCGCATAGGCCAGCAACGGGCGCACACGCTTGCCGCCATTCATCACGCTGTAGCGCATGGCTTCGTAGAGACGCTTCATTTCCGGGCTTGGCGCAACAAACAAGGGCTCGAGCGCCGCGTTGACCCGGGCTTGGCTACTGGCCTGATACGCGTCGATCATTCCGGCTGTTCCGCATCGAAAGGTTCTTCGGCCAACTCCCCGTCCCGTTCCAGCAGCACTTGCACTTTCTGCTCAGCCTGCGCCAACGCGCTCTGGCAGTCGCGCGTCAGGCCGATGCCTTGCTCGAACGCCGTCAACGAATCTTCCAGCGACAACTCGCCCTTCTCCAGACGCTCGACCAGAGTTTGCAGGTCGGCGAGGGATTGTTCGAAATCGAGTGCAACTTTTTTGCGGGCCATGGCGGCTATTCCGGTAGACGGTAAACCGGCGCGACACTAGCAGACATGGGGATTGTGGGCAAATGAGCGGGTGGCTTCAGTCGCTTCAGCCATTGATTTGATAGCGCGTACTACGGCCTCCACCAGGCAAACGGACCAGGCAGTTTTTTTCCAGCAGATCAGTAAGATGCCGAGTTGCGGTGGCCTTGGACACCTTCGCCACCGCCTGCTACTGCGCGGCGTTGATACCGTGTTCGAAGCCCTTTTTCACCGCCGTCGAGCAGGGCCGTTGAGTACCTTGATCTGTTCGGCAGATAACGAGAGGTCGCGGTGCTGCTGCCAAAACCGGGTCTTGGCCAGAGCTCGGTCAATTCGCGCCATCGCCTGCTCCAGGCTGAGCAGCAAGGTTTTCAGGAACCATTCCAGCCAATCGGTGATACACAGTGTGGCCTTCTGGCTGGATTCCAATGCGTTGTAGTAACCGGCGCGCGCTGATCGCCTACCCGAGTTCTTTTCACCGGACTCCGGCATGCACCGACGTTGGCCGGCCCTGACCGATTATGCTGCTTTCAAACTATTCGAGAGAGTCATCGACCGCTTGCTCCAAGCCTCGGCGTGGATATGCTTCAAAATCTAGAGCTTTGCGCTGGACGCCTTTTTGTGAATACAAAAAAGGCGATGGGCGCTGATCTCACTGTCAGGCTCAGCGAAAGCTAGCGTCAATTCTTTGAACTTTTAATTTAATAAAGTGCTCGTTACATTCGGGGTGTTCGTAGTGGATATCTTCATCGCTCAGCGAAGTGAAAGTAAGAAAAGTCTGATTGAGTAGCTCTCCGTAGAGGAAGTAGCAATAACCATAATTCGCCTTTTCAACCAGTATTTTCCTCGGTTCAACCCGTTCAATCTCTTAGTCGTCGGAAAGGTTTAGGGTGAGTTCTATGTCGTAGGTTTCTCCAATTTCGATAGTGTAGGGGCAGTAGCTGACAAAACAGTTTATAGCTGTTCCCTCAATGAGCAATATCACATCATCATTTGCGTGCTTATTGAGTGCTATTACTTTCCTTTTTTATAGTGGTTTGTTATACGGTCTGATGACTTTTTCAGTAGAGTAATCATTTGTCGTCCTTCAGAAGTCTTTTAGGCATACGGAGGGGGATACGGTCGGTTTTATTTCTCGCCGGTTCTCATATGAGCCCTGCGCTGGCGGGCCGCGCGATAGGAGTGGTGATGTTTGCCTGAGCGAACAGCGATTCGGTGCTGGTGAGGTGTTTAAAAAACTGGGCAGGTGGAGGTTGGTGCGGTTGGATACGTGTTTTCATTAGCCGTTTTGCTCGTTGCCGGGTTTGTTGATGGCCGCGTGAGGGAAGTTGTTTTTCAGGGATAAGCCCAACTAACGCAATTATGGTCGTCCATATAGATCAAAAATCTAAAGCTCATGTCCGTCACCCAGAATGGGTATCCAGGGGTATCAGATAAAATACGCTCGAGGTGTTGGGGAGAGGCGATTTCCCATGCTCTATAGGACGTGTCGAACACAACGAAAATCAACTGATCACTTTCAATGTGTTTTGATACCTCTTGCCAGAAATCAGGGTTGTACCCCGTGCGGTTAACCCGTGATTGAATTGGATCAAGAGGGTTGGCACTCTCGCAGAAAAACACGTTGCCAAGAGATGCGATCAATGTATCTAGGTCTTCGGGGGCAAGTTTCTACTCTGAATACCCAGGTTTTCTAAGCTTTCGTCGATCTCTGCTTCTAGGTAACTCATTGTGCAATACCAATCCTGGAGCGGTTGACGGGGGCTGTGGTGTGCCCAAGTGGTCGAGTTGGTAGTGGAACGGCTGAATGTCTTTTGGACCAAAGTCATCCAGCAGTGCTAACGGAAGAAATCTGTCCGGTTCGTAGTGGTAACTGCGACGACGATGGCGGCGCGGTTTTGGCTTTCAAAGCGCGTCGCCCTTATTGGGGTTTCTGCGCAGCGCGAGCAAGCTCGCTCGCCACAGCTAAAGATCGAATGGTCTATTTAGAGGTAGTCTTTCAACACCTTTCAAGGCTGTATAAAGTATAAATTAGATGTGGAACCTTCGATTTTCTTGGCTTTTCCCTTTTTTAGGTACTCGTTGAATTCGCGTTCCAAAGATTCTTTGTTGGTGTATTTTTTGTATTTGCATGGTAACTCACATGCGTACATGTACAGCCGCCATGCGTCGAAGCCGTCGACTCTTCCGTCAGGGCCATAATCAAAGTCGATACATATTTCGGATAGGTAAACACAGCAACCAATTCCGTGCAGTTCGTAGGTTACATCACCATTAACCTTCCCGCACCGCGGGATTTTGTTGGTTCGCCACAGTCGGAGAATATTTTTAGTGCCGAATGAGCACTCAAGCAAATCAGTTGCCTTCTTTACGTGCTCTAAATACTCTGCGATCAAATTTTCAAGCGTATGAGCTTTCATCGTCTTGGCCTATTTAACCTATCCAGCCCAGCTGTATTTGACGCATCCACCACTTCCTTGGTGTTATTAAACACGCTTTCGTGGCTTTCTATATTTTCAATCAGTTTTATGGTGACCATCGTATGTGTTCGTCTGGCGGCTGCAGCTCGATGGTGGCCGTCTATAATGTAGCGCCGTTCGTTATGCTCAAGCACTTCAATGGGTTGGTTAATATCGTATCCATTGCTTCGCATATTGCCAGAAATCTCCTCAACCTTTTTGGTTGAACGCTTCCCTTCAATGCTGTGTGTCCGACTCAACGTTTCTGCATCAACTCCATGGATAAGAGGAGCGGGAGGGAGCCCTTCATCTACCCGGTTAATTTGGGCTGTATCGTCCGCACCTGTTTGGGGCTTGCAACCGTTCTCACCCGGGCAGCTATGCAAGCCCTGAGGGTCCACCCACCCCGTAGGGTTAGGCACGTACTGGTATGTGTTGATCCCACCGGCCAGCTTCACCGGGTCGGGTGTCAGGTAACGACCAATATCTGGATTGTAGTAGCGATGGCGGTTGTAGTGCAGCCCGCTTTCCGGGTCGAAGTATTGGCCTTGGAAGCGCAGCGGGTTGTCGACTTTGTTGATGTCTAGGCGGCTGATCTGGCCGTAGGCGCGGTAGTGTGCGGACCAGACGATTTCGCCTCCCGGGGCGGTGAGTTCCTGTGGTGTGCCCAAGTGGTCGAGTTGGTAGTGGAACGGCTGAATGTCTTTTGGACCAAAGCCATCCAGCAGTGCTAACGGACGGAAGCTGTCCGGCTCGTAGAGGTAACTGCGATGCCTGTCCGCGTGATGCTCCGCAACCAGCTTGTCGCCTTGCCAGAAAAACTCCGTGGTTAGGTCGCCGACGGTTTTGCTGATACGCCGACCGAACGGGTCGTAGCGATAGCTGGCCGTTTGCCCGCTCGGCTGGGTGATGCCTATCAGCCGATGCTGGCAGTCGTAGCGGTACTCGGTGACGAGTTGATAACCCTTGCCGCGCCTTTGGCGGATCAGATTGCCGAAGGCGTCATAGTCATAATGATGATCGCCTTGGATCACCAACCTATTCCCCGCCACGATGTCCGGGCCGGGACGATCCTGCATGAGCAGGTTACCCGCCGGGTCGTGGCCGAAGCGCTCTTGCACGTCTTGCGAGTGATCCGCTCGAGTCAGGCGGGCGAGGGGGTCGTAGTGGTAGTGGTGTTCACCTTTGCGCGTATCGAGCAGGCGGGTGAGGTTGCCGGATTTGTCGTAGTCGTAGTGGCGGCGGTAGAGCTTGTGTTCCTCTTGCGTCACCGCGTGGGCGTATAGACGGTTTTGGTCGTCGTAGTCGTAATGGCTGAGCAGTTGGCCTTGTTGGCGTTGGCGTTCTTTTCCGGTTTTGAACAGGTGAGAGGTGAGGGTTTTGCCGTTCAGCTCGACGGTGGCGAGGTGGCCGCTTTTGTCGTGGTTGAAGGTCAGGCGGTTGTTGTCCGGCAGGCGCAGGTTTTTCAGTTGGCCGCAGGCGTCGTAGCCGTAGCGCAGGGTGCCCCAGCCTTGGTGGTCGGCGATGAGGCGGTTTTGGCTGTCGTATTCGTAGGCTAGCGCCCAGTGGCCGTCGTCGACGCTGAGGAGGTTGCCCTGGCGGTCGTAGGCGTAATCGACCACTCCACCGTCTGGCAGGGTTTTTCGTACGAGGCGGCCGGCAAAGTCTCGCTCGTAGCGGGTGACTAACTGACTGCCGTCGCCGCCGTGCTCGGTTTTCTCCAGCAGGTTGCCGTTGAGGTCGTAGACGTACGCCGTACGCTGACCGTCAAAACCGATTTCCTGCTGGATCAGCCCGTTGGGGTGGTAATCAAGTTGGTAGGTCTCGCCGACTTCGTTTTCGATTTCGGTCAGCAATAACCGCACGTTGTCGTAGCGGTATTTAACCTGGGTGCCATCAGCATTTATGCGACGGCTGATCAGGTGCAGGCCGTCGGCGTATTCGTA